>ODAI013218909.1_pt1 | contig 13909 bp, 12 predicted proteins | sample 1539321 | NCBI WGS metagenome assembly ODAI01 (sample SAMN02144231, study PRJEB22623) | gut metagenome | biome: sheep rumen | host: Ovis aries | place: New Zealand
AGAGAGTTGCAAAGTACAATCAGCTTCTCCGCATCGAGGAAGAGCTTGGCAATTCCGCAGTATATCCCGGAATGGCAGCATTCAACGTAAAGAAGTGATATAAAGTATAAAAAATGCCCCGTGATCTCAGAAAGATCATGGGGCTTTTTCATTATATCAGCTGCTGCATAAGTTCATCGATAAGTTCTTTTCTGGCCAGGCCTCTGGAGAAGGTTGTCGCTCCGCCGCAGGCTGTTCCCAGTTTAAGGGCATATTTGAGATCACCCTTTTCGAGGCCGGCTACAAATCCAGCAAGCATGGAATCTCCTGCGCCTACAGAATTAACCACCTGTCCCTTGCAGACGCCAGAGCGGTGAACATTTCCGTTCTCATCAAGAAGGAGAGCGCCGTCCCCGGCCATTGACACCAGTACGTTTCTTGCCCCCATTTCCTGAAGCTTTGCCGCATGAGCGATTATATCCTCATCGGATCTGAGCTCAGTGCCGAACATCTCACCGAGTTCTATATTGTTGGGCTTTATCAGGAAGGGATGATATTTCAGTACATTAAGCAGAAGGTCATTTGTAGCGTCAACAACAGTCCTTATATTCTTGTCAGCAACAAGGGCAAGTATCCTTTCGTAAATATCTGAGGGCAGGCTTCTTGGGATGCTTCCGGCAAGAATGAGAGTATCGCCGTCCTTAAGTCTGCTTATTTTTCCGAAAAGAGCTTCTATTGATTCATCATCGATGTCAGGACCCTGACCGTTAAGCTCAGTTTCGGTACCGGTGTTTATCTTTACATTGATACGGGAATTTCCTTTTTTAAGTCTTACAAAGTCAGCCTCAATACCCATAAGACATACGCCCTCTTCAATAGCTCTGCCTGTGAATCCGGCAGTAAATCCGAGAGTTTTAGATGTTACTCCAAGCTGAGCAAGGACTATAGATACATTGATACCCTTTCCGCCGCAGAAAATCTCCTCACGGTCGGAGCGGTTAACGCAGCCCAGTTTAAGCTCACCTGTATGCACAACATAGTCGATAGCCGGATTAAAAGTTACAGTATATATCATTCTGAGAAGCCTCCAGTAGATCTTTTTAAGTAATTATACCATACATCACATTGGAAATCAAGGAAATATCAATGCAAAAAACAGAAGCCGTCAGCAAATATGCCGGCGGCTTCCATATTATATCGGGCCTGTAATTTTCTTGTTTTCTATAATATGAGGGTGGGATAGATCAGCAAGGGATTACTCAGCAGCAGCCTCTGTCTCAACAGCTTCTGAAGTTGTATTCTCAACAGCAGCTTCCTTTATAGGATCGATGTGCTCGTGAGTGTGGGGCTTGGGCGGCTCAGGCTTAGCCTCATCGTCAGCAGGCTTTACAGGAGGAGCGGGGGGCTCAGGCTTAGCCTCGTCGTCAGCAGGCTTTACAGGAGGAGCCGGAGGCTCAGGCTTAGTCTCGTCGTCAGCAGGCTTTACAGGGGGAGCCGGAGGCTCGGGCTTGTTCATATGCTCTTTGATCTTGAGATCGTTGTTGCAGAAATCGAACCAATCGTTCTTGGACTCATCGTCCTTGAAGTTCTCGTTGTCAAAGTCGAAGATCTCAGCGATCTTGTCCTTGATCTCCTTAGGACCAGTAGGCTTTAAAGGCTTAACAGCTTCCTCAGCAGGCTTCTCAGCCTCTTCAGCTGTTACTTCAGTTGCCTCTTCAGCAGCTTCCTCAGCAGCAGCCTCTTCAGTTGCAGCTTCTTCGGTCTCTGGAGCAGCGGTCTCTTCTTCAACAGCAGCAGTAACTTCCTCAGTAACAGTTACAGCTTCCTCGGCCTTCTTCTCGTTCTTAGCGGCCTGATTGCTTGCGAATGCGCTTACGCCGGTTGTGATGGAAAGAACTGATGCAGCGGCGATAGCAGAGATGATCTGTCTTTTGTTTTTCATGATAAAGACTCCTTTTCAATAAATTTTCTCCCTTGGGAGATAAAAGCCGTTTTTTGCTTTCTGTTTATAGTTTACGGAGGACATCCTGAAAAAGTGGGGTCGGAGAAAAATTTTTCTGAAAAAATTTTTTAGAGCGGAAATTATCTGGTTATATAGCCTTAAACTGAAAAAGCAGCCCGTAGACTGCTTTTTAATAAAAATATGTTTAGCAACTTTTTCGCTTAAATATGTCAATTGTTCAAGCATACACAGTTCTTCGTTAGTTATATTATTAATGTTCATATAAAGTTTATCTCCTTAATTTATATATTCCTCAATATCATAATACTTTGGATGATCAACAGTTGATCCACTTATTATAACCTTTTGAGTATCTATAACCATATTAAATCGACTAACAAAATAGTCTTCATGATAATAGGTATCGTAGTTTGAGTATGATATGATTTTTATATCAGTATTCCTAACGATATTAAATTGATTATTAGATATTATTTTATGTTCAAAAAGCCAGTTGGCATAATCATGCGAAAAAGATTCTATTTCTTCTAAGCACACATCATTGTTTGATAAGAAAAAAACATTTTGCACACCAATATCCCAATGAAAATCCCCGTCTTCAACATCCTTCATACTATTTATCCTATTGGTGTTTACGAACATAAGGTATCCAATTTCATCCGAATCAAAATATGACCTAATATAATCTCCTATAAGTTTTTCGCAGTAATCAGCTACAGAACTGCCCATATAGTCGTCTGTAAAATCACCATCTGAATCGATTTTTACAGTGACTGTTCTTTTCTTCTTGTCCGACAATGAACGTGCATAAAGAGTTTCCTCGTCCATAAGTCCTGGCTCAACATACCCCGCATAAACAAACTCCTCGTCATACTTTTCATTGAGGTATGTTATCATCTCATAGATATGCTGAATAGAGCGTTTCTGCGATGATGTAAGCTTTTCAATATCAGTTGGAAGCCCTTGTGCTTCAAGCAAGCTCTTTTGCCATTCGTTCAGCGTTTCTGAGTTTTCCCATTTGTGTCCGGTTTGACTGCTGCTGTTGCTTTTTCCACACGACGTTACCATTGATGCCGCAAGAATTGCTGTTGTTATTAATGCTATCAGCTTTTTCATAAAGTTACCTCCCTTTTGATAATATCCTTTAATATAATTATACTCTTTCTTATGAAATAGTATAGAGGTTATTTGTCATTTCCTCAGTGACAAATGTCACTGTTTTACTAAAAATGGGAAAATTCCATATACAATGGCAAAAAAATTACCGGGCCTGTGAATTCAGGCTCGGTAATACGTTAATTTTACTTAATGTGCTGACTGTCAGCGTCCGTCAGCGGGTCGGGGATATGCAGAGGCTCCTCCGGGGCTGGAGCAGTATCTGTTTCCGGTATTATCTCCGGAAGCGGATCGTGAACAGAGATCAGCGGAGGGTGCGGGGCGGGGCGGGGGAGGTTAATTTTTTTATCGTCCTCGTCCCGCACGATGTTATGTGAATGAGGCAGAGCCTCGTCAGGTGTCGGTTTGTTTACATCAGCATCAGGTGCCGGCGGAGCTTTGGGATCCGGTGCTTCCGGTGAAGCCGGAGTTTCGGGCGGTGCCGGAGGCACAACAGCTGCTGAGGGAGCCTTAGGCTCGGGAGCAGCCGGGATCGTATCGGCCTTTTCCGGAGGCTGTGGTTTTTCCGGAGGCTCAGCGTGAGGCGGTTTATCCTCATGAGGCTTTTCCGGTACAGCCGGAGGAACATCAGCGTTTGGTTTAGCAGGTGCCGGCGGGACCGGTTCAGCAGGTTCCGGAACAGCGATGCTGCTTTCGGCCTTAGGAGCTGTAGTGGCAGCAGGCTTTGAGCTGACGTATTTATCCATATCCTGAACGGAGACATTGAGCTCCGGTCTTTCGTTTTCTATCTCTGATCTGAGTTCATCGAAGTCATCCTGGTCTCCGTCTGAGACGAAGAATTCAACGGTATCTCCATTTGAGAGCAATCCCTTGGAAATGCCTATTTCAAGGAGTTCATTGGCGACAGTTACTTTATCCTTGCCCTTGCCGTCGTAGCCCTTGAGTATCTCCTCACCGTTTTTATCGATGCTTTCGAGCTTGATGACCTTGCCCTTTTTGTTAAGGGACATTCTTATATTTGCCTCGGAAGATATAACAACAGTTGAGTAGGTCTTATAATTATGAGCGTAGTAGGTATAGCTTCCCCCTAAGAGAAGGACCATGCAGGCTGCGGCAGCGATATATCTTGTAAGAACGATGGCTTTTCTGCGCTTGCCGGCGGTACTGTCGGACATTATCACGGGATCAGTAACAGTCTGTCCCACGGAATAATTGAGGTTCGCAGCATTTACGAAACCGGCATTTTCATCCATCAGCACGGCATATCCCTCATGGCATTCCATTACCAGATATTTCATCATTCTTCACCACCTTTAAGTACTTGCATAATGTGTCCACGCATTATCTCGTAGCCGTTAGTGCATATAAGCAGAACGGCCACAAGATAACGTCTGTGCCTTTCGAGTGATTTTCTCTCTACATCAGCCCCTTCTGCAAGGCGGGAAATGGGGACCTTTTTGGTCCTGAGAAAATCTGCCAGTATCTCCGGATTATTTCTGGCATAGCGTACAGCTTTATTGCATATTTCAAGAGTTCTCCTCTGACGGGGAGAGTTATCGGCGACATCTGTCATGGATACGCCGAAATCTGTCATCTGAGCTGAAAGTTCAGCTATCTCCTGCTGAGTAGCTTCCCGGAGTTCTGATTCTGCATACTCATCGTGTTCATCGGAGATAGTGTCGATAAGCTCATTTTTTTCGTCCTCATCCGGCTGGTCAAGGGAGATAAGTCCCTTGCTGCGTTTTTCCTTGCGGAAGTTATCGATGAGGCGGTTTTTTATCTGAAGCGAGGCAAATTTCAGGAATGATCCTCGCAGTCTTGAATAATTCTTTATTGATTCGTAAAAAGCGAACATTGCGATGCTGAGTTCATCATCGCTGCTGTTCGGCGGACGATTAAGGAATTTTGCGGTTTCAGACCGTATAAAAGGCATATATTCAGCTATAAGTTCGTCAGCGGCACGGCTGTCGTTTTTTGCCTTATAGACTTTGGAGACGATCTGGTTCGCATCTGGTCCCATAGTACCACCCCCATATTAATAGTATACGCAGGAAGATATCCGAAAACGGGGTCAGAAAATTTTTTTCTGAAATAATTTTCCTGATAAATGAATTATAGCATTATTTTTCCGGCAATACAATACCTGCCTTGACAATTTTTTGTTAAGGCTCTATAATTAATGTGTACCGGATAACCGCTGTAAGGCACATATTGCCCTGAACTATGCTCTCTGGGAGCGCAGAAAAAAGCTTATTCTGGTGCATAAAAGCGGTGGTATCCGCCGTTATGATACAGTGAATATTAATACCGTCAGGAGGCAAAATGGTAAGGGCAGAAAAGATAATTCCGATAGATATGGATGTATGGCAGGCCGCCTCAGAACGCTGGGACAGCATTGCCAAGCCCCTGGGAAGCTTTGGAGTGCTTGAGGAAATGATATGCCGTATTGCCGCAGTTCAGGGAAGTCCCGATGTCGATATATCACGCAGATGTGCGGTGGTCATGTGCGGGGATCACGGAGTTGTCGCAGAGGGGGTAACTCAGTGCGGGAGCGATGTTACTGCTGAGTGTGCGGCGGCTATAGCTTCGGGAAGATCAAATATAAACGCAGTAGCCTCAGCATACGGGATAGATGTAATGGCTGTGGATGTGGGAATGTCTTCTGACGCAGATGCCGCCGGGCTGGTCAGGAGAAAGGCTGTCCACGGAACAAGAAATATGGTATATGGTCCGGCAATGACCAGGGAGGAAACTGCTGCTGCTATAAAAACAGGTATAGATATTGCCGGTGAGCTTAAGTCACAGGGAGTAGATATTATCATTACCGGAGAAATGGGGATAGGTAATACTACTGCATCCAGTGCGATAGCCTCAGTGCTGCTGGGACTTCCTCCAAGGGAAGTAACAGGCAGGGGAGCCGGACTTTCCTCGGAAGGGCTTGAACGCAAGATAGCCGCAGTTGAACGTGCTATAGAAGTAAATCATCCTTCCGCAGATGACCCTGTAGGAGTCCTGAGTGCCGTGGGAGGAGCAGAGATTGCCGGGATGACAGGCTTATTCCTTGGCGGAGCATATTATCATATACCTGTTATTGCTGACGGAGTGATATCAGCGGCTGCAGCAGCTATAGCTTACGGCATAGCACCTCTTTCGGGAGAATATATGCTGGCATCTCATTGCTCGGGAGAGCCTGCCGGAGAGGGACTGCTGCGCTATATTGGTCTGAGACCTGTTATAGATGCGGGTCTGCGGCTGGGTGAGGGTACGGGAGGTGCCCTGCTTATACCGCTTCTGGACGGAGCGATCGCTCTTTATAGAAATTCTCACAGATTTGACGACACCAACATAGAAAGGTACACGGAACAAAAATGACTACACTTATTACAGGAGGTTCAAAGTGCGGAAAATCCAGCTATGCTGAGAAGCTGCTGGACGGCTTTGCCGGCCGTAAGATCTATATTGCAACTATGGAGCCTTTCGGCAGTGATGCTCAGGAGGCGATCAAACGTCACCGGCTCATGCGAAGGGGAAAGGGCTTTGAGACGGTGGAACGCTTCACTGATATAGGAGGAGCGGATATACCGAAGAACTGTGCGGTGCTGCTTGAATGTGTGGGCAATCTATGTGCAAATGAGATGTTCATCGGACCGGATATCAGACATCCGGCAGAAAGAATAGTCCAGGGTGTAAGACGGCTTTCTGAGAGCGCTTCTGAGCTGGTGATAGTTACAAATCAGGTGGGAGCGGACGGGTTTAGCTATGGAGACGGGACTGCTGCGTACATTGAGGAAATGGGAAGGATAAATGCCGGGCTTGCCGCATTTGCAGACCGTGTGGTGGAATGTGTGTACGGCATACCAGTTTATCTGAAAGGAGATAAGAGATGCTGAGGTCACTTTTATCGGCTTTTCTGATGTATTCAAGGATACCTGTTCCTCAGGTGGAATGGAAAGAGGAGAACAGGCGGTATTCACTGGGCTTCTTTCCCCTTGTGGGAGCTGTTATAGGAGGGCTGGTTTTCCTGTGGAGGCTGCTCTGCGGGAATATATCTGCCGGACCTTGGATATTTGCAGCCGGTGCCGTACTTATCCCCGTATTAGTGACAGGAGGTATACATCTGGACGGCTTCTGTGATGTAACGGATGCAAAAGCCTCATACGGCGACAGGGAAAAGAAGCTGGAGATAATGGCTGATCCGCATATAGGGTCCTTTGCAGTGATACATCTCGGCCTGTATCTTATAATACAGACTATACTTTTTGCTCATGCATATGCTCTGAGAACTGCTGCGGTGATCTCCTGCGGATATGTACTTTCAAGGGGACTGAGCGGAATGTGTGCAGTACTGTGCCGTGCTGCAAGGAAAGAGGGAACGCTTCAGAGCTTTGTGAGGCCGTCTCACCGGAGAGCTACCCTGTCAATGCTGCTGTTCTTTATAATAGTATCTTCAGCTGGAATGGCGGCAGCCGATCTTATTTCAGGACTGGCTGCTTTGATTTGTGCTGCACTGACTGTAATATACTGCCGGAGGGCAGCATATAAATCCTTTGGCGGATTTTCAGGTGATGTTTGCGGGTGGTTCATGCAGCTGTGCGAGATATCTATACTTGCTGCTGCTGTGCTTTCGGCTTATATCTGAAAAAAGTTCTTTTCTTAAGGATTTCTTAATATAAAATGATGTATCATATTTACAGGGATCATTGGGGATTCCTGATATTATCGTGCAAGAGGCATCTGGTAAGGGAACGGATGTCCTTGTGCGGTTTGATTATAGGTGTATGAGGCCGTTTCTGCGAAAGCACGTAAAGCAGAGCGGCCTTAAGATGTATGGAGTAATTTTCAGGGGAGAATATTCAGGAAAGGTATGGTCAAATGAAAAAAGAAAAAGTTTTGGCATTGATCCTTGCGGCAGGACTTACAGCTTCACAGCTTGCAGCCTGCGGAAGCGGGGATAGTTCTTCGGAGAGCAAAACAGAAGAAACTTCTGAGGCATCATCAGAGGAGAGAACAGATGAAACCTCAGAGGAGAGTACAGAAGGAAATTCCGGGGATAAGTACATGGGACAGGGAGAAGTCGGCAGCAAATGGCTGGCACCGGTAATAGAAGCATATCCCGATGCTGAGAAGCCGGATCTCAAGGACGACTTCTTTACGGCAGCTAACTATGACTACCTCAGTACACTTTCCCTAAAGGAAGGTCATATGACTGCCGGAAGGTCTGATGAAATGCTTGACATAATGAATGAAAAGCAAATAGCTTTACTTAAAGATGATTCGATAACAGGGCATGATATAGAGATATGCCGTGCAGTATACAATGCTGCTGTGGACTGGGAGGCAAGAAACAAAGCCGGCACAGCACCATATGAGGCAGCTTTCAGGAAGATACTTGACATAAAGACTCTCGATGATGTATACAAGGTAATAAGCGACAATGATCCGTTTCTGCCTAATTTATTTTCTTTTTCTGTCAGCGAGGGATTTTTTGATGAAAAGGGTACCTATGTAGCATATATCGCAAATTCAAGTATGCTTCTTCAGGATCCGGCGGAGTATGCTGAACCTTCTCAGCAGACACAGTTCATAATGATGATGGCTCATCAGCAGTGCAGCTATCTTTGCGGCAGATTCGGCATGACTGATGAAGAGGCAAATGCTGCTCTTGACAAGTGCTACGAATTTGAAACTATTCTTGCTGAGGGACTTCCCTCGAATGAGGAGTCTGCGGCTCCGGATTATATAGAAAAGGCTTATAACACATATACCTATGATGAGCTTAAGACACTTCAGAAGAATTTCCCGCTGACTGATATTCTGGATGCTCTTGAGGTACCGAAGTCTGATACATATGTGGTGCCTTCTCCTGAGTGGCTGAATAAACTCAGTGAAGTATATACAGAGGAGAATGTGGAGGGGATCAGAAATTATCTTCTTGTACATTATGTTGCCGGACTTCAGAATGCCCTTGACCGTGAATGCTATGAAAAAAATACTGATATAGTGAACAGCTTCTACGGTTCATCAGGCTATCAGACAGATGAGGAGATAGGTCTGGGATTGATAGATTCAATTGTAAGCCCATGTATGGATCATGTATATATAGATAAGTACTGTACTCCTGAAATGCGTCAGGAGATAACAGATATTGTAAATGAGTTCAGGGACTATTACCGTGAAATGCTTCAGAGTGAGGACTGGCTTTCTGATGATACCAAGAACAAGGCCATAGAAAAGCTGGATGCTATGAAGATAAATTCGCTCTATTCAGATTATCGTGAGGATTATTCCGACCTGGATATCAAGGAAAGGGATCAGCTCAGCGATATCCTGCTTACAATAAGCAAATATTCCACAGCCCGCAGTATCAGCAAGCTCAATAAGCCTGTTGAGGAAGATAAGTTCTATAAGATCTCAACAAGGCAGGTCAATGCGTTTTATGATCCCGCTGATAATTCTATAAACATCCTCAGCGGAATAATCCAGGGGAGCTATGCACTGGATCAGGGTTATGAGCATGATCTCGGTACTCTCGGCTGGGTCATAGGTCATGAGATGACCCATGCATTTGACTCCAACGGCTCAAATTACGATAAGAACGGCGAGTACAATGACTGGTGGACACCTGAGGATTATAAGGCCTATGAAGAGCGTACCCAGAAGCTCAAGGACTATGTCGGAAAGATAATCCCATTTGAGGGACAGTCTCCTGTGAACGGAGAGATAGTCAACGGAGAAATGGCTGCGGATATCACTTCCGTAAAGGCAGCACTTTTCATCGCAGAGAAACACAGCGGTTTTGACTACGATGTATATTTCAGAGCACTCGCAGATGCAATGGCAGATACAGCTCTTGCAGAGATAGCAGGAATGACAAATTCCTATGATGAACATCCTCTTAGCAATATAAGAGTTAATGTTTCAGTACAGCAGAGCGACAAATTCATGGAATGCTATGGAGTAGAAGAGGGAGACGGTATGTATCTCGCTCCCGAAGACAGAGTTTATATCTGGTAATAAAACAGACCGGAAGGGGAGTCTCCTTTAACGGAACGCAAATGCCGGGCCAGACTTTTTGGCCTGGCAGCGTTATTTCACGTTAAACAGATTTTTCATGCTCCGGTCTGTTATTTTATTCACTATTTCTGCATTTTGTCCACCTTTAATAGAAATTGTGGGTTTACAAAAAGAATTTATTAAATTATAATGAATATGACCAATTACGTGAACCAATATCAATTTTTTTAACAGGGGGAATTAAAATGACAATTACACGTAAAATCAGATCTGTACTGGCAGGTCTTGTGGCCGGAAGTATGCTTGCAACAGCAGTATACGTTGCTCCTGAGCAGGATCTCACTCCTCAGTTTGAAGCAAATGCCGCAAGCCTCTGTACGGTCAACACAAACAAATCCTATCAGCGTATCCGTGGATTCGGCGGAATGAATCATCCGGAGTGGCAGAGCTACAACGGCGGAGGTGATATGAAGGAGAGCGAAGTAAATACTGCATTCGGAAATGGTGCTAATCAGCTTGGTCTCACCATTCTCCGTATCTTCGTAAGCGACGACAGCAATGCGTGGAAGAATGCTATCCCGACTGCCAAGAGAGCACAGGCACTGGGTGCTACAGTATTCGCAACACCTTGGAATCCGCCTGCAAGTATGCGCCACAATGGTTCAGGCGGCGCAAACGGCGGTAAATATGTACTCAATGACAATGCTGAGGCACAGTATGCAACTCACCTCAACAACTTTGTAAAGTACTGCGAAGGACAGGGCATCAACCTCTACTCCATATCAGTACAGAATGAGCCTGACTACGCTGAGGACTGGACAGCATGGACACCTGACCGTACAACTAACTTTATCGCAAATTATGGTCAGGCTGTTAAGGCAGGTACAAATGTAAAGCTTATGTCTCCTGAGAGCTTCCAGTATGGTCCTGAAAGCTGGGGATACGGCAAGAACTACTATAAGAAGATAATACAGAATTCTAAGGCTTTCGCTAACTGCGATCTCTTCGGAACCCATTTCTACGGTACATCCCGTGATTCAATGGATTATCCTACTGTTGAGAACTCCGGCAAGGAGATATGGATGACAGAGGTTTACGTTCCGGATTCAAAGGCAGATTCAGCAAACAACTGGCCGGATGCTATCAAGGTAGCTCAGAATATCCACGATGGTCTTGTTGTAGGAAATATGAGCGCCTATGTATGGTGGTATATCCGCAGAAGCTACGGTCTCATCACAGAGGACGGAAAGCCCAGTAAGCGTGGATATATGATGGCTCAGTACTCAAAGTTCATCCGCCCCGGCGATGTTCGTATAGACGTTACTGAGCAGCCTGAAAAGGGTGTTTATGTATCAGCTTACAAGCACAGCGATACTCAGATCGAAGTAGTTGCTGTAAACAACGGCGGTTCAGACTATTCACAGCAGTTCTCAGTAAGCGGCAGAACTATCACTGATATCGACAGATACAGAACTACAGGCAGCGAGAATCTGGCTCTTACACAGAATCTTGACCATGATACATCAACATTCTGGGCACAGCTCCCTTCAAACAGTGTATCAACATTCGTTATCACTCTTGAAAGCGATGGCAAGGACGTTCCCGATGATCCCGATCAGCCTATAGTCCGTGAACCCATAAAGCCCGATTCAAACGGTTATTACTACCATGATACATTTGAAGGCGATACCTGCGATTGGGTGGGAAGAGGTTCTTCATCAGTAACTCTCAGCGGCAGAAATCCCTATAAGGATAAGGAAGCTCTCCTCATCCAGGAAAGAGCAAGTGCATGGAACGGCGCTCAGAAGACTCTTGATTCTCTCACATTCAAGGCAGGAGAGGAGTACAGCTTCAGCGTTTGTGCTTCATTCCTCGACAGCGAAGAATCACAGCAGAATCTGATGCTCTCACTCCAGTACAAGGATTCCGAAGGAACTACACAGTACGGACATATCGCACAGGCAAATGCTGTAAAGGGCAATTTTGTTCAGCTTGCCAACACAAATTATAAGATACCTGCCGGAGCAACAGATCTCATACTCTATGTTGAGACAGAGTCCGGTACTGATAATATTTATATCGATGAGGCTATCGTTGCCGTAAAGGGAACAAAGATCGAAGGCCCTGCAGAGGTAAAGTTCACTCTCGGAGATGTTGACAATGACGGCATTATCAATGGATTTGATCTGGCTCTCCTCAGAAGCGGACTTATCGACGGTTTCGACGGCACAGCTGCTCTTGCAGCAGATGTTAACCAGAACGGCAAGGCTGATATCGCTGATGCAGTTATGCTCCAGCAGTTCCTTCTCGGAAACATCAAGAACTTCAGCAAGGATACAACTATTACCGATCCTGACAATGATGAAGAAAATACCAATACTTTATCAATGTCAGAATTCACAAAGAAGATCCAGTCTCAGATGGTTGAGAACGAGCCCAGTGACTCCCACAATGAAAAGTCAGGAGTACAGTATGGTACAATAAAGAGCGGTACATACTATTCAACTACCTGTAACCGCAACAAGCCCTATAACATTCTTCTTCCCGCAAACTATGATACAAACAAGAAGTACCCTGTACTCTATGTTATGCACGGTTATTGGGAGAACCAGGACAGAATGATAATCAAGGGAAATAACCCTATGGCTACACGCCAGATAATCGGCAATGCTATTGCCGAGGGAGCAGCTAAAGATATGATCGTTGTTTTCCCGTACATCTATTCCAGCGCAACTCAGGATAGCTGTTCAGCTATGGATGATGCTAACAATGCAGCTTACGATAACTTCATCAATGACCTTGTAAAGGATCTTATGCCCCATATCGAGAAGACATACAGCGTTAAGACAGGCAGAGAAAATACTGCTATCACAGGCTTCTCAATGGGCGGCAGAGAGTCTCTTCTCATTGGAATGAAGCGCCCTGACCTCTTCGGATACGTTGGTGCTATCTGCCCCGCTCCCGGAGTTACAGGTGCTTTCAAGTGGGACAGCGAGGAAGTGGCTCCTCACCTCCTGATGATAACAGCAGGCGGCAATGACCAGACAGTCTATAATATCCCCAGCGGATATGACGAAAGCTTCACTAAGAATAACGTTCCCCATATCTGGCATTATGTCAAGAACGGTTATCACGGTGATAATTCTATCCACGCTCACCTTTACAACTTTGTAAGAGCTGTTTTTCAGGCTTGATCTCCCTCTCTCTTTAAGCCTGATTACTTGCCGGACTTATCCGGCAGGACATATAATGTACCAGAGACCCATGCGTATGCATGGGTTTTTGGTTTATAGTGGGGATTGACAGTATTATTTTTTTGTGCTGCAATACAGTTAAAGTAAGCCGTGAGGAGTATGACCGGTGGAGATACAGGTATCCGAGGGCGGAGGCGGAGCGGAATGAAGCTGAACTCAAGGCAATGAAAGAGGTTCACAAAGCTATAAATACAGAAGAGCTATCTGATTCAAATACGAATCAGATAGCTCTTATCTTTTCAGACAGAATATTTATAACTGTTGCCGATGATAGAGAAATGTTGCCGCTTTTATTATGATAACAGCAGGAATAATGCTTTATACTGCTTTTGAGGCATTGCTTTTAGCGGTACCCTCTTGCGGTGCCCGGAATCTGCGGCGCTTTCGCTTGCATATTCCGACCGCTTTGCAATAATTCCCTTGCTGTATCTGCCGCTGGCAGCGCTTCGGGAATTATTCCCACTCCACAGTTCCCGGAGGCTTTGAGGTTATATCATAGACAACTCTGTTAACGTGTTCTACCTCATTACAGAGGCGGTTGGAGACACGGGCAAGTACGTCGTAAGGGATACGAGCCCAGTCG
>ODAI011529562.1_pt1 | contig 13908 bp, 10 predicted proteins | sample 1539321 | NCBI WGS metagenome assembly ODAI01 (sample SAMN02144231, study PRJEB22623) | gut metagenome | biome: sheep rumen | host: Ovis aries | place: New Zealand
AAGACCTCGACGGGGACGATGAGTCCGATCTTGGCCGTGATGGCATCCATGAGCATCTTGCTCCTGGCGATGCCGCCGGTAAGGAGGATCGCATCCACCTTTCCGTCAGCCGTTGCGGCCATCGCGGCGATGTACTTGCAGATGTTGAGCACATATGCCTTGAGGAAGGTCTGGGCAAGCTGGTTGCCGTCCTTTGCCATGTTCTCGACTTCAAGGAGGCTGTTCGTACCGAAGTAAGCGACGGCGCCTCCCCTTCCCACGAGTTTCTTCTTGATCTCTTCCTTGGTGTACTTCCCGCTGAAGCACATGTCGATCAACTCGAAAGGAGGGCAGCAGCCGGCCCTTTCAGGGGTAATCGGCCCGTCGCCTCCGAGACCGTGATTGGTGTCCAGGACGCGGCCGTTCCTGTGGAGGGAGATGGTGGCTCCTCCGCCCATGTGCGCGACAATGAGGGTGGCGTCGTTGACCTTGCGGCCATGCTCGCGAAGGTACCTCCTCACGATGGCCCTGGAGTTGAGGGCATGGAACAGGGTCTTGCGGGTGAATTCCGGAAGACCTCCCATCTTGCACTCGGGAAGCATCTCGTCGGCCATCGGAGGATCGGCCACATAGGCTACGGTCTCGCCGAAACGCGGCCGCAGTCCCTTGGCCTTCCGGCTTTCATTGATCTCCTTCGCGATGTCGTCGGCCAGGACTGCGCTCAGGTTGCATGCATGGACTCCGTCCCTGCAGCTGATCAGCACGTCCCTCATGTCCTGGTTGACGTTGTACACTCCCGTGACCACCGGCGTGAAAAGGCCTCCACGGGCCATGACGATGTCCACATCCTCAAGGGGAATTCCCTTGTTCGACATGAAGTCCTTTATCGCCTGGCGACGCATGTCGGACTGGTCCATGACTGAAGGATACCTGGCCACTTCGTCGGCGGTGTGCTCGAGTTTCGTGTCGAAGATCCTCTCGCCGTCCGAGAAATAGCCGAGTTTGGTAGTCGTGGAACCGGTGTTGATGATCAGGATGTTGCCTTTCTGGGGCGTCCCGTCGGGAGTTGTGACTGTTTCCATCGATTGCTTTTTTAACATCGCACCCAAGATAGTTAATTATTTTTATATTTTTAAAGGTTTTATTCAAAAATTATCACTTTTTTCAAAGATTCTGCAATAATCCGGTTGCCGCCGGAGGTGGAAAGGTTAAACAATGTCCACGACCCGCAGGATGTTTCCCTCGACCTTGAAACGGATGTCATGCCCGCCGAAAGCCATGCCGTACAACCTGTCAGGGTCCTGGCGGCTATAGGCCGGCCTGGGGTCCAGGGACAGGACTTCCGACAACACTCCGAGGTCGAGGCCGGAAGAGAGGGCGCCGTCAGGGAACACGACCTCGAGAGGCTTCCAGCCGACCGAGTCCACGAAGCCGGAACGGGCACCTTCATGGCTGTCGGCATATGCGAGATAGGGTTTTATGTCATAGACCGGCGTACCGTCCATCAGGTCCGCACCGACGACATTTATAACCGGTCCGAGCGGAGCGCCGGACGAGTCTGCGGAATCATAATCCACGGATACCAGCCTGACGGAAGAAAGGCCGAGCCGGTTAGGCCTGAAAGGAGACCTGCTGGCGAAGACTCCGACCCGCTCGTTGCCTCCGAGGCGGGGAGGCCTTACGGTCGCCCTGAAAGAAGTCTTGTCCGCCGGCTCGGAGCCGGGGGCCGGGCCGGGCCCGCACCCTGGAATGCCGCCGGACGCGCCGGCGGTAGAGGCGCTTCCTTCCCGGGAAACCCGGGAAAACTCCCAGATCAGCCAGATGTAGTCGAAATCCTCCAGCCCCCGCACGGCTTCGGGGCTCCTGTACTCCGGCTCGAAGACAATCCTGCCTTCCACCCCTGCGAGGCCGGCCTGCCGCGGTATCCCGAACTTCGTGGCGAACGGCGACCTGAAATGAGCTATCGGCTTTATTTCCATTTCCTTCAACACTCCTTGTCCCGAGGGACGCTTCAAATAATCGTATAAAGATAACAATTATTTGCCAAACGACGAAGCCCCTGGGGCCGCTCCGGCGGCAGGATCCGGCCATCCGGAACATCCGCGGCAAGTTCCGGGTCCGGGACAGGGCGCGGACCGGCGGGATGGCGGAAAATGTTGGAAATTTGCCCGAAGTGAGCGATATTTGCAGGAAACGGACTCAACATGCATACTCTACACCCAGAAACAATCGCCCTCCATGCAGGGCAGGAGACACCGGACCGGCGCCTGACCTTCCCAGCATCCCTGCAAGACTATACCTCGCGATGAAGATCACGGACATATTCAACTCTGGCACCGGTCCCTTCCCTTCGATAGAGATAGTCCCTCCGATGAAGGGCTCTCCAAGACTGAACTGCTGGAAGACATCCGGCAGTTCATGGAGTTCAGGCCTCGTTTCATCAACGTCACCTGCCACCGCGACGAAGTGGAATACGAGCAGCGTCCCGACGGGTCCTTCCTGCGGAGGATGGTACGCAGGCGCGTCAGCGAGACCGCCGTCTGCGGAGCCATCCAGTCCGAGTTCAAGGTGGAGGTCGTGCCCCACCTGATCTGCGGAGGGGCGACTGCCGAACAGATCGGCTTCCAGCTTCAGGATTTCAAGTTCATGGGCATCTCGAACGTCCTTGCCCTGCGGGGAGACTGCCTCACCGGAGAAAGGCGCTTCACCCCGGTGCCGGGCGGCTTCAGCCACGCGAACGAACTCGTCGAGGCCATACACGGCTTCGAGAAGGAAAACGGCTGCGAAGGTTTCTTCAGCATCGGAGTAGGAGGCTACCCCGAAAAGCATTTCGAGGCTGCAAACATCGAAGACGACATCACCTGCCTGAAGAGGAAGGTGGATGCCGGAGCCGACTACATAATCACCCAGATGTTCTTCGACAACGAGGTTTTCTACAGGTTCCGCGACCGCTGCCGTAAGGCAGGCATCACGGTGCCGCTTGTCCCCGGCCTCAAGCCGCTGTCCACCACAAGGCAGGTGCAGCTGCTGCCGGAGGCCTTCTCGATCGACATTCCCCGCAGCCTCACCAGTGACATCGAATCGCACAGGGACGACAAGGATGCCGTCTACAAGATAGGCACCCAGTGGTGCATGGCCCAGTGCAGGGACCTCCTGGCCAACGGGGTGCCGGCCGTTCATTTCTACACCATGGGGAAAGGCTCGAACGTCATCGAAGTCCTCAGGGAGTGCTTCGGCCGGGACGGCGGCGCGGAGCGGCCGTAAGTCCCCTCCGGGAACATGCTTGTCCAAACTTCCAAAGACATGGCGTTCGATACAGGAATATTGAAGGAACGGATCCTCGTGCTGGACGGGGCCATGGGTACCATGCTTCAGGCCAGGGGGCTCCAGGGCAACAGCGAACTGTTCAACCTCACCCACCCCGGCATCATAGAGGAAATACACCGTGAATATATTGAAGCAGGAGCTGATATAATCACGACCAACTCATTTGGAGCCAATAGTATATCCCAGAAAGAACTTGGCTGCGGAGACCGGGCCGACGAGATGGCGTTCGAAGCGGCGAGGATAGCCCGCAAAGCCGCAGACGGAGCCGGCAGGAAAGTGTGGGTGGCCGGAAGTGTCGGCCCCACCGGGAAGTCCCTCTCCCTTGCCCAGGGCCTGGGCGACCCTGCCTTCCGTGAATATTCGTTCGACCGGATGGCCGAGGCCTTCGCCCGGCAGATCCGCGCCCTGGAAGACGGCGGGGCGGACATCATCCTGCTGGAAACCTGTTTCGACGCGCTCAACGCAAAGGCGGCCATCTACCCGTACCTGAAACAGTCCAGGCTTCCGATAATGGTCTCCGTCTCCCTGGCGGACCGTTCCGGGCGGACCCTCACCGGCCAGACCATCGAGGCGTTCTACCGCTCAACGGAGCACTGCCGGCCGCTTTCATTCGGCCTGAACTGTTCGCTGGGTGCCAGGGACATGATCCCCCATGTCGAAGAAGTGTCCGGATTCGCCCGCTGCGCGGTAAGCTGCCATCCGAATGCAGGACTTCCGGACGGGATGGGCCGCTACGCCGAGACGCCGGAGCAGACCGCCTCGGCACTGAAGGAAATGGCCTTGAAAGGATGTGTGGACATTGTCGGCGGCTGCTGCGGAACCACCCCGGCCCACATCAAGGCGATCAGCGAAGCCGTGAAGGGAATACCTCCCCGTTCCGCCGTCCGCCCCCTGCCGGCAGAAGACCAAGGACTTTTCGTCAGCGGGCTCGAGTGCGTGCGTATTGACAAGAAGGTGGCCAATTTCACCAACGTCGGGGAAAGGACGAACGTGGCCGGCTCGAAGAAGTTCGCCAGGACCATTGCCGCAGGAGACTATGAGACGGGCCTGCGCATCGCCGCCGGCCAGATAGAGAGCGGCGCCTCCGTCATAGACGTCAACATGGACGATGCGATGCTGGACCCTCCGGCCGAGATGGAAAGGTTCCTCAGGCACGCGGCCAACGACCCGGACGTGGCAAAGGCCGCGGTAATGATAGATTCCAGCCACTGGGAAGCAATCCTCTCCGGCTTGAAGAACGCCCAGGGAAAGTGCATAGTGAATTCCATCTCACTTAAAGAAGGAGATGAGGTGTTCCTCGAAAAAGCCAGGGAAATCAAGGCGTTGGGAGCTGCGGTAATCGTCATAGCATTCGACGCTCAAGGACAGGCTGTCACCTATTCCAGAAAGATCGGGATCTGCGAAAGGGCATATTCCCTCCTCACCGTAGAGGCGGGGTTCAAGCCTTCCGACATCATCTTCGACGTCAACGTGCTTCCCGTCGGTACGGGCATACCGGAGCATTCCAGGTACGCCAAGGATTTCATCGAGGCAGTCAGATGGATAAAGGCGAACCTTCCGGGCTGCCTCACCTCCGGCGGCATTTCCAACCTGTCTTTCTCCTTCCGCGGGAACAACGCCGTCAGGGAGGCGATGCACACGGCCTTCCTCTTCCACGCAATTGAAGCAGGACTTGACATGGGGATTGTAAACCCGGCAATGCTAAAAGTTTACGATGAGGTTGACCCTGATCTTCTGAAGCGCTGCGAAGCAGTCATACTGGACTCTGCCCCGGACGCCACGGAGCGGCTTGTCGAAAAGGCCGCCGAAATCGCGTCAGCCCAAAAGGAGCAGGTCCCCCAGGATGGCAGCATGACGGAGGGGACCAGGAGCGCAGACGTCAGGGAGAGGCTGTCCGAAGCTATAGTCCGAGGAGACTCGTCCTTCCTTGCGGATGACATCAAGGAATGCCTGGGGACGGTTACAAGGCCGGTGGAAGTGATCGACGGGCCATTGATGGACGGCATGGCCAAGGTCGGCAGGCTTTTCGGCGAAGGGAAGATGTTCCTCCCCCAGGTCGTCAAGTCGGCCAGGACCATGAAGAATGCGGTTGCGCTGCTCCAGCCATACATCGGCGAGGACCGGTCCGGGACTTCCGGCAAACCGAGGATACTGATGGCCACCGTGAAGGGAGACGTCCACGACATCGGCAAGAACATCACGGGGATAGTCCTTGGATGCAACGGATTCGAAGTGGTGGACCTTGGAGTGATGGTTCCCAAGGAAACGATCCTTGAGAGGGCGGCGGCCCGGGAATGCGACATCATAGGAGTCAGCGGCCTGATCACCCCTTCCCTCTACCAGATGGAAGAACTATGCAGGGAAATGGCCGCGCGCAGGCTGTCAATCCCCCTGATGGTAGGCGGAGCTGCGGCCTCGGCGGTCCACACGGCGGTGAAGCTCGCGCCGCTTTACGGCCACGTGTTCTACGCCCCCGACGCCTCATCCTCTGCCGTCCTGGCCCAGGGGCTCATCTCCGACCGCGAAGGGACGGAGAAGGCCGGGCACGACCTGCAGGACCGCCTTCGGGCAGCGTACGAAGAAGGGCTCAGGAAATCAACGGGCAGGAAGCAGGGGCCCAAGGTACCGTTCCCCGAGTCCTCCTTCATCAAGGGCCAGCCTTTCGAGTGGATCCCCGCCAGGGGGCTGACGGTCGAAGACGTCTTCCCCTATTTCGACTGGAATCTTTTTTCGGCGATATGGGGGATGAAAGGAGCTTCCCGGAACCACATGGAGCAAAGGAAGCTGAGGGAGGATGCACTCTCCGAAATAGAGCGCCTGAAAGCCACCGGAGGCTGCAGGATCATGGTTTCAGCCAGGTTCGACGGAGCCGTCGCCGAAGGTGACGACATAGTGGCCGAAGACTTCCGCCTGCCGATGCTCAGGCAGCCGGGAGGACTTTCGCTGGCCGATTTCGTAGCCCCTGCAGGATACGGTTTCACTTCCCCCATGGGAATGTTCGCCATCAGCGTCCATGCCGCCGCCCACCCGCCGGGATGCTCCTGTCCGGGATGCTCCGCGGCCACCGACTACATCCCGATGGTCGCCCGCGCCGTCCGCCTTACCCTGGCGGAAGCCGCCTCATGCTGGCTGGACGGCGTCATCACGGAAAGGATGCAGGCTCTGGGAGTGCAGGGGGCAAGGCTCATAAAGCCGGCGGCAGGCTATGCCAGCTGCCCTGACCACAGCCTCAAGAGAGACATCCTCAGGCTTCTTCCGGACGCCGGCAAACTCCGGATCGACCTTCTTGAAAGCTGCGCCATGATCCCGGAAGCAACCATCTGCGGCCTCATATTCATGCATCCGGAAGCCGTCTATCCCGAAATCCGGCATCTCCCGGAATCAGCCATAGACGGGTACTCTTCGCGCCGGGGATTCTCCGGCGAGGAAAAATCCCGTTTCCTGGGGCATCTCCTGTAGGAAGCCCTATCTCAGGGTGAAATCGACGAGTATGGGCCTGTGGTCCGAAGGATGCCAGAAATTCGAAAGTTTCTGCGGGTCCCTGACCGGTGTGGTGTAGGAATCCGAGACTACTTCCGCCGACACTACCGAGTCGAAAAGGGGTTTGGTACAGTAGAGGAAGTCGATCCTGGCCTCGCCGCCCGTGGTGGTGATGAACTTCCCGGGGCTGAGGCTGCCTATCACGTCAATGTACGGAGTGAAGCCATGGATGTAGTCATGGACCAGGAAACGGGTATCCGTGTCCGGATACTTGTAGAAGTAGTTGTCGCGCCTGGACCTGGAATTGAAGTCCCCCATCATCATCCAGTACTGACCGGCCGCACCGGCGACCGTCCCGATGGTGTGCTCGCAGATGTACTGGATCTCCATCCTCCGGTAGAGGTCGCCTTCCCTTGCGGCACCGCTGGCCTCCCTGTCCGGGGCGCCCATCCTGTACCTCTGCGGCCATGTGTGCAGGGTCACTATGTTGAGTTTCCGGCCACCCCTTTCGACGGTGAACCAGCCGCTGCCATGCGATACTATGCTGTCCGGAGCCTCGCCTGTGAGGCGCGCCACCGTCTCTATCGGGTATTTCGACGTCACGACCTGGGCATAACGGTCCCGGCGGCCGCTGAAGGCGACATATTCGTGCCCATAGCGCTTGCCAAGGTCCTGCCACAGCCCGTAGAGATACTTGTCCGGATCGTCCGGAAGGGGATCGGCCGTACCGGTGACATAATTGGCCTGGCCTTCGCACCAGACGCAGATGTCAGGATCCTTCTCCCTGACCCATTCCACGAATCTCGAATAGTCTTCCCCCTGGCCCGACCACATTCCGTTCTGGACGTTCCAGTAGAGAAGCCGCAAGGAAGTGGGAGCCCCCCCTTCCGAGCCGGCGCCAAGGGCCTGTCCACCCTTTTGCGGACCGGCACAGCAGCAAAGAGTCAACAAGAGGGCGGAAAGAAGAACTGACTTTGATAAATTATTCATATTCAACAGACGAAACTATTTTGTTTATATCTATAACATTTTTGTTAATGCCGAATCCGCCCCGAAACGGGGCTTCACAAAGATACCCAATTGGTAGGAATATTCCGAGACTTTGCCTACTTTTGTCTGTTTGAAGGAAAAGACTGTAATCCACAGAAGCAAACCATGTAATAATAACGATATGTTCAGGATACTTGAAAGAAAGATGCTGACACCGAACATCTGCAAGATGGTGGTGGAAGCTCCGAGGATTGCCAAGGCGGCCCAGCCCGGGCAGTTCCTGATAGTCAGGGCAGACGAGAAAGGTGAAAGGATCCCCCTGACGATCAGCGACTACGACCGTGAGAAAGGTCTGGTAACGATCGTCACCCAGCTGATCGGGGCTTCCTCGGCGGCGATAATCGCCAAGGAAGAAGGAGAGTTCTTCGCCGACGTGGTAGGCCCTCTCGGGAATCCTTCGGCCTTCGTGCACGCAAGCGAGGACGAGCTGAAGGGACGCAGGTACATATTCATTGCCGGCGGAGTCGGGACAGCCCCCGTCTATCCCCAGGCCAAGTGGCTGCATGACAGGGGTATTGCCGTGGATGTGATAATCGGGGCCCGGAACAAGGACCTCTTCATCTACACGGACGAGATCGCTTCGGCATGCGACAACCTTTACCTCTGCACCGACGACGGAAGCGCAGGCTTCCACGGAGTGGGCACCGCCTGCCTCGAAAAACTGGTCGCGGAAGGAAAGTCCTACACCCATGCGGTGGCGATCGGCCCCATGGTCATGATGAAATTCGCCACACTGACATGCAAGAAGCTCGGCATCCCCGAAGACGTCAGCCTCAACATGCTGATGGTGGACGGGACCGGAATGTGCGGAGCCTGCCGGGTCACCGTGGCCGGGAAGACAAGGTTCGCCTGCGTCGACGGCCCCGAATTCAACGGCTACGATGTCGATTTCGACGAGGCGATGCGCCGGTTGGGCCAGTACAAGGAAGAAGAAGCGGAGCAGAAAGCTAAATACGTTGGATAATATGGCAGAAAGAATACCCCGAGTACCCGTCAGGGAGCAGGATCCCAAGGTACGTGCACATAATTTCGAAGAGGTCTGCTACGGCTACAACCTCGAAGAAGCCACTCTGGAAGCCTCCAGGTGCCTTCACTGCAAGAATCCCCGCTGCGTGGGCGCCTGCCCCGTGGGGATCGACATCCCCGGTTTCATAGCAAAGGTCAAGGAAGGGGACATCGCAGGAGCCGCCGCCGTGATAGCTAAGGATTCCTCGCTTCCGGCCGTCTGCGGCCGCGTATGCCCTCAGGAAAGCCAGTGCGAGGGAAGCTGCGTCCTCGGCGTGAAGGGCGAGCCTGTCGCGATAGGCAAGCTTGAGCGCTTCGTAGCCGACCATGCAGGGCCCGCCGAAGTCAAGGCTGCTCCCGCAGGGTCAGCCCGCAAGGTCGCCGTCATAGGCTCCGGTCCTTCCGGTCTCGCCTGTGCTTCCGACCTTGCGAAGATGGGATACGATGTCACCATATTCGAGGCCCTTCACAAGGCCGGCGGAGTCCTGGAATACGGAATCCCCGAGTTCAGGCTTCCCAAGGACACTGTCCTCAAGCGGGAGATCGACTCGGTGAAAGCCCTTGGAGTGAAGATCGAGACGGACGTGATCGTAGGAAGGACCGTCACCATCGACAGCCTTATGGAAGACGAAGGCTTCGAAGCCGTGTTCGTGGGCACAGGCGCCGGACTCCCCCGCTTCATGGGGATCCCCGGAGAAAACCTCAACGGAGTGTTCTCCGCCAACGAATTCCTCACCAGGAACAACCTGATGAAGGCTTTCCGGGAGGATTACCTCACCCCCATACACGCCGGAAGGAAATGCTGCGTGGTCGGAGGCGGGAACGTTGCCATGGATGCCGCCAGGACCGCCCTGAGGCTCGGAGCAGACACCACGATAATCTACAGGAGGACGGAAGTGGAACTTCCCGCCCGCAAGGAGGAGGTCCACCATGCCAAGGAAGAAGGCATAGAGTTCAGGATGCTGACCAACCCCGTCGAGATCCTCGGGGACGAGAAAGGCTGGGTAAGGGCCGTACGCTGCATCCGCATGGAGCTCGGCGAGCCCGACGAGAGCGGACGCCGTTCCCCCGTCCCGATTCCCGGATCGGAGTTCGAGATCGAGACCGACACTGTGATCATGGCCCTGGGAACTTCCCCCAATCCCCTGATAGTCAACACTACGGAAGGCCTGCAGGCGACCCGCCGCGGAGGGCTTGCAGCCGACCCTGAAGGAAGGACCACGCGCGAGGGTATCTTCGCCGGCGGAGACGCAGTGACCGGAGCCGCCACCGTGATCCTGGCAATGGGAGCCGGCCGGAAGGCAGCAGCAGCCATCGACGAATACCTCCGGGGGAAGGACGGCAATTCCTGACGCCCGCTCCCCCTACGAAGATACGATCCTGTCTAAAGAGTAAAAGACCATGAAATATCCTGTCCTTGCGATAATGCCCCTCCTCCTGCTTCCGCTGGCACTTGGCTGCGGGAGCAAGGTCCAGCCTGCCGGCGGGAAGGACGAGCCGCAGGAGAAGCCTGCAGAGACCGTTCTCTACGAATGCTTCTCAGACCCGAAGATGGAAAACGGAGTGTGGCTCCTGTCCCCGAAGGAAGGGAAACGTGTCCCCGTGGAGGTCCTGCGGCTCGGGAAAGGTACGGCCGACCCTTCATGGGACCTCTGCCAGTGGAACAATTCCCACAGCCTCGCCGGCTGCGAAGCCGCCGTCACGCAGTACGGGACGACCTACTCCAACGGGGTCCACACCTTCGCACGGAACGATGACGGAGAGTTCACCATGATCCTGGACTCTTCCCAGGAATATGACGCCCCAAGGAAGGACGGACAGCCCTGGTGCCACCTGCTTGTGCAAAGCAGTTTCAACAGGATCCCCCTGAAAGGGATGAAAACCCTTGAACTTACTTTCGACGAACGGCTCCTGAAGGTCGAGAATCTCATGGGGGCCGACTTCAACCCAAGCCTGCACACAGCCCAGGCCCTGTTCTATTTCAGCATAGCCGACGTCTCTGCATCTTCCGCATGGAGGAACAAGAGCATATGGCTGGGAGTGTCGGCATGGGATTACCGTTCCGGACTCACCCGGGAACCCCAGGTCAGCTTCGACAAGGGAACCGCAACCTACATCTACCAGATGGCAAGTGAACGGACGTTCTCCGGGGCGGACTTGCTGGACGGCAGGTGGCACACCTGCAAGGTGGACGTGCTGAAGGCTGTCAAGGCTGCCGTCAGCGCACTGAAGGACAAGGGAGAGTTCACAGATGCCACCCTGGATGACTTCTGCCTGTCCGAGATGAATTTCGGGTGGGAGATGCCAGGTTCCTTCTACGGAGCCCTCCAGGTAAGGGATTTCTCCCTGAAGACAGACAAGAAGATCAAATGACAGGCAACCTATGGTACTGTTCCTGATCGCTGCCCTGGCGCCAGCCCTCATCCTTTTCTACTTCGTGTACCACAAGGACACGCAGCCGGAACCCACACGCATCGTGGTCAAGGGTTTCTTCTTCGGTGTGCTGTCAGCCTTCTTGGCCATCATGGCGGACTCCCTGATCATCAAGACCGGCGTCTACACCGAGACTCCGGCCAGCCTGGGCGAAGCCATCAGGCTGTCCTTCCTCGGTGCGGCCATCCCCGAAGAATGCGCCAAACTGCTGATGCTCTGGCTGCTGCTGCGCAACTGCCAGGCCTTTGACGAACGCTACGACGGGATCGTCTATTCCACTGCCGTCGGACTTGGATTCGCAGGATTCGAGAACCTCGGCTACCTTGCCCAGGCCGGCCCCCAATGGATGGGCGTAGCCTTCTCCAGGGCCCTGTTCGCCGTTCCGGGGCATTTCGCCTTCGCCGTGGTCATGGGTTACTACTATTCCCAGTACCACTTCAAGAAAGACAAGGGGGCGATGATAAAGATGCTCCTCTACCCTGTCCTTCTCCACGGAGTGTACGACACTCTCTGCTTTACCATGGAGTCAGCCGCCAGCAAGGAGGGCCTGGCCACCCTGCTGGTCTTCGCCCTGCTGGTCTTCTTCTGCGTCAAGCTGTTCGGCTACACGCGCAGGAAGATCCTTTCGGAGGCGAAGTCCAACGAATACTACGGTTCTCCCGACAAGGTGGAAAGGAACGGCTACGACGTCAACCGGGACTGGACCGACAAGCCGGAAGAACAATAGGACAGGGACATGCCAAGGACAGTTTCCATAATTGCATCCATGATGGCGATGGCGATGCTGCTTTTCACGACGGCAGTGCCCCACCATCACCACGATGCCATGATCTGCCTTGCGCATGAAACCTGCCAGCTGGACGGATGCGACAATGATGAGCACACAGGGCACTCCGGCGAAGAGGGCGAGGAGGAAGACGGCCACTGTGTAGCCCACCAGAAGTATTTCCCCTCAGATGAACTGAGGATCTTCATGGTCGCCGTACCCGTCGCATATTTCCCGGCAATAACCTTCCTGGCAGGCACCTCCGGCCATGTGTCCGCCAGTCTCCACAGGCCGGAACCTCTTTCCTCCCCTCCTATCCTGAGCTGGAGGCTGAACTGCTGACAACCGTACTGCTACTATGTGCCTTCCCCTCTCCATCGGGGGGAAGCAGAAGCATATCATACGGTTAACGATCATTCAGTTCAGTTACAATGAAAAAAAGCATATTCATAATAATGGCATCCTGCGCAGTCCTTTTCGGCTGCGGCAGCCACGGGCATGACTCAGGCCATGAGCACGAACATGAGCATGAGCATGAACATGAAGAAGAGCACGCCCACGAAGGACATTCGCATGCCGGGGAGACAGTCATGGACACCCACAGGCAGGAAGAGCTCGGAGTCTCTACTTGGACGGTGGAGCCCGGTGAGTTCAGCGAGGTCATACACACCAGCGGACAGATTGCCTCCGCCATCGGGGACGAGACCACGGTGGTGGCCAGGACATCCGGCATTGTAAGCCTCGGAAGGCTGACAGAGGGCACCGCCATCGGAAAGGGGGCCGTCATAGCCACCGTCTCATCCAGGGACATCGGTTCCGGAGACCAGCTGGCAAAGGCACGTTCGACCTATGAAAACGCCCTCAAGGAATATGAACGGGACCTTCAACTGAGGGAAGACAACATCGTCAGTGAAAGCCATCTTGACAAGAGCAAGCTGGCATATGAAATTGCAAAGGCCGAATACGATGCCCTCGGTGGCGGCTCTTCCTCCTCCGGCGTCACCGTGACCTCTCCGCTGGGGGGCTTCGTCAAGAAACTGTACGTCCGCCAGGGAGACTATGTCGAGACCGGACAGCCCGTAGCCACGGTGAGCCAGAACAGGAGACTCTCCCTCCGCGCGGATGTACCGGAAAAAGACTACGGCATGGTCGGATTGGTCACCGATGCCAATTTCAAGACGGCTTCAAGCAGCTCCACATACTCGCTTAGCGAGCTTGGAGGCCGCCTGGTAAGTTATGGCAGAACTTCAAGTGAAGACTTTTATATTCCTGTAACATTCGAATTTGACAACAAAGGAGACATCGTTCCGGGTTCCTACGTGGAAGTATTCCTCAAGACCACTCCCCTGCAATCTTGCATCACGGTCCCCGTCGAAGCAGTAATGGAAGACCAGGGAGTCCGCTACGTGTTCGTCCGGCACGAGAGCGATTCATTCCTCCGCAGGGAAGTCGAAGTCGGGACATCGGACGGCAGGAAGGTCCTCGTCAGGAAAGGGCTGGAAGCCGGAGACGAGGTAGTGGTCAGCGGAGCCGTCCATGTCAAGCTGGCATCGGTCACCGCCGTACCTTCAGGTCACACCCACAACCACTAGGACCATGGAGCAGATTCAGCATGAGAACGGATTCCTCAACGGGATAATCCGCTTCTCCCTCAACAACAGGCTTGCGGTCCTGGTGATCGCGTTCATCTGCCTGGTCGCGGGACTCTACTCGACCCTCCATTCGGAGGTCGATGTATTCCCCGACCTCAACGCGCCGACCGTGGTGGTGATGACCGAAGCCGAAGGGATGGCGCCCGAAGAAGTCGAGAGGCTGGTCCCCTTCCCCATCGAGACCGCCGTCAACGGAGCCACCAGCGTACGCAGGGT
>ODAI011649524.1_pt1 | contig 13908 bp, 10 predicted proteins | sample 1539321 | NCBI WGS metagenome assembly ODAI01 (sample SAMN02144231, study PRJEB22623) | gut metagenome | biome: sheep rumen | host: Ovis aries | place: New Zealand
ATCAAAGACTTAATATTGTCAAGATATCCCGACACCGTCTTCATAAAAAGAAGTTTCAGCTTTGAACCAACCATAGACATCGATTCCGCCTATTGCTACATGCACAAAGGAGTATTCCGCACCTGCCTAGGCATACTGCGCGACGGAATCCACCGCCATGACCTTTCCGAAGTCCGGCATAGGATACGCACCCTCAGAAAGAAAGAAGAGGACCCCTACGACACTTTCGACTACATCATCAGCCTCAACCAGCAGTACCGCTTCCAGCTCGTCTTCTTTGCCCTGCTGGGCGACTACAGCATGTACGACAAGCCCATCTCCTACCTCAACAACGAATTCCGCCAGCTGCTGCAGCACATTGGGGACCACTCCAAAGTAGGCATACACGGCTCCTACGACTCGGCCCTGGAGCCCAAAAGGTTGGAACAAGAAATCCAACGGCTGTCAGACATACTGCACCGCCCCATCTACCGCAACAGGTACCATTTCCTCCGTTTCACCCTGCCTAGGGGGTACAGCAATTTGGAGAAGCTGGGCATCACACAGGACTATACCATGGGGTTTGCCGACCAACCGGGTTTCCGCAACGGGTCCTGCTCCGCCCTGCCTTTCTTTCACCTGAGCAGGAACCAAGAAATCAACCTCAACGTACATCCATTTATCACCATGGACACCACGTTCCACACCCACATGAAACTCACACCGGAAGAAGCCATCAAACAGTATCACAGCCTAATTGACGAGGTGAAGGCCGTCGATGGAACCTTCAGTTGTATTTTCCACAACCAAAACCTGTGCGAACAATTTGGATGGGAGGGCTGGCGTGCCGTATACGAAGATGTTCAGCAGTACGCCTATCAGAACACACAAAATACCAACATGAACACAAAAGACAATTTAGATTTAGAGAATGATTAATTACAAAGAAAAACTACATGAGATAAAAGCATTTGTCTTTGACTTCGACGGTGTGATGACCGATGGGAGCGTATGGACATACTACAACGGCGACGCCGTCCGAAGTGCCAACGTGAAAGACGGATTCGCCATACAATATGCCGTCAAAAAAGGCTATATCATTGCCATCATCTCAGGGGCCACCTCTCCAAGTATCGACAACCGCATGAAGAGCCTCGGTGTCACCCAATGCATGACCGGCTGCAGCAACAAGCTGGAGAGCTACCGCCATTTCTTAGCCCAAAACGGCCTGCAGGAGTCGCAAGTCGTGTGCATGGGTGACGACATCCCCGACTACCAGATGATGCGGCATTGCGGAGTGGCCGCATGCCCGGCCGACGCAGCCACCGAAATCAAAGAAATCAGCGACTACATATCTATCCGTCCCGGTGGGAGAGGATGTGTACGCGACATCATAGAACAGACATTGAGACTTCAGAACCAATGGTTTAATCCAAACGATGAGGGTCACGAAGCACTCAAATGGTAACATTTCACTAAAACTCAAGATCCATCAAAAAGTTAACGTACATATTACTGCTGCCCCTGCTGTCCTTCTCCGTTTGGGCACAAACGCCAACCGACAGCACTGGCAAAGAAGACAAGGAGGTTAGGAGTACCACCATGCTGGGTACTTACTATGCCGACAAATTTGTGGGCAGACGCACCTCCAATGGAGAGATCTTCCGTCAGAACCAGTATACAGCCGCACACAAAACCATCCCTATTGGCACATTTCTGATGGTCACCTATCCTGTCACCGAACAGACTGTTGTTGTGCGGGTGAACGACCGCTGCCCCAAACCCAACATATTGGACATGACCAAAATAGCCGTTCACGCTTTAGGAATCAAAGGCTCAGGCAAAGTCGCGGTAACCACATTAGACCCCGCTGTAGGGTACATGCTTTGGATCAACCAAGACACCCTGGCCATGACAACGGCTGAATATTTGGCCTACCGAGACAAGAGCAAACGAAAACGCATCTCGCCCTATCCGAACGCAACCAGGGACTCGAAAGACCCGTCTTCACCTCCCACACAGTTGGCCCAGAAAAACCCCAGCACCACAGCCAAGACCAGTCCGGCCATAGTGACAGACACCAGCCAACAGCAACAGGCACCACAGCCTGCCGCTGCGGATTCTACAACGTCGAACCAAAAGGAGAAAGAGAGACCAGTCGAAGTAGCCCCCAAAGGGCCTCTATACGACCTAGAACTCTGCACCGTTGGATCGCAATATGCGGCATGGTTGGAGCGGAAGAGACTGCCCGAGGAGATGCAGTCTAAATTGCTGTTAGAAAGCAATAAGCAGAACAAGGAAGTGCGTCTGATACTGGTGTTGGCCGACAGTCGGAGCCATGCCGTCAGGACACAGGCCGAACTCATCGACCTCTTCCCTGAAAGTTGTTTGATACTACATGAAAAATAACACACTCAAAAGAAAAAAGAAAAAAAAATGAGAAAAAAATATCAAATATAAATATTTATTGCTATCTTTGCAAGTCAAAATCTGGTTTGTCTTTTCGATGGAAAAGCAACCCAGATATTAAGATATATAAAAGAAAATTAAATAATTACATGATATTAAAATGAGCGTTCGCATGAGAATCAGACTGAGCAAGAAGCTATCACTTTTGGTGATTGCGTTGGGATTTTCATGTGCAACCATGGCCCAGCAGGAGCCCCAGTTTTCACAATACATGTTCAACAGGATGTCTTACAATCCTGGCTATGCTGGCAGTTCTGGCTCCATCTGCGCTACGGCAATGTACAGAAATCAATGGATGGGTTTAAAGCTTGATGCTCCTACCACAGGTGGCAAAGCTGGGTCCACCCCTACCGACATCCTTTTCAACTTCGATATGCCCGTCAAGTTCCTTCATGGCGGCATAGGCCTGACCTTTGTAAACGACAATATTGGCTACCACAAGAACAACATGCTAGCCCTAGACTATGCTTTCCGTATGTTTTGGGGCGAAGGCAACCTCTCCGCAGGCATCGAGGTCGACATGCTCAATAGTACACTGGACGTTGAAAGTCTGGTTGGAACCGACCCCGACCCCCTGATTGGCCAAAATGGAGCCTCGGCCATGTTGATTGACGGAGCTGTTGGCGTATACTACCAGGTGCCTGGTAAATATTATTTAGGACTCTCTGTCAAAAATCTTTTGGGTGCCCACAGCGACGAGATTGCTTTCACCAACGCCCGCACTGCCTATCTCATGGGAGGATACGACTTCACTCCTGCAAGTGCCCCGCTCATCCGCATCAGACCTTCTGCATTACTAAAGACAGCCGCGCTGAGCTATTTTCAGGCAGACCTTTCTTGCTTGATTGACTATCGCAATGCCTTTTGGGGCGGCCTAGGCTACCGTGTACAAGATGCCGTCTACCTGATGGCAGGTGTTCATTGGAAAAAATTCAACATCGGCGTGTCCTACGATGTCACCACAAGCAACCTAGGAGCCTATAAGGCTGGCAGAAGCTTTGGCTCACTAGAGCTCTATCTGAAATTCGCTTTCAAGGTGGTGATACCTCGTAAGCCCGACACACGTTACGGCAACACGATGCTCCTTGACTAAACTAATAAAAATAATTAAAAAAGAAACTTTTCCAACGAAAAAACGTATAAGAACAAAAGGGACGAGTAGTTTTAAAGGTAATTATTATTACAATATACATTATTAATATTCCAAACGAATAAACAAAAAAGTACTATATATGAAAAAGTTATTTTTCTTGCTTGCAGCCTCGGTAGTGATTCTCTCCGGTTGCTCTTCGAAATCCTCCAACGGTGAACTAACCGGTGTGTTGAACCGTAACCAATTTGAGGACATCGACCTTAAAGGTATGGTTTTCGTAAACCAAGGAAACTTCAGCATGGGTGCTGGCGTTCAGAACAACACCTATGGAGTCACTTCACAACCCCGTACCATGCAGGTGGCATCTTTCTTCATGGACGAGACCGAAATCACCAACAACGAGTACCGCCAATTTGTGGCATGGGTAACCGACTCAATGGTCCGCAAAATGCTGGCCGAAGGTGGTATGGACGGTTATCAGATCGAGGAGAACGAATATGGTGAGCCCCTGAACCCACCAAACATCAATTATAAGACCAAGATCGATTGGGAAAACCCCGAAGTGCGTGAAGCTCTCACCGACCTCTACGTTGCTGAGAAAGACAGATACTTCGGCCGTCGTGAAATCGACGCTTCCAAACTCAATTATGAATATTATTGGATTGACTATGCCGACGCCTCCCGCAAGGAAGCCAATGCACAGAATAAGGAAGAGCATCGCGGCACCCTCTACACCGCTCGTCCCAGAGGTCTGAACAACCGCACAGCTTTCGTTCACAAAGAGAGAATCAACGTCTATCCCGACACACTTTGCTGGGTACACGACTACACCTACTCGATGAACGATGACTTCACCCGCAATTATTTCTGCTCTGCAGCTTACGACAACTATCCCGTTGTCGGCATCAGCTGGCTCCAAGCCAAAGCATTCTGCATCTGGCGCAGCAAATTCCTCAACGACTACCTGGCCAGCATCAACTACGAGCACATGAACGACTTCCGTCTGCCCTCAGAGGCCGAGTGGGAATATGCCGCCCGTGGTGGTATCGCTGCTGAGAGCTATCCTTGGGGAGGTCCCTATGTGCGCAACCCGAACGGCTGCTTCCTCGCCAACTATGAGCCGCTGCGCGGTGCTTATGACGACGATGGCGGTGTCCGCACATTGGTGGTGGGACACTATGCTCCCAACGACTATGGTCTGTATGATATGGCCGGCAACGTTTCTGAGTGGTGTGCCGACGCATACAACGAGTCCACTTATATTGTTGCCAATGCACTGTCCCCCTTCTACAACTACAATGCACAGGAGAGCGATCCTATTGCCATGAAACGTAAGGTCATCCGTGGCGGCAGCTGGAAGGATCAGAAATACTACATCCAAGTCCAGACCCGTACATTTGAGTTTCAGGATACCAGCAAGTGCTACATTGGTTTCCGCTGCATCCAGCCTTACATGGGCCGTGTTAAGGGCGACAACCTGAAGACAGCATCCAATGTCTATTAATAGAAACCACTAGACTACAGACAACTAAATACATTAATCATTAAGTAACACAAAAAAGAAATACAATGAGTAGGTTAGACAACAGAGTTCGCAGTAAAGGTTATAAAAACTTCATGTCTAAACTTTATGGATGGGGCGCTGCCGTCGTTATCATCGGTGCCCTGTTCAAGATTAACCACTGGCCCGGTGGTACCCTGATGCTGATTATCGGTATGGGTACAGAGACTGTCATCTTCTTCCTTTCTGCTTTCGAACCCCCTCACGTAGAGTTCGACTGGACACTCGTATATCCCCAGTTGGCTGGCATGGATAGTCCTGAAGCCATTGCTGGTGCTGCTGCCAAGAACGAACTGTTGAATACGGAAACAGAGAGCCATGTGGCTGTCAGCAACGACCCGCTAACGGCAAAGCTCGACCAAATGCTTGAAGAAGCCAATATCACTCCCGAACTAATCGAACGTCTCGGACATGGCATGGAAAATCTGGCCGAGAGTGCCAACTCCATCAGTGGTATTGCCTCCGCAGCTGCCTCTACCGATAAATTTGTGAACAGCCTTGACAGTGCTTCGGAGGCCGTCGATAAGATGAAGGCCGCCAGCGAAGCCGTCAATAACCTTACCACCATCTACGAAGAGACTGCTCAGGCCCTTACCAGTGGCGATGCTTCTTATGCCGATGAGATGAAGAAACTGGCAGGCAGCTTGGCTTCTGTCAACGCCATGTACGAGATGCAGTTGCAAACCTCTACCAGCCAGCTTGAGGCCACCAAGGAGGTTGAGGAACGTATCCAGGCCATGATGGCCAACTTTGCCGGTAGTGCCGAGGGTGTTCTGAAATACAAAGAGCAAGTAGATGCCCTTTCACGCAAGGTTGCCGAGCTTAACAATGTATACGGCAACATGCTTGCTGCGATGCAGACCCGTCTGTAAGAAATACAGCACAACTAAATAACTAACAGTACACTTTAATTAATTATAAGTCACTAATTAGAAAAGTATGGGTGCTTCAAACTGTCCGGAAACCCCGCGACAAAAAATGATTCAGATGATGTACCTTGTGTACACCGCCATGTTGGCACTGAACGTTTCGGCTGAGGTTGTGGAAGGCTTCAAGACCGTAGGTAACGCCATGACGAAATCCAACGAGAACATGGTGCTCAAGTTGGAGGATACCTACGAGAACTTCGAGAATGCCCTAAAGAACAACCCCGGCAAAGTTCAGGACAAATATGACAAGGCCCAAGAGATTAAAAAACTCTCCAAGGATCTTGTTTACACCATTGATACCGTAACTTATAGCTTCGTTAGCAAAATAGCTTCCAAAGCAGAGATTGAATTGGTAGACCCTGCAGACAACGAAAGAATAATCAAGAGAACAATTCCGCTGACCAATGAAGACGGTAGTGCAAACTTCGACAGCATTGCCGAAGCCCTGCATGTGGGTGGATTCCGTTGGATCAACAAACTTGACGATAACCACATCGGTACCCCCTATTTTATCGGTAATGCTGAGGGCGACGAAGCCTCCACAGGAGCTGCTGTCCTCATTAAGAGCAACATTATTGAATATAAGAATAGGGTCCGTGAGATTTTGGGTTCCGACTCAACACACGTCAATCTGGGTCTGAATGTTGAAGACTATTCATTGAACTCTGAAGGCAAGCCCACTTCCTGGGAACAGCTGAACTTCAACAACACCGTAGCAGGTGCTGCATTGGTAACGCTGACCCGTATGAAAGCAGAGGTAATGAATGCAGAGTTTGATGCTGTCAACATGCTTTACAAACAGGTCAAGTCCAATGACTTCTCATTTGATAAGGTTTCTGTAATTGCCTATTCCAATAATTCCTACATTATGAAGGGAGGCAAATACGAGTTGACGGTGAATGTGGGTGCCTATGACTCCAAGGCCAAATTTGAGGCCAATGTGGGAGGACAGCACTTCACTTCCAACGACACCGGAGCAGTAATCTATTCAACCACATGCAATACCACAGGCCCAAAGACCATCACCGGTACTGTCTATGTCAAGAAAGAGACTGGCACGGAGAAGTACGACTTCAAACAGAGTTACTATGTGGCAGAGCCGATGGCTGTATTCGAACTCACCGAAATGAACGTTGTGTATATGGGCATCGACAACCCCATCAAGATATCTGTTCCTGGTGCAGCCGCTCACAACTTAGTGGTCTCTTTGGCCGATCCTAGCCAAGGAACTATGACAGCAGACCCGAAATCGGGCGCTGGCCACTACATTATCAAGCCCAAAGTCAACAAAGGAAAGATTGTGGTCAATGCTTCCATCAAGGACGGCAAGCAGACCCGATTCATGGGTTCCACCGAATTGCGTGCACGTGCACTGCCCGACCCCAAGATATTCTTGGGTAGAGTTGAAGCAGGTAAAGGTATCCCCATCGGCGACCTGAAGAACATGAAAGGACCCCAAGTACGATATGGACCGGAGTTTGCCTTCCACATGAAGACCCCCACCATACTGAAGCAATCCATCGATATCACCCGAGTCAACGGGGCCACCGACCTAGAATGTCGTGGCGGTGTATGGACAGCCGACATCATGAGTTACATCAACAAAGCCAAGCCCGGCTGCAAGATTACCCTCAGTCTCGATGTCCAGATGCCTGACGGATCGAAACGTAACGTAAGTAGCACATTCCGTATTACCAAGTAAATAAAAAAAAAAATTGATATTATGAAAAAAGTATTGTTGGGCCTCAGCCTATTGCTTCTCACCTTCGCCGGCATGTCTGTCAAAGCACAGAACATACTGAGCCCTGATGATGAGAATAATTTGAGCAATTTTTACACCCGCACCATGAGTACCACACGTCAGGCCATCCCCTACCCCAGCCTACGCGAGAGCGATGTTATCTGGGAGACCTGCATTTGGCGCGACATTGATTTTCGTGAGAAATTCAACCAGTTCTTCTATTTCCCCAAAGGAGAAGACAGCATTAATAACAACCAGGGCCGTATCAATTTAGCCTACCTCATCTATAGGAATGCCGCTTTAGGCGAATTCGAGATTTTCGAAGACGACGAACTGAAGATTCCCGTAGACTGGAGCTATATGTACACCCGTCTCAACAAAGCAGACACCACGCTCACAGACCCTGTCTATGACGAATACGGTGACATTATTGAAGATGGTCACGATACCATCAAATACAAGTCTTTCAGTTCAGATGACTACTATAAGATTCATATCAAAGAGTATTGGTACATCGACAAGCAGGACACCCGTATGAAGGCTCGTATCGTTTCCCTGGCTTTGGTTGACGAAAACTGTAGAGAGGTTGATGGTGAAATGGAATGCAATCCCACCACACGTTTCTGGATTCCCATGAACGACATGCGCGTCCGTAACATTTTCGCCCGTACCAATGTCTACGATATGTACAACAACAATGTAGAGCGCAGCTACGACGAGGTTTTCATCTCTCGTTATTTCGACAGTTATGTCACGCGTCAAACCAACGTCTACAACCGCGAAATACATGACTACCTCACAGGTGAGGACGCTCAGCTCGAGTCTCAGACCATCGAAGAGCGTATCTTCGACATCGAGTCCGATATGTGGGAATACTAATAAATCTTACGACATAAATAAAAGTCTAACAAGATTAGGTTAACCATTCCTAAGAGAAAAGAGTTAAGAGTAAGTCTTCCCTTATTCTTAACTCTTTTGATTTAGTAAAAAAAGATGCCTCAAACAATCAAAATATTCATCGTAGTCTGTATCTGCTTGATGTTTTCAAGTAGGGCAAAAGCTCAATACGTGGAAACACAGCCGGGGGACTATTATGAACGGACCATGACTTGGGAGCAAAAACCCCAGAAATACGGATTCGTAAGAGAGGCAGATGTATATTGGGGCAAATTGTTGTGGCGGATAATAGATGTCCGCGAAAAGGACAATCAATACTTCTACTATCCTAACACGCCAGAGGGAATACGCGGTAGGAAAAATTTGGCGTATGTGTTATGGGATGCCATAAATGCGGGAGAAATAGAACTGTTCGAAGACGACGAGATGAAGATTCCGCTCGACCCGCAAAAGGTAATAGACAGAGCCACGCGTAGTGACACGGTACAAATGGAAGTATATGATGACTATGGCGAGGCAGACTACACGACGGTGTTTGTACCTCATGAATTCACTTCCGAAAACATATATCAATACGCTATCAAAGAGGCCGTATATATGGACCGTGCTCGCAGTGGAATACAGGTAATGAAACTAGGTCTAGCCCCAATGGAAGAACGATACAAAGTAATCGATGGGGAGACTGAATTCATGGGTACTGTCACCCTATTCTGGGTCCCGATGCTCTCGTGGCAGGTACGGGAGCTGTTAGCGAAGAAAGAGGCTTACTGTCAGGAGAACCTCACGCATCTTCCAAATTGGGAGTACGCGTTCAACTCTTTTATGTACAGTTCATTCATAACACGCGAAGACAACGTCTATAACCGAGCCATTCACGACTACCTCACAGGCGAAGATGCGCTCCTAGAATCGCAGCGCATCGAAGAAGAAATCATGAACATCAGCATCGATATGTGGGAATATTAAACCCGCTAAGATCTGAGCAGCAACAGCACTCTCATAAACAGTTCCGCATTTTTATAACATGCTCATCACCCACACTCTCATGAGTGAGGGGTTTACTTTAATCCATTTTGTCTAAGTGAATTAAAGGCATTCAGTCTCATCGTAAAATAAGGCAGGAAGAATAAAGATAATATACCTTTCCACTAACTGGAAATCATAAAAGGACGAATAATAAGCAAAATAAATTCATATATCAGAAAAAAAATGTAATTTTGCAGGCATAAAAAAACAAAATAGATCACCAGAAAGTAGTGATACTGCCATAAACAATAGCTGTGCTAATATGACTACTACATGCCTTCTTTATGGCTAACATCTGAGGCTCACTTTCTTGATATAAAATCGGACGTTGTGAGCCCAACGTCAAAAAGTTGCACCCGGCACGAAAAAGGGTAGAACACTATGAAAACAACAAAATTCAGATTCATTATTGTTGCCTTCGCCCTAGTAGCAATGTTGGCATCATGTACAAAGGAGGACAACGTAAGACCCATAAGCCAAGACAATGGCAACAGCTGGCCCAATAGCGGTAGACTCCAGAAAATAAGCAAAACTATTTTGTCTATGATCAATAACCTGTATGATTTCCATACGGATGCAACAAAACTCGAGGATTGGACCAGCTACACATACATATTCAACCCTGACAGGTCTGACTGGATATACATAACTGCACATGGAATAGATGGCTCATTTGGAGATATGAAAGATTGGAAATTTGAGTGGAATGATGGGAAATTGGGAAAAATAAATTACAAAGATATTAACCATACCTGTAACTATGAGTTCAGCTATGGCAATGGGCCTAGGCACACTTATACTAAATATGATACCGTTTGCCATAGTTACGACGACCAAGAACACTTCCATGAAAGCCACTACAACTTTTATAAAATGGACCAAAGGACAGCCCTACTAACTGAGTGGGTGGACGGCGTGGACGAACTAGAAATCCTGTACATTATCAATTTCAACGATAATGGTGAAATTGTATCAATAACCAATTGGGCAACAACATACTACTTCAAGTGGCAGAATGGCAATGTGGTGGAGATAACTACCGACAATAGCAAAACCTACGGCGATTGGAAATACACCTATGATAACAATGAATCAAGTTTTGCCAGCATAGATCCACTACTTCTCATTGGAATTGTCGACATCGAACAACTGCCCAACTTCCTTTCAAAGAACAACATTGTTTCAATTGAAACCAACAATGTTGCCTCCAACTACAACTACACTTATGGTGAAGGATACCCACAAACCAGAATAATGAATTCAACAACTGACTATTTCAAATACATCAATAGCCCAGGAACTGCCCCGACTTTCTATCGTGTTTCATCCAATACCTCTGGTGACGGTTATTACGCAAATGGAGCCTTGGTACGACTGGATGCCCGATACTATAGCTACGACCCCTCCGACACCCATTTTACCGAATGGGATGATGGATGCACCGATCCCATACGGGTATTTACAGTCACATGCGACACCACCTTCGTTGCCCATTATGCTAATGGGTACATCAGATAACAACCGCCAAAGACAGGAATGGCCATAGCCTCATAGCCTGTAACAATTTTTTTGGCCATATCGACCCGCCAAAGTCAGCATACCCGACAAACACGGTAGCTTATCAAAAGACTTTGACGGGTCGGTACTATATTACTAATTGAGATGGGATTATTCTACAGATTTACTGTTTTGGGCATAGGAACGCCACTTAGCAAGGGCTGAGGACATATCGTCAGGGATAGGGCTTTCGAAGTGCAAATGCTGGCCCGTAGCGGGATGCTCAAAGCCTAGGATATATGCATGGAGCGCCTGTCGCGGCAAGAGACGAAAACAATTGTCGACAAACTGCTTATACTTCGAGAAGGTGGTACCTTTAAGGATTTGGTCGCCTCCATAGGGAGCATCGTTGAAAAGCGGATGGCCAATATGTTGCATATGGGCTCTGATTTGATGCGTGCGGCCTGTCTCCAACACACATTCGATAAGCGTGACATAACCAAAAGGTTCGACAACACGCCAATGCGTGACGGCATATTTTCCCCGTTCGGAATCGTCAGTAACATGCATCACCCTACGGTCATGGGGCGAACGTTCAAGATTGCCTATAATGGTACCCTCGTTCTCGTTGAAGCTGCCCCAAACCAAGGCGTAGTACTTACGCTCGATGGTGTGGTCGAAGAACTGCTTGGCCAAGACAACCTGCGCATCCTCGTTCTTGGCAATAAGAAGGAGCCCAGAAGTGTCCTTGTCTATACGGTGTACCAGATAGGGCACAATGGGGTCGCCATTCTTTGACCGCTTGTCCTGAAAATAATAGAGTAAACCGTTGAGCAGCGGGCCCGTGAAGTTGCCGTAACCGGGCTGCACCACCATGCCGGGCTTTTTGTCTACCACCAGTACGTCTTCATCCTCATAAACAATATCGAAAGGGACAGGTTCGGGCAAAACCTCGAAATCATGTCTGGGTTCGGGAAGGAGGACGCTGATGGTGTCACAGGGTTTCACCTTATAATTAGACTTGGAAGGCTTGTCGTTCACCAAAATGCAGCCGGCTTTGGCAGCAGCCTGAATTTTGGTGCGTGACACACCCTCCAGACGCATCTGGAGATATTTGTCTATCCGTAGAAGGGCTTGACCTTTGTCAACAATAATACGGTGGTGCTCGTATAACTCGGAATCTCCCTGAGACTGGAGCTCTTCTAAATCTTCATTCATAATACTACAATTTTTTTTGCAGCCCCCTGGCCTACCCTGACCAGATAAACTCCCTTGGGCAGGGATGGTGTTACAATTGTGGAATGAGCCTGCCTTGTGGATGTCTTGTATACCTGACGTCCCATGACATCGTAGACGACAACAGACCCCTGCCGGTTGGTGCTAATCACAATACAGCCGTCATTGGAATAAATGACCGACTGGGAATCATCCACTAGAGAAGGACTTATCGACAGCTGATCTCTTGTACCAAAACAGGGCCTGAGCATTAAAGCTCCACGTAGGATACTGGGTTGCCAAGAGGCACTTGTGAGGAAAAAGACATGGGATGAGGCATCGTTATTACGGTCAAAACCTAGGTTGATGTAATCTGCTGTGGTTTGCTCAAAACCAACATATATCGTTCCATTGCAGACCAAGGGCTCTTCCAAGTCATAGCGCACAAATTCATTAAAGCCTGCAAACATAGGCTTTCTTCTATCCTCATCCTGGTAGATAATGTTCCCCGGCATTCCGTTGGCATCATCCCAAACGGTTATCAAAAATCTGATATCCTCATTCTCTTCATGAAAAGTGCGGTTGAAATATAATTTTACAGCCGTAAGCGTATCTTCGACATTTAGACGGAACTGGCACGACAGCCTAACCCTTGAACTGGTCGAAGTGATTCCGTAACCATTTTCAGGGGTGCCATCGTCATAAGCATAGTAATTGTCAAACACCTGAGTGAAACGGATAGTATCATTCTGAGGGAAGGCATCCCCCCTCACACCTTCTCTTACGCCATGCTCGATAGTGAAGATGGTGGGTTGCTGCATACCCTCGGGGAAAGCATAGCTCAATGCCGGTCTGGCATGTGGCTGGGAGGCCTGATACTGGTTTCCCCGCCAGTAGACCGGCACATTCTCATAACCACCTACGTAGGAATACAATTCCTCTCCATTCTCGTTGAGGATACGGAATCCATAATTAGAAGCCAGCTCCTCCGAATAGAGGTTGGTTATCGTCAGCGACAACGAATCCTTCATTTCGGAAGAGGTATATTGCTTTGCCGGCATCGCTTGGAAATCCTTCAATAGGGAATTGGCCGGATTAACAAAAGCAAGGTCACGCGAAGTCGAGTCGCCACGATGACGGCCTGTATTCAGCACAACATAGTCCAGATTCCATTGATCACTATTGCTCAAGATACCTTTTTTGGTGACATTGTCCAAGCTACAATAATTTCTAAATCGGAAGCGGAACCCGTCCTGCAAGTAAGCGGTGTCGATGATAGACAATTCTACAAACTGCCAATAGTTGCCGGTATGAGCATAGAGTGAATCTGCTTCACAGCCTGCAATGCTCCAAACGCGATACCAAACATCAGCCCTCGGAGCATAGAACTCCAAGATGAGAGAATCCTGTTCTTCGGGTGTATCCCCCGAGCGCTCCCACATATTGCCATAGCCGCCTCCGGGCAGATAGAAGAAGCTTAGATATACTGAATCGCCAGAAG
>ODAI013309561.1_pt1 | contig 13908 bp, 7 predicted proteins | sample 1539321 | NCBI WGS metagenome assembly ODAI01 (sample SAMN02144231, study PRJEB22623) | gut metagenome | biome: sheep rumen | host: Ovis aries | place: New Zealand
CACTACCGGAATAATTACCTGTACCATTAACTGTAACAACCTTAGCAACATCGCTTGCATTGATAATATCGTCCGGATAGTCTAATGTATAGTCTCTACCTAGCACTAGCGGGGTGTCTGTCGCTTTAAGCGTCACAACCGGCTGTGCCGGAATAGCTTGTCCTGTATAAGTATAATTAGTCGGTTCAAATTTGGCTACACAATTCGAGCTACTTAGCGGAACCTTAGTAATCTTGAATGTTACTGTTTTTGTTCCGGTAGTATTACTACCAGCAGCTGTAATAGTAATGGTTCCTCCTTCGGATACATTTGTATTATTACCGTACGAAATTGTAAAATCGTTGTTTTCTGTCAACGTTTGATCCGATACCTTGACAATTAATCCAGTTTCTTCTAATATATCAGCTCCTATAATTGGACTACCTGTGTATTCATGACTAGTTTTGTAACCTGTTATTGTTGCGTTGTACAAGTTATATTTTATGTAATAACCACAAGACTTCTCATACTTATAATAGCTTCCATCCACAGGTTTGATTATAAGAGATGCAGCCCCAACTCCCCTGGGATTCTCCGGAGAGTATTCTACTTCATAATCTCGCCCCCTCGTCAATGTATTACCATTATACTTGACAATAGGAACCGGCTTAACATCTTGACCTGTATAATCAAATATCTGCCCCTCTGTAATGTTATCTATAGTCGCCTCGCTTAGTTTACCTTTTAGCGTAATCGGTATTGTCTTAGAGCCAAACATTGCATCAAGACCGGTTATTGTCAAGTTCGCTTCTCCCGGCACCAAAGTTGATGGAAGGCTCAACGTATAGTATGAGCTATCTATCGTAATGCTGCTTCCCGTTGTACTTGTATATGATATTGTGTAACTCGGAATGTTTATCTGTCCGTTTTCTATTTCATAAGTAGTCGACAAACCATTCACCACAAATCTGTCTTCGGATATATTACCTTTTATAGTAAATCCTTTGTATACAGTTCCTTTATAAGCTCCCTTTCCTCTTATTTCTATGAACGGTCCATTCGAATCCGCAGAGTCTGTCCCCTTTCCTACATCTATATTCTGATGATAGTACACATCATAATCAGTCCCTCTTGTCAGTATAGTGTTATCGTAGGATACTGTAAATGATGGCGTCTTCTCAGAACCATCATATATTGACTCACTTATCCTACTAATAGAAGTATTGTTCTGGTTCAACTCTCTTTGAACAATTTTGAATTCCACATCTCTTGTTCCTGTAAAATTCGTATTACCTGTTAATGTGGCAAGAGCGGGATTATTATCCGTACTAGGCATTTTATTATTAGTGTATGTAACAGTATATCCACTACTAGGTAAAATAAGGATCGGCTCTGCTTTTCCTTCTACCTTAAGATATGCACTAATCCTAGGAGCAATCTCGGAACCGGTATACTGTTGATCCGATATCGGGTCAACCGTCACATCATTACTTGCCATATTGCAAGGATTAATCTTGTAAGTTACAGTTTTTGTTCCAGTATAGTTACCAACACCTGCTAATGTTACTTCCTCTGGTGTGTCAGCAACATTTGGTCCTATCTTGTCATCGCTCACCTTAAAATCAGTTCCCTGCACTAATGTCTTAGTTGTGCCAGGCAACATATCATAGGTAAATGTTGGTTTAACTAACTTCTTTAAACTATCATAATTATATGTCCAATCATCAGTCTTCGTTGTCGATGTATTGCCGTCTGTCAACTCAAGTTCATTAATATCCTTGGCCGTAACCTTGTATCGGAAAGTCATTTTTCCGTAATAATTCTCTGAAGTACCTGTTACTGTTACTTCGACGATACTTCCTGCATCTGTGCCATTTCCACTAGCATCTGTGCCATCTTCATTAATATTTCTATATGAGAACGAACATTGACCCGAGCCGCTAATGTCTCCTGTATGAACTTTGTCGCTTATATTAATTGTAGGTCTCTGCTCGCCAATATAAGCATACGAATATACGCCAGTCGTATCCTTTGTAATCTGTGTTGTTGTCCCCGGAATGTACAGCTTCTCTTCACCACATGTACCTATATCATATCCGGCATCGTATGTTACTTCCTTCTCTCCTTCGTAATTACCCATTCCTTGTATCGTAGCCTTAAGCCCGGCACCTGCAGAAGTCTCCTCTGAGACCAGCTTATAATGTGTTTTCTCGATAAGATTCCTGTAACCATATGAAGCCTCCGGGTCTTCTACAGTAAGTATCGGGTATATCTTGTCATCTGTTCTCTTCTCATAGCCGGTCACTCGTACTGTGGCATTCTCTATAGAGCGCTTCGTTATCTGATACTCAATCGATACAGATGAACCCTGATATGCGTTCTTGCCTATTATATTGACAATAGCCGTTCCGATGTTGATATTGTTAAGATACTGCAATGTATAATCAGATTGACTTACTGTTCTTCCATTTTCACTTACTACTACCGCAGGCTTCACCTCTAATCCTGTATAAGCACCCGTATAATTGGCCTGAAGCACAGCTCCAGAGCCTGTACACGGCTTGCCCCCAACTGTGTATGTCAGCCCCTCTAGCGACTTAGGATTAATCTGAAAGGCTCTACTTGTGCTGCCTGTAAGATTGCCGACACCTGTAATTGTAACCGTTGCTGTACCCACATTGACATTATTGGTGTATGACAATGTATAATTAGAGGAATCCAGTGTTGTTTCATTCAATTTGACAACAAGTCCTTCTTGTATCTGAGCCGCGCCAGTATATCCTTTGTCGGTAATGCCTTCTATTGTAGTCTGTGTTATGTTAAGTGGCGCTATTGTAAATGTTCCGGTTATGGAACCTGTGTAATTGCCTTGCCCGGTTGCTGTAATTACAGCACCATTTCCTGCATTAATATTGTTGGAGTAAGAAACAGTGTAATCACTACCCGCGCTCAGCAGGCTTGATCCGTCGTATACTCTGTATTCTCCTGATGACAGACTGATCTCATTTCCGGTATATGGGTGATTTTGTTGATTGATGATTACACTACCGCTGAGAGTCTTTGGCATTATTGTAAATGTAACAGTTATTGTCTGATTTTTGTATTTAGAATCAGGATCTCCTGTTATTATAATCTTACCTGTTCCATTTCCAGCGTTAATATTATCACTATATGCCACCGAGTATTGAGATCTATCTAGCGTTTCATCATTGAGCTTAAGCCATCTGACCGCCGGTTCACGAGCGGAGCCATTGTAGGCTATAGCATAAGTGGATACAAAATTCCCACTTGCATCTCTTCTGCTATAATCTGTCTGAGAACCTTCTATGGAGACCTTGGCATCCTTAACAAAGTCAGGGATAATCTCAAAGGTTGCGGTCGTCGTTCCTGAGAAGTTACCTTTTCCTCTTATTAAGACTGTGGCGGTACCCACATATATATTGTCCCTATACTCAACTGTATAATCAGTTCCCTCTGTTCTGCCTACAGAATTGTATGTTACTGTGACAGCCGGTGTCTTTGCACTTCCTGTATGTATGTAATAATCAGAACCAGGGGATTCTTTTGCCAGTGTCACGCTTGCTTGTGATATGGGTCTAGGCAGAATCCAGTAGTCCAACTCAATAGTACCCGTGTATCCCTGTGCCTCGTTACCGGTAATGACAACCTTCTTGGCCTCATCTTCCGATGCGTTTGTAGGATCTCCACTATATGTCAGTGTATATTCCGTAAATTCAATCGGCGATCCATCTTTGTTTGTAAAAACAATATTGGCAGCGCCTGGTTGAATCGCGTTTCCTGTATAATAGTATGTATCATCATCAACTGTGCCACCTGTAAGACGCGCATTTAGCACAGAGCGGATGTCAAGCTTAGTCGTTCCCGGTGTATAGTATCTGGTGGTCTCGTAGCTACCAGTATAATTGCCTATACCCTGAACTCTAATCTTGTAGTCAATCTGTGTTATAGATGTGGCTGTCCTTGTTGCTGTTACTGTATAGTCTTCTCCATAGACAAGCGTACCCACAGTAGCATTGCTTACTGTGTCATTATTAGTATCTATCACATAAGTGCCTGCGTTTACCATATCCTGTGTTATTGCTCCGGCACTTATAGTATATGTTCCACTCTTTTCAAAGCCCACATAATCCCCCAAGCCCGTTATGGTATAGCCGGCCGTACCAGGGTTTATATTGTTAGTGCAGGATAACATATAATGTTCATCTCTTGTCAGAGTAGTCTCTCCGCACTTAACGGTGACTGTTGGCTCTACCTGCTCTTTAGTATAGCTGTAGGGACCAGGCGCAACATTTACATCAAGCACATAAAACTTTTCTTCGTGGGTCTTGCTTCCACAAGTTGCCGTAACAGTTGCTTCTCCAGTCGCAACTGCGTGCGCTTTACCATCTACGATTGTTAGTACTGCCTCATTATTGGATACATATTCTATATCTCTCTTATATGAAGGAGTCACGCTACCGTTAAGCGCAACGTCTTCATCACCTACCGAAAAAACTTTGCTGGCAGGATACATCGTGACAGACTCTATATCATCAAGTGTATCATCATAATCAGATGTCGTAACAAGTATTATGTCGCCTCTTTTTTCCCAATTAGAATTACTTGTGTCTTTTCTAAAGCCTTCGCCTGTGGACTTCTCATAGTATTGCACATTACCCGTTATTGCCGGGTTAAGCCTAATAGCAACACCAAGACTCTCTCCGGCTGTTAGCACTATAGGGTCTGTACTTGGTATATCTATCTCTATTGTCTGTTCTCCTGTCTCAGACACAGTTGGGAGATTGCCGCTCAGCGTCTTGCGAAGCACGCCCGATTCTGGATTAGTGTTATCTGTAGGGTTCTCCCACAAGGTAACAGTATAAGGGTACGACCTGCCGGCTTCTTGCACTAGCTTGAAGCTAACTTTGTCGACTTGCTGATTATTCGCCTCGCTATTAGTTACGATTTCACCAATGTAACCATTACGCGGTATAGAATATCCGGTTGTATCGCCCAGACCTCCTAACGCCGCTGCCAACGCATCTATATCAACAGAACTTGCCGTTATCATAACTGCAAGCGCCATTAGTACAGCTAGTATTCTTTTTCCGTAGTTTTTGTACTTTGCCATAAAGTACTCCTTTCCCCTACATTGCAAGATTAAAAGGATCCACTTGCAAGGCGTGATTTGTCGCGATGTTTAGGTATATGCATATTGGTTGAGTCTTGACTCAACTAATTCGTTTTCGTATTTCGTATTCTATTTATACCTATAGTTATTAACATTATAGCACAACTTGTACTTAAAAATAAACACAGTTTTCCCATAGATATAGTTTTTCTATATCAATATCGGAATTATTTTTCAATACTTTATACCTTTTTTTAAAAATTTTTTTCTTTTGTTATTTTTTCTTTCAACTAAAAAACCATCCCACGCTTGGTAGGATGGTTATATGTTACGCATTAACTATCTTGCCTGTATAGAGCTTGTAATACTTGCCCTGCTCTTCCATCAGCTCCTCGTGGGAGCCTCTTTCTATAATTCTTCCATTTTCAAGTACCATGATACAATCAGCATTTCTTATGGTAGAAAGTCTATGTGCTATGACAAATGTGGTTCTTCCCTTCATAAGATTGTCCATGCCTTCTTGAATCTTCTTCTCGGTACGGGTATCGATAGAGCTTGTTGCTTCATCTAATATAAGCGCCGGCGGATCGGCTATAGCGGCTCTCGCTATGGCAAGAAGCTGTCTCTGACCCTGACTTAGGTTGGCGCCGTCTCCTGATATAACCGTATCATACCCCTGTGGCAGCCTCTTAATGAAGGAATGGGCATTAGAGAGCTTTGCTGCAGCTACAACCTCTTCGTCAGTAGCATCTAATTTGCCATATCTGATGTTCTCAGCAATGGACCCTGTGAACAAATGAGTATCCTGTAGCACAATACCTAAGGATGAACGAAGGTCTTCCTTCCTTATCTTATTGACATTTATTCCGTCGTAGCGAATCTTACCGTCATCTACATCATAGAAGCGGTTAATAAGATTGATAATCGTCGTCTTGCCGGCACCGGTTGCGCCTACGAAGGCAATCTTCTGTCCCGGATTGGCATAGAGCTTAATATTGTGAAGGACGAGATTATTTTCATTATATCCAAAGTCCACATCATTGAATGTAATATCGCCCTGCTGTCTTACATATGTAACGCTTCCATCCGCCTGATGAGTATGCTTCCACGCCCAGATTCCTGTACGCACGTCGCTTTCTACAAGCTCGCCGTCTACCTCTTTCGCATTTACAAGGGTAACATAGCCATTGTTGACCTCACTCTCTTCGTCAAGCAGCTCGAAGTAACGACCGGCACCTGCCGCAGCCATTACAATGAAGTTAAATTGCTGTGATACCATACTTATAGGCATATTCAGACTCTTATTGAATGTCAGGAAGCTTGCAAGTCCACCCAACGTAAATCCTGTCACTCCTGAAAGCGCCAGTATTCCGCCGACTACGGCAACTACCACATAGCTTAAGTTACCAATCTGCGCATTGGCTGGTCCTAACATATTAGAGAACTTGTTAGCCTTGTTGGCGCTATCAAAGAGTTCATCATTGAGAACCTTAAACTCCTCTATAGACTTCTCTTCGTGACCGAATACCTTAACAACCTTCTGTCCGGTCATCATCTCCTCTATATGGCCGTTAACCGTTCCTATATCCTTCTGCTGCTTGGCAAAATATTTGCCTGATTTGCCCGCAAGCACTTTAGTTACGTAAACCATAATACCTACCATTGCCAGAGATATAAGTGTCAATAACCAGTTGAGTGTGAACATAGAGATCACTACTGAGACGATAGTTATGGCACTGTTGATAAATTGGGGCAACCCCTGACTTATAACCTGTCTCATTGTATCGATATCGTTGGTATATACCGACATTATATCGCCGTGGGCATGTGTGTCGAAATACCTGATAGGAAGATCCTCCATATGACAGAAAAGCTCGCGACGAAGCCTGTCAAGAGTTCCCTGAGTCACATATACCATAATAAGGCTCTGTACAAGCGTCGCAACTACACCTATTGTATAGAAGAATGCCATCTTAATAATAGCATTGAGCAGCGGATCAAAGTCCTTACTTCCCGACTCTACCATAGGCGTAATGTAGTCATCTATAAGTGTCTCCATAAAAAGCGTTCCCTTAATTGTGGAGAATATAGACAGAAGAATACATATAAGCACTATTACAAGCTGAAATCCATAGTTCTTAAAGAGGAACTTGAATAATCGACCAAGTGCCTTGGAGCTTTTCTTGATATCTTCCTTAGTAAGCGCTTTTCTCGGTCTTGCCATCTTACTCATCCCCCTTTCCTTCAGCCTGGTCGAAATCTCCTGAACCGGCTCCGGTCTGGGATTCGTACACGTCCCTGTATATCTCGTTGCTTCTTAGTAGCTCGTCATGAGTTCCTATACCGCTTATGGCTCCGTCGTCCATTACGATTATTCTGTCTGCATCTTGAACCGACGCAACTCTTTGAGCAATTATAAGCTTCGTCGTTCCGGGAATCTCTTCTCGAAACGCTCTTCTTATCTTGGCATCTGTTGCCGTATCCACTGCGGAAGTGGAGTCATCTAATATAAGTATCTTAGGCTTTCTAAGGAGGGCTCTTGCAATACATAGCCTTTGGCGTTGTCCTCCGGATACGTTGGTTCCTCCCTGTTCTATCCTTGTATTATAGCCATCGGGCATTCTCTCTATGAATTCATCTGCACAGGCTAAGCGCGCCATCTTCCGGCACTCTTCGTCGCTGGCATTCTCATCGCCCCACCTTAGGTTTTCATATATAGTACCGGAGAAGAGCACATTAGCCTGCAAGACGTGTGACACTTCCTCTCTTAGTGTATCAAGGTCGTAATCTTTGACATTTACGCCTCCCACCTTAACCTCGCCGGCACTTACATCGTACAGTCGTGATATAAGATTGACAAGAGTGGTCTTACCGCTTCCCGTTCCTCCGACGATTCCTATTGTCTCCCCTGCCTTAATATGAATGTCTATTCCTTCTAATACTTTTCCACTTCCATCTTCGTTGTAACTAAAGTCAACTGAGTCGAAGTCTATTGAACCGTCTCCGACTTCCATAACAGGATTCTCCGGATTGACGATATCAGGCTCTTCTGTAAGCACTTCATTAACACGCTTCATTGCTGCTGATGATATGGCTATCATAAGGAATACTACTGAGAGCATCATCAGGCTCATCAATATATTCATACAATAAGCAAGCATACTCATAAGTTCACCTGTGGTAAGAGTTTCCTCCACTATCATATTGGCTCCGAACCAGCTTATAAGAAGAATACTTACATATACGGCAGACATCATTATGGGTGATGTAAATGCTATTATTGCCTCACCCTTGATAAACTGCTTCGCCAGATTCATTGATGCGGTAGAGAACTTGTTCTTCTCATGCTCTTCTCTGACATAGGCTTTGACAACGCGCATTCCTGTGATATTCTCCTGAACCGAGTTGTTAAGCTTATCGTACTTTTCGAATAACGCCGAGAATATCTTGAACACCGACAGAAGTCCTATAATAAGTATAACCGCAAGTATTCCCACAGTTATGAGATATACGCTTGCAAGCTCTGAGCTTATGGTAAATGACATAACAAGTGCCACAATGAGACTTGCCGGTGCACGGGTTCCAAGTCGAAGCGCCATCTGATAAGCATTCTGTATATTGGTCACGTCTGTTGTAAGCCTTGTAATAAGACTGGCTGACGAGAATTTGTCGATATTCTTAAACGAAAATGACTGGATTCTTACGAACATCGCTTCACGAAGGTTTCGGGCAAGTCCTGTAGCGGCTTTCGCTCCTGTTGCTCCCCCTCTAAGTCCTGCGAAAAGTCCCACGCCAGCCATTGCAAGCATAAGAAGTCCGGTCTGGAATATAACACCCATATTTCCCTTATTGACACCATCATCTACGATTGTCGCCATAAGAAGGGGTATTACCATTTCCATTGCCACCTCAAGAATCATATATAGAGGTGTCTTAATGGCATCAGCCTTATATTGTTTCGCTTGTTTTAGAATATTTCTTATCATTTTTTCACCTTTTTCCTACACTAGTGTTGATAAAATTAAAAGCATATTGTATAATTACTAGAAAATGCACAAGTGCGTGTGTCTGTAACTTAAATTGACGGGTTTAGGTTGCTGCAGGCCCGCCTAAACCTATACACTTGCCTGCGACGGGGAACATAAATATGAGACAAACAAGTAATGACCTAAGAGTAAGACGAACTCTCAAATCAATCAAGTACGCTTTTTGCCAGCTTGTATTAGAGAAGGACTACAATGATATCTCTATTACTGAACTGGCTGAACGCGCCGAAATCAACCGAAAGACATTCTATCTGCATTTCTCATCTCTAGATGATCTAATCGAACAGCTTCAGCACGAAATCGTTGATAACTTCCTAGATTATGTAGAGCCTGAGATTAACGAGCTCGATGTAGCAGGATGTATCTCCAAGTTCTATCACTACCTTGACGAATGCGACGACGTTGAGCAAAAGCTTCTGTGCGATCCCAATTACGTATTTTTCTACAACAATGTAACCAATATGTTACTCGAGACGCCTGCATTCAAGCCTTTCTACGAGAATGCGAAGCACCCGTTTGTAGTGAGAGCATATTGCGTAACAATTACTTCTATATATAGGAGCTGGCTTCAGAACGATAAGCCCATGCCTATTGATGAATTAGTCTCTTACGCAAGCGACCTTATTGTCAACGGCTATTCCCATGCCGACCTCTAAACTATAATATCACATTTTCGTTAAATAAAATGCACCATATATGCCTGCCTTATCACCTAGTGAGGCTAGGCATATTTTTGTGTCGCCGGCAATATATCCTACGTTCTTATGGAACTCTTTTCTAGCTTTCTCAAGCAGGAAATCCCCTGCATTAGTGACGCCACCGCCTATTATTACCGCTTCCGGATTGACTACGTGGCACAAATCTCCGCATGCTCTTCCAAGCATTTTCATGGCGTAATCTATTGCTTCACCCGCAATCTTATCCCCATTTACCTCTGCTTCATGGAAAATGTCCTTCGTTGTAAGTTCATCCCCATAAGCCCTTAAGGTAGATTCTTCGTCACTTCTGTTTAATCGTTTAAGCGCCAGATTTCTTATCCCTGTGGAAGATGTGTACTGTTCTAAGCAGCCGCAGGAACCGCAATTGCACTTTTCCGTCTCGTTGTAATTTACTTTTATATGACCGACTTCTCCGCCATATCCCGAGAATCCCTGAATAATCCTGCCACCGCTTATTATTCCACCACCGACTCCCGTACCAAGGGTAAGGAATGCTATTCCGTCATAGTCGGCGCCTGTACCTGCTTTATATTCTCCCAATGCCGCTGTGTTCGCATCATTTTCGGCATATACCTTAAGACCGCATAAAGGTTCCAGTTCTTTTACTATATCCACGTAACCCCAGCCTATGTTGATACATTTATCAACTGCTCCATGATGTACCGCCCCCGGTATTCCTATTCCCAGTCCATCCACCTGCTTTTTATCAATACCTTCCATGGCGAGCTTAACAGACACCGACTTGGCAATATCCCTCAATATATTCTTGCCATTATCTGATGTATCTGTCTTAATACTCCATCTCTCTAAGAGCTCTCCGTTACTTGTGAATAATCCCATCTTAACAGATGTGCCACCTAAGTCTACTCCTACGCCGTATCTCATACTTTCTCCATTAATATAATCTAGCTTTAATTAATCTATCGCTGCTCCTCTGTGGGAGACTCTTCCTCTTGAGGCACCTCTTCTTCGCCGCCCTCTTCGTTATTAGTCGTTACCGAGCCATTGGTTGTTACGTCACCGATAAACTGTGTGACCCCTAAGAAGTCCTTATGCTCTAAGCCATTATGAATAGCATTCATAAATCGGCTCCATATCTCACCGGGATAGGATGAACCGTATAATCCCGGCAGCTTCTTGGGCATATCGTATCCTACCCACACAGCAGTTGTATAATACGGTGTGTAACCGCAGAACCATCCGTCCTTGTTCTCATTGGTTGTTCCTGTCTTGCCGGCAGTCGCCTGATTCTTAACTCCCAGGCCGGTTGCCGTACCTCCGGTAATAACCGATTGTAATATATCTGTCATTGAACGAGCCGCATTTTCTTTGTATACTTCTTTCTCCTGCTGCTCACTCTGATATATGGTATTTCCTTCAAAATCCGTTATCTTCTTGACACAGGTTGCCTGACGGTACATACCGTCATTCTCAATTGTGGCGTATCCCTTAGCCATCTCTACAGGTGACACACCGATTGTGAAGCCACCCAGAGCCGCCGCTAAAGTCTCATCCCTTTCGTCTAACGCAGAAAACTCCATATTCTTAAGATACTCAAGCCCTGCTTTCGGTGTAATTCGCTCAAAAAGCGACCACGCCACAGTATTCTTAGATAGCTGAACTGCTCGACGAAGTGACATGGCTCCGTAGTAGCTCTTATCCGCGTTGGTGGGGCCTCCCTCTATCCTCTGGTCAATAACGGTTGTATCCGGCGTATATCCCCGCTCAAGGAGGGGTGTGTATACAATAAGAGGCTTGATTGTACTTCCGGGCTGACGGAAGCTTTGATAGCCCCTGTTAAGGGTATATCCGGCAATATCCTGAGTTCTGCCACCCACAATAGCCTTGACAAATCCGTTGTCATTGTCAATACATACTGCAGCTCCCTGCAATGTGTAGATGCCCTCATCGTCCGTCTCATTAAATTCACCAAGTCCGCTGTCAATTGCGTCCTGAAGCACTGCCTGCATCCGTGAATCCAGTGACGTATATATACGATATCCGCCGTTATATAGCTGCTTATTGTAAGTATCATAAGCCTGGTTGAATTCATCGTCGTACTTCTTCTTCTCAGCCTCATTCTTGAAGGAATACTTGAACTTAAAACCACCCTGTTCCATTAACGCCCTTGTTGCGCAATAGAAGGTGTAAGTCTCCTGATAATTGTTGTGAATCTTACCCGGCTGGTTAATGGTAATTGACTCGGCTATGGCGTTGTCATAAGATGCCTTGGATATCACCTTGTCGTTAAGCATACCGTTTAGTACAATGTTACGCCTTGCGATTGCCTTGTCCATATGATTAAGCGGCTCATATTCCGTGGGGGAATTGGGAATTCCCGCAAGAAGTGCTATCTCAGACAATGTCAAATCCTTCACATCTTTGTTAAAATAGCCCTTGGCAGCCGCCTGTAATCCGTAGAAGCTATTGCCGTAATATATATTGTTAATATAGAATTCTAATATCTGATCCTTGGTATATTTTTCCTCTAGCTCTGATGCAATGAAGATTTCTTCGAGCTTTCTCTCCCAAGTTACATCCTGATTTAAGAAAACATTTCTCGCCAGCTGTTGAGTTATTGTACTTCCGCCTCCTAAGATACGTCCGTTCTTAATAAGAGACCACAGCGCTCTTGCTATTCCCTTGTAGTCTATTCCATGGTGTGATCTGAAGCTCTTGTCCTCCACACTGATAAATGCCTGCTCTACATAAGCCGGCATATCCGTCAGAGGCACATAGTAGGAATTCTTATCTCCCTTCAGGATGGATATAACATTTCCATCGCTGTCGTAAGCCATACTGGTCTGAGACTGCTTGAACGTCTCTGCAGTGGATTTAGATACAAATGTATTCGCTTCCTTCCTCATTGCCGCTATCTTGGAAGCATACCCACTGAAATAATAGAAAAGTATCGCTCCTAACACCAACAAGATTAAGAATATCTGAACCTTTAAGAATCTCCATATTCTCTTTTCTTTCTTGCTCTTCTTCTTTTTGGCCATATGGCTATAACTCTTTCCTGCCCTCTAACGCCCTAAGCAGCGTCACTTCATCTATACATTCTAAGTCACCGCCAACAGGTACTCCGCTGGCAATACGCGTTACCTTGATTCCGGTAGGCTTTATCAGCTTGGATATATACATAGCCGTAGCCTCACCCTCCGTCGTGGAATTAGTCGCTATAATTACCTCATCAACATCCCCCTCAAGCCGTTCAAAGAGCTCTTTTAGCCTGATATCGTTAGGTCCTATGCCCTGCATCGGGTTCATGGTTCCGTTTAAGACATGGTATACGCCATCGTACTTGCCCACCTTTTCATAAGCCACAAGGTCTCTGGTGTCTTCAACTACCATGATAACTCTTTTGTTCCTCTTGCTGCTGGAGCATATGGGGCATATTTCCCTATCGGTAAGTGTAAAGCATGTCTTACAGAACCTTACATTTTCCCGGGCACTGCTAATGGCATTTGCCAGACTGTTAGCCCTGTCCTTGGGCATATTCAATATATGAAATGCTATTCGCTGAGCCGACTTGGAGCCTACTCCCGGCAATGAAGAGAGTTCTCCTATCAAATCACTTATTTGCTTGCTGTAATATTCCATTTATCTGCCTCTTTGTACATTAGAAAGGCATCCCGGGCATGCCTGCACCCATTCCTCCGGTAATCTTTGCCATAGAAGCCTGTGACTTTTCTTCCATCATGCGAAGCGCTTCATTGGTGGCAGCCATAATAAGGTCCTCTAGCATCTCAATATCATCCGGGTCAACAACTTCTTCATCAAGCTTAATCCTGGTGATTTCCTTCTTGCCGGATACCGTTACCTCTACCGCTCCGCCACCTGCACTGGCAGTAACCTCGCTATCCTCTAGCTCTTTTGTTGCTTCTTCCATCTGGCGCTGCATCTTCTGAGCCTGCTTCATGAGATTATTCATGTTACCGGGCATCATTCCTCCCGGATATCCACCTCTCTTAGCCATTTCTGTCCTCCTCATTATCATATTTATTAACTGTACCAGCTATCTTATTGATGG
>ODAI013996581.1_pt1 | contig 13908 bp, 11 predicted proteins | sample 1539321 | NCBI WGS metagenome assembly ODAI01 (sample SAMN02144231, study PRJEB22623) | gut metagenome | biome: sheep rumen | host: Ovis aries | place: New Zealand
TATCCCGGATCGAAAACCTTCGGAAGCAGCAGGAAGAGGCAGAAGAACAGCTTCGGAAAGAGGCCGAGGAAAAGGGCGTAACGGAAGAAGAAATCCGTCGGGATTTCGAAGAGAACATGTCCCGGAACGACGAGGTTCTCGCCGAGTATTCCAAGGTGCTCGAGGAACAGCGCTCCCGGGAGTATTCCGATGCGGAAGCACAGTTTGGCGAGAAAGTACATGATTTGTCTGGGACTGAGGATGAGGTAACGAATCCGGAAACTTCAGAACCGGATGCGGAAACAGTGAATTCCCGCCTTAATATTATCAGCAAAAGCACAGATTATACGTCGAAATGGCCGTTGTTTACACGATAGAACGAATTCCCGAAGATTTCGTACAGAGATTTCATTTGATATGGTGCTTCTTCCGAAATTCCCCGATCGTGGCCTTGCCGGTGTCGGACACAGGTTTGATCCATTTGCCTGAATACATGTGCCTCTGCATAATGATATAGCGGATCGGCTCGTCCACATAGCAGAGAAGGAACACGAGCAGGAAGGGCGCGTGGAAATAATCATTTGCCAGATGGATCACCGGCTGTACCATCAGAAACATGAAGGCGATCTCCATGATGGAACCGAAAGCGGAATCCCCGGCGGAACGGAAGGTGTCGTTCATGCACCAGTTCTGCATACGGATCAGGGCGACCAGGCAGTAAATGATCATCATGCCTCTCGCGATCCGGAAGGATTCGCCGCTCATTCCCATGGCATGCAGCAGAGGCCTGTGCACCGCGAACAGAACGGCTCCGACGACGGCGATCATGCCGCTGCACAGATAGATCAGCCTCCAGGCTCTGGAATAAGCTTCCTCGTGATTCCCGGCTCCGACTTCCTTTCCGACCAGAACAGTGGCCGCACTGGAAAATCCGGCGAAGAAGCCGATGACCAGGCCCTCCAGCGTACGCAGTACCGCGGTGGCAGCGATTGCCTCATCCACCTGGTGCCCCAGAACAATATTGATCATCATATTCCCTACGCCAATCAGCAGTTCGTTGGCAAGGATCGGGAAACATTTGCGCAGGTATTCTGATACCAGCGCCCCGGTCCAGCGAAAATGTCCGCTGATCTCCAGGACGTAGGGAAGTCTTTTTTTCCAGACCAGGAATACGACTACCGCGATATTGACAAAGCCCGATATCACCGTGCTGATCGCGGCGCCCCGGACTCCCAGGGCAGGAAGTCCCAGTTTTCCGAAAATCAGAATATAATTGCAGACGCAGTTGGTCACAACGCCCGCGATGCCGCCGATTAAAGGAATCTTGACGCGCTCGACCGAGCGAAGCAGAGACGCCATGGCGGTGACAATGACCTGCAGCGGATAGGAAAAGCCTACGATGCGCAGATACTGGATGCCGATTCTCTGGATCTCCGGACTGTCCGTATACAGACGCATGACCAGATCCGGCCGGAGGATCGCCATGAGTCCGCAGCCCAGCCCGCTGATCATCATAAAGCAAAGGGTAAGTCCGTAAGAACTGCGGATTCCGTCATGGTTACCCGCACCCCAGTACTGCGCGAAAAACAGCATACCGCCGCCCACAAAGCCCCAGTAGCCTGAGAACATCAGGCTGGAGAACTGGGCGCAGAGGCCGACCGCTCCTACGCTCTTCTCGCCGAGTGAAGCGATCATCATCGTATCGACCATACTTCCGGTCGTCGTCAGCAGATTCTGCAATGCGACAGGGAGCGCAATCACAGCAATCATGGCGATCAGCTGCCGCAGGGAAGTATTTTCCGTTTTTTTCTCAGTCATTTCATTTACCTTTTCGTATCGTCATACCCTTCCACGTCTAAAAACATCGCACAAACATCTGAAACGCCCCATTGTTTTTCTTTTCCGCGCTGCTTCGCGCATGTTCGGGTACAACCCTGCACATTTAAAAAATCCGGAAGCTCTGTTTATTCCACCGTACTCGGATATATTCCAGGCGCACAAATAAGCCAGCGGCACACCGGACCTGAAATTCCGATATGCGCACTGGCTGAAATTATATCTTACAGTTATTGTACTGACAAGGCGATGCAGTAAATATTTCCTCATCTGATACATGCCTGGAAAGAGACGACCGTTCAATAGTCTCCGCTTCCGGCCTAAAAGTACTTTCGTTACAGATCCGCCTTCTCTCCTGCCGCGGCCATCTGAACCATCAGATTCCCGATCGCTGTCGCTTCTTTTAAGCCGGAAACAACTTTTTTGTTCGTTGTCTCCTGCGTCAGCCGGTTCAGATATTCCGCGCTGGATCCGCCGCCGACAATCATGATTCTGTCATAGTTCTTTCCGGTCAGTTTTTCGAGCTCCTGCACTGTTTGTGCATAACTGCCGGCCAGGCTGTGGTAAACGACACTGGCAAGTTCGCCCAGACTTTCCGGAACCTGCTGCCCGCTCTCCCTGCAGCAGCTGCGGATCTCCTCCGTCATGTTTTCCGGTGCAAGGAAGCGGGGATGATTGACATCTACTCTGGACGGAAAATCGCCGCATTCCTCCGCCAGTCTGCAGATCTTTCCATAATCCGGTTTATTGCCGTCTTCTTTCCGGATGCACTGGATCATATACATTCCTGCCAGATTCTTGTGGAAACAGATTTTGTCCATATACCCGGCTTCGTTTGTAAAGTTTGCAAGCCTGCTCTCTTCCGTACAGATGGGTTCGTCCAGCAGGGTCCCCATCAGGGACCAGGTGCCGGAGCTGAGATAGATGCTGTTCTCCTGCTGCGGTATGGCCGCGATAGCCGACGCCGTATCATGGGATGCCGCCGCGATCACTTTCGGACTGCAGCCGGTTTCCCTGACAATCTCATCCTTCAGTTCTCCGACATAAGTACCCGGAGAGACGATGGGCAGGAAAATGCGCTCCGGAAAACCGAGCAGGCGGATCAGTTCCGTGTCCCACTCTTTTTTCCCTTTCATGAGCAGCTGTGTGGTGGAGGCTTCCGAATACTCGCATTTCATCACGCCTGTCAGAAGATAGTTCAGGTAATCCGGGACCATGAGCATATTCTGAGCACGCGACAGGATATCCGGCTGAAAAGTCTTATCTGCCATCAGCTGGTAGATCGTGTTGAACGGTGCCTTCATGATTCCGGTTCTTTTGTAGAGTTCTTCCGGAGAAAGAAACTCTTCCAGTTTCCGGTCCATCCCCTCTGTTCTGCTGTCACGGTATCCGTAAGTCTTTCCCAGTACCTTCCCATCGCCGTCCGTCAGCACATAGTCTACGCCCCAGGTGTCGATTCCAATGCTGAAAGGCTTCAATCCCATTTCCGAACACTTTTTAAGCCCGGTCAGAATCTCGGAAAAGATATGCTGATAATCCCAGCACAGAGATCCATCGACCCTGATCATGCCATTTTCAAATCGATGAATCTCGTCCAGAGCCAGATGCCCGTCTTTCATGCAGCCGCCGATCAGCCTGCCGCCGGAAGCGCCCAGGTCAACAGCCAGATAGTAGTTTCCCATGTTTTTCTTCCTTTAACCATTATATCCGGATACAGAGCTCCCATCGCTCTTTCCCTGTCCGTAAGTTTTGTAGTGTTCCAGTGCGGTATCCATCTCTTTTTTGGTGAGCACATTCATTTTGCCCGCGCACATGCAGCGCCACTGCACCTCAGCGCACCACTCCATGGTCAGGGCAAGACCGTAGGCACTCTTTAGAGAACTGCCGCTGGCGCACATACCGTGGTTTGCCAGAATCACGCCCCTCGCGCCGCCCTTCAGTGCTTCGCCGGCTGCCCGGGCAAGCTCCGGCGTCCCGAAGGTATGATAAGGCACCAGAGGAAGGATGTCGGTCCCTGCTTCCGCAATGGCGTAATGTACGGAGCGCAGCGGTTCTCCCATACAGGCAAGGGTCGTGCAGTACATGGAATGCGCGTGCACGACCGCCTGCGCTCCTATGTCAGCCAGGTAAAAGGCGCTGTGGAGCGCTGACTCGCTGGAAGGTTTTCTGTCGCCTTCCAGGATATTTCCATGCAGATCCATGATCACAATATCTTCCGGCAAAGTGTCCGCGTATGGAATTCCGGACGGGCTGATGGCCATATATCCGCTTTCAGGATCATAAACACTTATATTTCCCGCTGTCCCGACAGTAAGCCCATCCTCGATCAGCCGGTTTCCGTACGATACAATCTGTTCTCTGGCCGTTTTCATCAACATAACCGTTTCTCTCCTATTTCACAACGCCCTTCTGCAGAATGATATTCGCGTAGATCGCGGTCTCCCCGGTCTGAAGGATACAGTAGCATTTCTTTGCCTGCTCGTAGAATTCAAAGCGCTCATAAGAGCCAAATGCAGCTGCGCCGCGGTTATCATATTTCGCCACGATCTCCTTATACTCGTCAATGATCGGCACTTTCAGTCCGGCGTCCTGCGGAGTGACTTCCATCACCATCGCCGGAGTGTCAACGTATTCATCCAGCGGGATCAGCTGAAGGATGGCGTCCAGAAGCGCGGGGACGCCGTGCCCGTCCGCGCGGAGCAGGATGGCGCCCTCCGCCTCGGCTACGGAAGATCCGGGGAAGTTGCCGTCCCCGATGCAGATCCGGTCGCCGTGGCCCATCTCATCCAGGACAGATAAAAGTTCCGGGGAAATAATCGGAGGAATATTCTTTAACATAGTTTTGTCTCCTGTCATTTATAAGCTTTATACAAGGGTCCGAAATTGCTGCAGGCGCGGTAATCGGCGCCTTCTTTGTCCATGCCGAACGCGCCCCAGGCGGCGGGACGGTAGATCTTCTCGTCCGGGACATTGTGCATGCACACCGGGATCCGTAGCATGGATGCCATGGTGATCAGGTCGGCGCCGACATGCCCGTACACGGAGGATCCGTGGTTTGCGCCCCAGGCCCGCATCATGTCATAAGCGCTCCGGAAGGGACTGCCTTCCTTATGATCGCAGCGCGGAGTGAACCAGGTGCAGGGCCAGGTATAATCCGTACGTTTCCACAGTGTATCCGTCACTTCATCCGGGAGCGCGACCGTCCAGCCTTCCGCGATCTGCAGCACCGGCCCGAGTCCCTTCACCAGGTTCAGGCGCATCATGGTAACCGGCATCTCCGCCTTTGTGACAAAACGAGAAGAATATCCGCCGCCGCGGAAATATCCATTGTCGGCCGGCGCCCACTCGGTGGCTTTCGCCATTTTGTCAATATCTTCATCGGTCACTTCCCACCATTTCCTGCAGCATGCATTGCCCTCTTCGTCTGTGCAGACGCCGGAGAAATCCAGGGCGGAAGCGCCGGAGTTGATCAGATGGATAAAACCGTCCGCGTCTCTGGCGTGTCCTTCAATCTCATAACCGGTCACTCGTTTAACAGACTCCCCGCTCCAGTAGGTGCGGACGTCCGAGAACATCGGGGCTCTTCCGGTCAGCTGCTTCTGGAACAGCATGCAGAGGCCGTTCAGCACATCATTTTCGGTGGCAAGGACGTAGGGTTCCCGCGCTCCGTCATAGTCAAAGGAAGTGGCGAGGAAGGCTTCCGGATAGTCGCAGTTGGGATAGAAATCCGTCCACTGGCGCTGTCCCTGGAAGCCGCCGGCGATCGCATTATGTCCCAGCGCTTCTTCGGGGAATTTCTCAGCCAGCTTCTCATTGCCGCGCATCAGGTCTTTGATGATCACGTACATTTTGACCGTGAACTCCCACTGCTCGTCCTTCACCTCGCGGGATTTCTGGATCCAGTCGGGATTCTTGTCAAAGCATTCCCTGCATTTTTCTTTGGTCCAGGCGAGGGCTCTCTGATACTCTTCTTCGTCGTAGATTCCCTCACTCATGCGGCGGATGATTTCCACCTCATCGACGGATTCGACGCGCATGCCGAGGTACGCCTCAATGAAATCCTGGTCGATGATGGAACCGCCGATTCCCATGGTTACCGATCCGATCTGCAGATAGGAAGTCCCCCTCAGCGAAGCAACCGCCACTGCAGCGCGGCCGAATCGAAGCAGCATCTCAGTCACATCGTCGGGGATCTCTTCCGCGTCCGCTTCCTGCACTTCATGCCCGTACATGCCGAAAGCCGGAAGGCCCTTCTGCGCATGGGTTGCCAGCACAGAAGCAAGGTAGACCGCGCCCGGGCGCTCGGTGGCGTTCAGGCCCCAGACGCCTTTGATTGTGGCGGGATCCATATCCATGGTCTCGGAGCCGTAGCACCAGCAGGGCGTAACCGTCAGGGTGATATCCACGCCTTCTTTCTTGAATTTTTCAGCGCAGGCCGCGCTTTCACGGACGCGTCCGATCGTTGAATCAGCGATCACGACCTTCACAGGAGTACCGTCCGAATAGCGCAGATTTTCTTCATACAGTTTTTTGGCCTTCCATGCCATTCCCATGGTCTGTTCTTCCAGGGAGCCGCGCACATCCAGCGGGCCTTTGCGTCCGTCAATGACAGGGCGGATGCCGATCACGGGGCGTCCTCCGATCAGTTTTCTTGTATCAGCCATTCTTTTCCCTCCAGCTCTGTTTTTGGAAAGCACAGGATGCCCCGCACGGTTTAAAACCGCGCAGAGCACCCCCTGTCCGATCATCTGCCTGAGGAAACGCCGATCCGAAAACTTTTAAAAACAAAGAATCAGCGTTTCCCTGTACTTTTTCTGATTGATCCGATCAACAAGCAGCAGTCTGATTAGTCATACAGGTTCGGGGCAATGCTCTCGTCGGTCATATTCTCTGCATTGTACCAGTAACCATCGGTCGGTACATCGATCAGCTCCTGGCCGTTTGCCGCGGCAGTCAGAGCATAGATGCAGTAGTAACCCATCATCAGCGGGGACTGGGTCACAGCGCCGAGGAAGGTTCCGTCTTCAACAGCGGCCTTGATGGAGGTACCGGCGTCGAAACCTACGCCGACAACGGTATCACCGAGAACTTCACGGTTATCGTTGGCAACAAGGAGACCTTCGGCTGCGGTCTGGTTGGATCCGAATACAGCGATGGTGTCTTCCTTATCAAGGATGGTGCCTGCTTCTGTGGAGCAGAGGTCAACAGTGGTCTGCGCCGGAACGCGGACTTCAAGGATGATGTCGGCGTCGCCTTCCACTGCGCCGACCGCTTCATTTACATAGAACTCATTTCCTTCCATGGCTACCGTATATCCGTCAGCGGCTGCCAGCTCGATCAGCTTGTTGATAAAGCCGAGACCGCGCTGCTGGATGTTCAGAGCGTAGTTATCCTGGTTGATCTCACCGATACGGACCGGGCCGTCGCCGATCTGATCCTTGACAGCTTCATACAGATTAACAGCTGCGACTTCACCGGCAGCGGTATTGTCCGTCACGACTGTGCAGACAATAGAACCATCGGGCGCATCGGCAATACCGGTATCGAACGCGACGATCGGAACGCCTGCGTCAACAGCTGCCTGCAGGGACTCTAAAACAGAAGAAGTATCGCATGCCGCAAGGCCTACGCCGGCAGGAGCGCCGTTGATCGCGCTGTTGAGCATGTTCACCTGGTCAGCGATATCGGATTCGGAAGCGGGTCCCTGAGCGGAATAGGTAACGCCCAGCTCTTCTGCCGCCTGATCCATTCCTTTCAGAGCTGCCTGCCAGTAGGTGGACTGGAAGGATTTTACAACGATCTGGAAGTCATAAGCTTCATTTGCCGCCAGTCCCTCGAACTGCGCGGTCCCTTCCGTGGTATCGGAAAGGTTCTCGGCTGCGAAAGCCGGAATAACAGTACTTGCAGCCAGAACTGCACCCATCAGGATTGCCAACGCTTTTTTCTTCATCTTTATTTCCTCCTTTGCAGAAAAAATGTTGCAGAACCGCCCTCATCTGCGGTTCAAATTTAATCCCCCCATAAGAGAGGTGATTTTCATCTCTTGATGATCACAGTGCCAAATGTCTTCCTACACGCTGTATAAATGTCTGGCAGTCCAATCACTTGATTACTTTTCTCTTGATGATATCGATACATACAGCGCCGATCAGCACAAGACCCGTAATGATCTGCTGCATGTTCGCGTTAAAGCCGATATAGGGAAGTCCCTGTTTCAGGAAAATGATGACATACGCGCCGATCACCGTACCGTAGATGGTCCCGTATCCGCCGGAAGCGGATACGCCCCCCACGATGGCGCCTCCGATCGCGTCCAGTTCCATGCCGGCGCCCGTACCCGGCTGGACGGTCTTGATGACCGCCGCGTAGGCGATGGATGCCAGGCCGGCGAACAGTCCGCTCACCACATAGACCATCACGTGATAGAAGCGTACATTAATACCGGACAGCATGGCAGCTTCCTTATTAGAGCCGATGGCGATCGTATACCTTCCGAACCTGGTATGCGCCAGGATAAACTGCATGAGCAGCATCAGCAGGATAATCCAGACCAGCCCCAGCGGAATCTTGGTCTTGTTCGCGGTCGTGATCTTGAAGATCGAATGGAACCAGCCATTATCCTGCTTGGCGGTCGGCCACGGGACCGCGAAGGATCCTGTCACAACAGAGCCCAGGCCTCTGGTGATCATGCAGTTGCACAGGGTCGCCAGAAAAGGCGGAAGTCCGAGAATGGAGATCAGCACGCCGTTGCACAGACCAATCGCAGCTCCGAAAAGGATGGATACGAGGATTGCGAGGCCTGTCGGAACATTGTAGTTCCGGATAAGAAAACCGCCGGCCAGCGCATAGCAGATCATTCCGGTGCCGATGGAAAGATCCACGCCGCCCGTAATCAGCGGAAACGCCACGCCGATTGCCATCAGAACATAATAATATGAAATGTCCATCATGCTCAGGAAAGTGGTGTATTTCCCGAAATCGGAACTGATCGTCCGGAAGATCAGGTAAAGAGCGACAAGGACGATCGCGACGATAACTTCCTGGGAAAATATGGTTTTTTTCTTGGTCATTTTCTCTCCTCCCTCATCTGATATCACGCGTCGCCTTGTCCATAATTGCTTCCTGTGTGGCTTCCTCAATGGGGATCTCGCCTGTCTTTTTCCCTTCACACATGACGATGATCCTGTCGCTCATCCGGAGGATCTCCGTCATTTCCGAGGAGATCATGATAATGGATTTCCCCTCTGCGGCAAGCCGGTTCATCAGTTTGTAGATCTCATTTTTCGCTCCTACGTCGATACCCCTGGTCGGTTCGTCAAAGATCAGGATGTCGCAGTTGCGCACCAGCCATTTTGCGATAACCACCTTCTGCTGATTTCCGCCGGAGAGGTTGACGACCAGCTGATCCGGGCCGGGCGTCTTGGTATCCAGCTCTTTGATATACTGCAGGGTGACCGCTCTCTCCGTGCTCTTATTGATAAACAGGCCCGCCATATACTCTTTCAGGGTGGCCAGCGTGGAATTTTCCGTGATCGTCTTCTGAACGGCGATCCCGTAACGCTTGCGGTCCTCAGACAGATATCCGATACCGTGTTTTACCGCATCTTCCGGAGAATTGATCGTCACCTTTTCTCCATTAATATATATGTCGCCGCTCTGCTTCGGATCCGCTCCGAACAAAGCTCTGGCTGTTTCCGTCCTTCCGGCGCCCATCAGTCCCGAAAAGCCCAGGATCTCTCCTTTCCGGAGTTCAAAGCTCACATCCTGCACCATCTTTCCCGCGTTGAGATGGTCCACCTTCAGTACCACCGGCGCATCCGCCGGAACCATGCTGTGTGTCTTGGGTTCTTCATAGATCACGCGGCCCACCATCATGTTGATGATATCTTCCTTGGTGCATTCGTCGGTGATCAGTGTCCCCACATAAGTTCCGTCCCGCATGACAGTCACGCGGTCCGTGATGACTTTGATCTCGTCCATGCGGTGAGAGATGTAAATGATTCCAAGGTTCTGGCTGCGAAGATCCCGGATGATCGCGAACAGGTCGTCGATTTCCTTCTCGGTCAGCGCCGCGGAAGGCTCGTCAAAGATGATCACCTTCGCCTTGTGGGAAATGGCCTTCGCGATCTCGCACATCTGCTGTTTGCCTACTGTCAGATCACTCATCTTAGCTCTCGGATCGATATTGATGTGCAGCTCGTCAAACAGTTTTTTCGACTCTTCAATCATCCTGCGGTCATCGATCATGAAGCCTTTCCTGAACTCGCGGCCGATAAAGATATTCTGCGCCACGGTCAGGTCTCCCACCATGTTCAGTTCCTGGTGAACGATGACGATACCCGCTTCCTGGGCATCATGTGTATTGTGGTACTCTACTTCTTTTCCTTCAAAAGTGATGGTGCCCGAATCCTTGCTGTAGATCCCGGTCAGCACCTTCATAAGCGTCGATTTTCCCGCGCCGTTCTCACCCATCAGCGCATGGACCTCGCCCCGCCGGAGTTCAAAATCCACATGATCCAGCGCATGGACACCGGGGAAGGATTTGTCGATGCCGCTCATTGTTAAAATCACTTCGCCCATCTTCTCCTTCTCCTTTCTGTCAGTTCCTGCGCCGTCTCGCGGAAACGTCCGCATAGACGAATACAATGACAATCAGTCCGGTAATGATCATCTGCACTTCCTTCGTCATGCGCATGGCCATGATCCCCTCCTGCAGAAGTGAGATGACAAACACGCCGATTACGGTACCGCCGATGGACGCAAGTCCGCCTCCCATGGAGGTTCCTCCCATAACGCAGGACGCAATTGCCTCGTTGTTGTAGGTATCGCCAAGTCCCGGCTGAACGGTTGTATAAGCGCTGACAAAGAAGATCGCCGCAATTCCCGCCATGGTTCCGCAGATCACATAGGCCAGCATCTGCCATTTACGTACATTGACGCCCGAAAGGCGGACTGCTTCCTTATTGCTGCCCAGGCAGAGAATATATCGCCCGGCTCTGGTGTTATTCATGACGATGAACAGAATAACAATGGCAATGCCGAATATGATCAGTCCAACCGGAATTCCATCTACCTTGACGAGGTTCCGGAACCAGCCGTTTCCCGAAGGATCATTGCTCTGGGGCCAGCTGACGGACTGTGTCTTGGTAAACACAGATCCAAGCCCTTTGGCGATATTCATGGTCGCCATGGATACAATAAAGGGCGGGACGCCGACAAAGGCGACGAGGTAACCGTTAAAGCACCCGAAAAGCATGCCGATCACGATGCTCATCAGAAGCGCCACGACAACGGGCACGCCGAAGGTATTGAGGGAGTAGCCGGACATCAGAGCGCAGCAGAACATCACCGGCCCGATGGAAAAGTCTATTCCCCCTGTTGCAATCACAAATGTAACGCCCAGCGCGAGGAAGCCGAGGAAATAAACATAGTTCAGGATGCTCATAATCCGGGCCATGCTCGCGAAACCGGGAATGATAACAGAAAAAGCCCCATACATTAAAAGCAGAATCAAAAATAGGATAATCCGGTTAAATCCCAGTTTTTTAACGATCGGATTGTTCTTGATCTTTTCCAACTGACATCCCTCCTGTTAGCTGCTGCTGTGTTCCCGGGCCGCGTCCGGAAATGTCCGGCCTCAGAATTGAATTCCGGCGTCTGCCGCCAGAATCGAATCTGTTAAAATTTCAGTTCTCTCTCAGTCCGGATATACCACCGCCACTTTTCCGCATTTGCCGCTGGCCATCAGGGCGTACGCTTCATCTGCTTTTTCGATCGGGAACTCATCAGTGATCAGGTCGCCGGGATGGATACCCCAGCGGACCAGCTTGTCCACCAGATCCATCATCTTCCAGGTGGATGTCACCCAGGAACCGTAGATCGTCTTCTGGGAATGCATCATATCCGGGCTCGGATTGAGGGTCATGGTATTTCCTTCACCTACAAGGGCAATCTTCGCCCACTCTTTGGAAGCTCTTACGCAGGTCTGGCGTCCCTGATCGCTTGCGGAACAGTCGATGGCGCGCTCAACGCCCTTTCCTCCCGTCACGTCGAGAATATCCTGTACGGTGTGATCACTCGGTTTGAACACATAATCGACCAGGCCAAGCTTCTTTGCCAGATCGATCCGGTAGTCATTCATCTCAACGCCGATCAGCTTGTCGGCGCCCATCGCTTTCGCCAGCATCAGAGTCGCAAGGCCGACCGGGCCGAGACCGGTCACGAGTACGGCGTCATTGCCGCTCACGCCGATTTTCTCCAGAGCTTCATATACCGTACCGAAGCCGCAGGCAACCTGGGCGCCGTCCTTGTAGGTCAGCTCGTCCGGCAGATGGATCAGATCCTTCTCATCGCAAAGAATGTAGGGAGCCATGCCGCCGTTTCGCTGCCAGCCGTAAGCCTGTCTGAATTTCGGATTGGAGCACGCGATCATGTAGCCCATACGGCAGTTGTAGCAGACGCCGCAGCCGGAGATGTGGTAGACGATGACACGGTCGCCTGTCTTGAATTCCTTCAGGCCCGGACCTTCCTGTACGATCACGCCGCAGGGCTCGTGGCCGGCAACCATGCCGGGGATATAACCTTCCGCGCCTTTTCCGGTATGCTCTCTGTAGATCGCACGGATATCAGAACCGCAGATCGTACTTGCCTTCGTCTGTACAAGCACCTGGCCGAAGCCCGGCGTCGGCACCTCAAATTCCTTCATTTCCACGGTGCTGTTTCCCGGAAGCGTAGCTCCGATCATGCTCTTCGGGATAATTTTCTTGAAATCCGCCATATTGTCCTCCTTCTTTCATTCATATATTAAGTATTTCCTGATTCTCTCTATTTATCTCTTTTTTCTCCCGTATTGCGGGAGGATTTTCTAAAGTTATTAACAAGTACCGTGATCAGTCAGCTGACAGAGAAACAGCTGTCAGCCTCTGCTCTGATGATGACTTCGCTGCCAGAATATTCAGCAGTCTGTACAGTCCACAATTACGCCGTCCTCATCCCACAGGTCATGCCAGTCTCTGGCGCCTTCCCACAGGAAGACCTGTCCTTTCACCAGCCGGTTGCCCCGCTCCAGCGTCGCGATCACTGCCATCTCCTCATCCGTCAGCTTTTCCGTGACGGCAGCCTGCAGATTCGCCTCATAATTGTGAATGGAGAAAGGAATCGGCAGTACGCCGCGGCCCAGCGCCCATTTCAGGCAGATAATCGCGGGATGTACCCCGTGTGCCCGGGCAATCTCCTGTAATTCAGGCATCTGCATATCCGCAATGTCATCCGGCTCAATATCACGCTCCGGGCGCCTCGGTGAACCCAGCGGCATATAACCGATCGGGAGGATGCTGTGCGCATTCAGGTATTCAAGCAGATCCTGCTGCTGGAAGCAGGGATGCATCTCCGACTCGCAGGCGGCCGGCCTGATGCGCAGCTGATCCAGAACAGCATTCAGTTTCGGGATCGTCATGTTGGAAATTCCGATATGACGGACAAGTCCTTTGTCAACCAGCGCCTCGATCTGACGGTAGGTATCCAGGAATTCCGCGGCCGAAAACGGCCTGGAATCCGGATTTCTTGAATTCACATCACAGAACGGAGCATGATAATTCGGGAAGGGCCAGTGGATAAAGAGCATATCCAGATAATCGCAGTTAAGATCCGCTATGCTCTTCAGGCAGGACTTCTCCACATCCCGGTGCATGTCATTCCATACTTTCGTCATAATGAAAAGATCTTCCCGCTTCACTATGCCTTCATCAAAAGCTGCGCGGAATACCTTTCCGATCTGTTCTTCATTACCGTAACAGGCAGCGCAGTCGAACAGCCTGTATCCGACCCGGATCCCGCCCGCTACCGCCTCCGCCACTTCATCGGGACTGACTCTGTCAGAGCCAAAGGTCCCCATCCCCAGGCAGGGGATTGTGCCTCCGTCGCCCAGCTGCATCACCGGTACTGTTTTCGGATCTGTCATCATGCATCCTCCTTTATATCTTCAGACATTTCGTATCAGATTTCAGCCTGTCATCCATGTCCGGCTCTCGTTAAATTCCGCTCATCCTGCCGCCTGTCATACCTTAACAATTCTGAAAATGAAATTTCTTCTCA
>ODAI012910944.1_pt1 | contig 13907 bp, 9 predicted proteins | sample 1539321 | NCBI WGS metagenome assembly ODAI01 (sample SAMN02144231, study PRJEB22623) | gut metagenome | biome: sheep rumen | host: Ovis aries | place: New Zealand
ATGAAGAGTCTCATCAACTTCATACGCGACATTGGCGACATCATTGTATGCGCCCCAGAGAGCACCCGTTCCGGTTTCTCCAGAGCTTTCAGTGCCACCACCCCGCTATTGCTGAAAGAACGTGAGATCAGGGGCATCAACGACCAGCCGCAAGATTCCGAAAACTATTGCAAGGTATATTCCTGTTCAGGCACTCCCGTTGACTGTCTGAAGATAGCATATAACCGCCTATGCCCCAAGAAGCCCGACCTTGTGCTCGGAGGCATCAATCACGGCGGCAACGAGAGTACCAACAGCCACTATAGCGGCACTGTGGGAATAGTGATGGAAGGAGCCCTGAAGGGAATTCCGAGCATTGCCTTCTCGCTATGCGACTTTGACGACGATGCAGACTTTGAACCTATGCGTCCACTGGTGCGCAAAATAGTGAAGAAGGTATTGGAGGAAGGGCTGCCGACATACGTCTGCCTCAACGTCAACATACCGAAGGAATGGAACGGTGAGGTAAAGCTATGCCGCATGGCGCATGGTCATTGGAGGCAGGAGGTGGATGCACGAATACATCCTGGCAACGGAAAACCCTATTACTGGATGACAGGATATTACCAGAACGACGAACCCCAGGCAGAAGATACCGATGCATGGGCTATAGCGCAAGGATATGGTGCCATAACGCCACTTACCGCCGACCAGACAGCGGATATAGTATTTGAAGTTTAAGAGTTTAAGATGAAATACTACCTAATAGCCGGAGAGGCAAGCGGTGACTTACATGCCTCACACCTGATTGGTTCGCTGACAAAAGCTGACGTCAACGCTTCGTTTCGCTTTGTCGGGGGGGACAACATGATTGCCGCTGCAGGTCAGAAAGGAGTATGTTCGCAACATTACAAGGATATTGCCTACATGGGGTTTGTTCCCGTGCTGATGCATCTGCGCACAATCTTCAAGGCAATGGATATGTGCAAGAGGGACATCATGGAGTATCAGCCCGACTGTGTCATATTTGTTGACTATGCCGGCTTCAACCTGAAGATAGCAAAGTATCTTCGAGAACAGAGAGACAAAGGGGAATTTTCTGCCAAACTGTTCTACTACATTTCACCAAAAATATGGGCTTGGAAGGAATATCGCATAAAGAACTTCAAGCGCGACATCGACGAGATGTTCTCTATACTACCCTTTGAGAAAGACTTCTTTGAGCAGAAGCACAACTACCCAATACATTATGTCGGCAATCCGACAGCCGACGAGATACGCAAATGGAAGGAGGCAAATCCTCATTGGGAGACAGAACGTGAAACGAGCCAGCCGACAATAGCCCTGCTGCCAGGCTCACGAAAGCAGGAGATAAAGGACAACCTGCCCACCATGCTGGAAGCCCTGAAGGGGATAAAGGGATACAGGTTTATCGTTGCCGGAGCACCAGGCATTGATGCCGATTACTATAATCTGTTCTCGGATTACAAGCATCGTTGCTACACCATACTCTTCGGGCAAACCCACGACATACTGAATTCCTCAACGGCAGCCCTCGTGACCTCCGGAACGGCGACGCTTGAGACATCACTGTTCAACGTGCCGCAAGTGGTATGCTACAAGACACCTGTACCACACCTGATACGATGGGCTTTCAACCATATCATAAAGTGCCCATACATATCACTCGTAAACCTGATTGCCGACAAGGAGGTAGTACCAGAACTCTTTGCAGAACGCTTTTCGGCAAAGAACATCCACGAAGAGATGCTCAAGATACTGCCAGGAGGCTCTGGGCGCGAAGCGATGCTGGAGGGCTACAAGGAGGTGCAGGCAAGGCTCGGCGACACCCCTGCTGCCGACAATGCTGCAAGGAAGATGGTGGAGATGTTGAAGATTGATAATTGATAATTGAAGATTGATAATTATGAATTATAAAATAGGTTACGACGCAAAGAGATACTATCACAATTATACGGGGCTCGGCAACTACAGCCGGACTCTCATAAATGCCATTCACGCCCACTATCCCAAGATTGACACAAAGCTTTATGACGAGAATGCCCTGATACGCACCTTCAGGATGGGGCACAAGGCAAAGGCTGACGGATGCGTCTTGTTCCACGGACTGTCCAACGAGCTGCCTCGAGACATCAACAAAGTGGGCATCAAGAGCATAGTCACCATGCATGATGTAGCATGGAGGACGTTTCCGAGAATGTATAAACCGATAGACATCTTCCTATACGAACAGAAATACGGCTGGTCGGCAAAGCATGCCACCCACGTAATATGCATCAGCGAATCGACAAAGCGGGATGTAATGAGATTCTACAATGTTCCGGAAGAAAGAATCAGCGTCATCTACCAGCCTGTGCAAAACCTCTTCTATACCCCTTTGGATAAGCAGAAGGCAAGGGATATTATAAAAGAATATATAGACGAGGAGTTCATCCTTACCGTCGGCAGCATCAACGCCCGCAAGAACCTGCTGGGGATGCTGAAGGCATACGCGAGGCTGGAGAAGCGTCCGAAGTTTGTCGTAATAGGCAACGGACACGAATATCGCAAACTATGCGAGAAATTCATACAGGAGAAGAACCTCACGAACGATGTCATAATACTTGACAACATCCACGAAGGCTACATCCTGCAAGCCTTCTATACGTGCGCCAAGGTATTGCTGTACCCCTCCTACTACGAAGGATTCGGACTGCCTGTGGTAGAAGCGGCGCTGCAACATTGTCCGATTATTACCAGCAACGTCTCTTCGCTACCGGAAGCAGCAGGAATAGGTGCCATACAGGTAGCCCCGAACGACGTAAAGTCGATTGCCTCATCATTAAACCGACTGCTGACCGACCCACAGGAGTCCGACTACCTGGGACAAAAGGCATACGAACATGCCACATCACATTTCAATCCAGAGAAGCTAACAGAACAAGTTTATAATTTATACAACACTATCCTATGAAAAAGACTTTCCTCCGGCTGAAATTTTTAGCAGTTTCATCCCTGCTATGCTGTTATTCATACGCAGCAGGCATTGTAGATATTACGGCAAAGCTTACCAATCCCTCGTTTGAAGCCGACGACATCACCTCGCTGACCAAGAAGACGGAGAGCGACGGCTTTCGCGGTTACATCCAGAATCAGCCCAACGGCTGGACATATAGCGGTTCGTCGATAGACAAGCAGCTTATCATCACCACCGACTGCTATACAGACAACAACTTTGGCAAGGTGACGACCCTCACGGATGGCACCCAAGGCTACTATCTCCGCATGGGATGGAGCACGGGGTCTTCTGCCCTGAAGCAAAACGTAACGTTAGGCGCAGGAAAATATCGCCTTACCGCCGACATTCGTTCCGCATACGCCAATTCTGCCACCTCCAGCATAAAGATTGTGGCAGGAAGCAATAATTCCAACTCTCCCTTCACGAAAGGCAGCGCATCATGCTTTCCTGGCATGCAGTGGTCAACGGTAGGAGTAGATTTCACCATTACCGAGGAGACGACCATCTCTTTAGGATTCAATATAACATGGGCTTCCGGAGGCTCATGTGTGATGATTGACAATGTCAGGCTCTATGATGTCACTAACGAAACCGTCGAGCCAGACCCGACAGAAGGGGATGTAGCTTCACCAACGGAAGGCGTTATCGACAACACCTTTGTTCCTGAAAGCGAGATGATGACCGACTTGCTGAAGATGCTGGCGCGGTTCACTCCCTACATGAAGAGCTACTGGTTCCAATGCGCCAGCCCTAACAGCATCAGCGAGAGCTGCGGATTCTTCTACAACACCGAGAACGGCAACTCCCCATCATGCCCCAGCGGCGAGAAAGGCGTGCGTCCCAATGCCGACCTGTCTATGGTGGCAGCATTCTTGGTGAAGTATGCCAAGCCTGCAGGCATCACACTTCCACAAGGCATCACCTACGACCTGCTTGAGGAATATGCCATGAAGAGTCTTATATATGCCTACTCCACCCATAAGGCAAACAAGCTGAAGATTTGTTCCGGCGGTGACTACTGGGGCTCCACCTCTACGTCAGACGCCGTATGGGAATCAAGCCTGTGGGCTATGTCTGTAGCTTATTCAGCCTTCTTCCAGTGGGACAAACTCTCAGACGCCCAGAAAGGATATGTCCATGCCCTGCTGAAGGCAGAGTGCAACTACGAGCTGAACCGCACCGTTCCCACCGGCTATGCCGGAGATACGAAAGCCGAAGAGAACGGCTGGGAGGCTGACGTGCTGGCGGCAACGCTCGGGCTGTTCCCCGACGATGCTTTGGCAGAGAAGTGGTTTGAGAGGATGAGACTCTTTGCCGTAAATTCATACAGCCACTACAGCGACGCCTCCGACAGCGATGCCATAGACCCAGACTACAACGACACATCCGTTGCCGACCTCTACAAGGGCAACAACCTATATTCCGACTACACCCTGCAAAACCACAACCTCTTCCACACCTCATACCAGAACGTCGTAATGCAGGAACTTGGCGAGGCAGCATTGGCACTGAAGCTGTTCCAAACTGCCAACAACGGAAGCAGCAAGGTATGGACATCAAATGCCCTGCAGCACAACAATCAGGAGGTTATGGACAATGTCCTCAACTGGCTTGCCCTTGCCGACGGCGAGCTGGCAATGCCTAACGGAAACGACTGGTCGCTCTTCCTGTACGACCAGATTACTTCATACTCTACGCAGGCTTGCTTCCAGAGAGACCCCAATGCCCTGTTGTTGGAAAATCTTGCCTACAAGCAGATAAAGGCTCGTCAGGCAACGACGCCCGACGGCTCATGGCTGTTACGTCCCGACGTCGCTGCACGTCGCATGGGAGTAGAGGCACATCGCGTGATGATGACATACCTCATGCACCTCACCAACTCTACAGCCGACATCACCCCGACATCATGGGAGGACTTCCGCAATGCCCACAGCAAGGCGAGGACCCTTGACTGCCAGAATGTAGTGAGGGCATATACCCCGGAGCGTTTCTCGTGCTTCTCATGGTCAGACGGCTTGAAGTCATACACAGGATACTTTGCTGCCGACAAAGCCGACAAGAACAAAATCATAGTGCCTTACCGCGCCAACAACTCCGGCAACCTGACGGGCTGGTATGAGGTAAGCGGCAAGGGCACCAATGCGTCACCCGTTGTCAACGGCATCTACCAACTTGACGGCAATGCCTGGGTAATGAATGGCGAGCTGGCTGTCAACGACAAGGTTCTCGACAATCGCTTTGCCATATATTCCACACAGGGCAATGCCATCATATACCTCGACTACGTAAAGGCAAACTCCGCCTGCACCATAACAGCCGAGAAGGGCGGACTACTGGCAATCTCCACCGACGAACTGACCAAGCAGAAGCGCACCCTCTACTACGACAATGGCGAGGGAGAAACAGCGTGGAAGCAGACAGACGGCATCAGTCAATCCACCTTCTCGTCCGACTGGGTGAACATAGACAACGAAATAGGTGTGGCAGGACATAACGGCAAGAAGATAGCCTTCGGAGACCGCGATGCCAACAATTCCATCTACACCTCGAAGCTGTACCCCATGTATAACGACGAAAGCCGCGCCGTAAAAGCCGGCGACTATGTGGATGCCCGCCATCTGGTATATTACTCTAACGTAACGGCAGAGACGACAAGGAAATTGGCTGACGACATCGTGAAGCTCACCTTTGCAGAACCTACAGGATGGAACGGCGTCATTGCCCGCGACCCTTCAAAAGACTACTACATCATGGTGACAAACTTCTTCGGAAGCAGCGATGCCAATACCGTTGCCATAAACGCCCTGAACGACTTCGGAGTGCCCGTCATTGCCCCAGCGATGACCATAGAAGGCAGCAAGGGCGGCACTGCCACATACTCCCTGTCACAAAACAATTCATACGCCAAGCCGGTACGCTTCTTCATTGCCGGCGATGCAGGGGCGGCAGAGGTAAGACAAATCTCTGACAACGAGATAGTCATTACGGCATCTGCCACCGGAGACATCACCGTCAGCAGCATCAGCTCCTTAGGGAGATTCACCGAAAAAGCCAATATGCTCAGCGGCTCTTCCATCAAGGCTACCCTCACGGGCGACGGTATAGAGATAGAGAGCGTCATAGAACCGACTCCATACATTCCGCAGCCTGGTGACGACATGACCGGCTACATCAAAAACCCGCACTTCGCCGGCAACAGCACCGAGGGTTGGAAGATAACAAGCACAATAGGAAGTGGTGCCCGAAACACCAACTACAATGCACAGGAGTTCTGGCAATGCAACTCCTTCGACATCCAGCAGGTCGTAACAGGGTTGCCACAGGGGCAGTATCGCCTCAGTTGCCAGGCGTTCTATCGTGACGGCTCGTCGGCACAGGCTGCCACATCCTACCAAAACGGAACATTTGCAGCGAATGCCAAAATGTATGCCAACGATGCCACCGTCCCCCTGCCAAGTATATGCAGCGAGGCAGGCACCATGGGCAATCTGGGCATCACGACATCCTTGGGATATGTGCCCAACAACATGGAGCAGGCGCAACAGTATTTCCTGACCAAACACTATGAAGTCGGAACGGAAGTAACCGTTGACGATACAGGCATCATGACAATAGGAATCAGGAAAGACAAAGTCATCACCAACGACTGGGCTATATTCACAAACTTCAGACTAACCTACTTAGGAGGTCCGACAGGGATTAATAAGGTTAAAGGTGAAAGGTTAAAGGTGAAAGGACAGGGAGATACCATATATCGCCTTGATGGCACCAAGGTATCGACAATGTCCCAGCCAGGAATATATATATATAATGGTAAGAAAGTAACCCGATAGTGCATACAATAGACACCATATTACATAGTGATGCCGGCAAGGCGCAGTTTATACGCTTTGTCCTGAACGGCTGCTTCTCTGCCAGCATACACTATGCAATATACTTCCTCATGCAACTGTTCATAGAGGTCAACACCTCCTATGCCATAGGATATATCGTGTCATTCATTATAAACTATATCACAACGACTTACTTCACTTTCCATGCAACGCCATCAATAAAGAAATTCCTCGGTTTCTGCGGCAGTCACGGAATAAACTTCCTGCTCCACATCATCCTCTTCTGGTGCTGCATGCAGATAGGCATAAACCGCTACATCGCCCCCATCATCGTAATGGGAATCGCAATGCTGGTACAATTCTCCATACTACACCTCATATTCAAACCAAAAGAATAAACATTTTTTTTACTAATTCTTATTTATAAACCTAATTTATTACTAACTATGAAAGATTTGAAAATGTACATCAACGGAGAGTTCGTTGAAAGTAGCAATGGCAAGTACATTGAAGTTCTGAATCCCTCTACCGAGGAAGTTATCTCACGCCAGCCAGAAGGTACACTGGAAGATTGCGAGCGTGCCCTTGATGCCGCCAAAGCCGCACAAAAGGACTGGGCTCAAACGCCAGCATGCGAACGTGCCGTTTATCTTACGAAGATGGCAGAAGGCATTCGCAAGCGTGAGAAGGAATTTGTAGAAATCATCATGCGCGAACAAGGGAAGACACGCAACTGGGCGTCTATTGAAGTCGGGGCTACAATATCATACTTCGACTACATGGCATCGTTCGCAAGACATATTGAGGGTGAAATCGTTGAAAGCGACAATCGTGGAGAATCTATCCTTATCTCTAAGAAGCCAATAGGCGTTGTTGCCGGAATCCTGCCTTGGAACTTCCCGTTCTTCCTTATTGCCCGCAAGGCAGGAGCAGCACTCATAGCAGGTTGCTCTATCGTCATAAAGCCAGCACAGCTGACCCCAGAAAACTGCTGCGAATTTGCGAAAGTAGTTGATGAGACAGGTTTGCCAAAGGGACTCTTTAACGTGGTTACCGGTAAGGGTTCTGTTATCGGCAATGCCCTTGCAGCATCACCAAAGATAGACATCGTAAGCGTTACAGGTTCTGTTGGTGCTGGTGAAAGCATCATGAAGGCTGCAGCAAACAACATTACAAAAGTATCGCTTGAATTGGGCGGCAAGGCTCCTGTTGTAGTATTCCCTGATGCCGACCTGGAACTTGCAGCACAGGCAATCCTCGACTCCCGCATCGGCAACAACGGACAAATCTGTAACAATGCAGAACGCCTATACCTCCACAAGGACATATATGACAAGATGGTTGCCCTCCTAACCGAGAAATTCAAGGCTGTAAAGGTTGGCGACCCATTCTCTGCAGACGATATTGATATGGGACCATTGGTTGAGAAGCGTGCCCTCGAAAGCGTTCAGGCAAAGGTAGCAAAGGCTATAGAACAAGGAGCAAAGGTATTAGTAGGCGGTAACAGAGTTGGCAACAAGGGTTACTTCTTTGAGGCTACCCTGTTGGGCAACTGCCGTCAAGACATGGACATCATACACGAAGAGACCTTCGGACCAGTACTGCCAATAATACCATTCGACAATATCGAGCAGGTAATAGAATGGTGTAATGATTGCGAATACGGTCTTGCATCATCAGTCTTCACCAACGATATCAACACGGCTTCAAGGATGGTTCGCGAACTGGAGTTTGGCGAGACATATATCAACCGCTTCCACTTCGAGGCTATTCAGGGCTTCCATGCAGGTGTTAAGAAGTCGGGCATTGGTGGCGCCGACGGAAAACACGGCATTGAGGAGTACCTGCGCACTCATGTAACGTATCTTCAAACCAGATAAATGAAAATAGGACTTTTTATACCCTGTTATGTCGATGCCCTCTACCCGGAAGTGGGGGTATTGACATACAGGCTTTTGACCTCCATCGGTTTAGAGGTCGAATATCCAGAAAAGCAGACATGCTGCGGACAACCAATGGGTAATGCCGGTTTCCAAGGTATGGCAGACAAAATAGTAGAGAACTACGACGAATTATTCCGTCCCTATGACTATGTGGTAGCACCATCAGCAAGTTGTGCTGCATACGTAAGATTCTTTCACCAAGGCATCGTAAACCACGAATGTGAGGCTGCAAAGAAGACTATGGACGTAGTGGAATTCTTGCATGACATCATAGGCTTGGAAAATCTTAAAGCGCGTGGTTTCAAGGCGTCTTTCCCCCATAAGGTAAGTCTCCACAACAGTTGTCACGGAGTTCGGGAGCTTGGGCTTTCCTCCCCCTCCGAGAAATCAATACCACGATTTAATAAGATTCGTGATTTGCTTTCATTGGTAAGCGACATAGAGATTGTCGAGCCGGAACGCCCTGATGAGTGTTGCGGATTTGGCGGTATGTTTTCTGTTGAGGAGCCAGATGTTTCTGCCCGCATGGGACGCGACAAAATAGCCCGCCACATTGCCACCGGAGCCGAATATGTCACCGGTCCCGATTCTTCGTGTCTTATGCACATGAGTGGCATTGCTGCAAAAGACGGCGAGAAAAGAATCAAATTTATTCATGTCGTAGAAATATTAGCACAAGGACTATGAGTACGAAACATTCTAAAGCGGCAGAAAAGTTTCTCAGAAACTACGACAAGGTAACACGTCACGACCAAACCTTTTGGAGTGTTCGTGCCAAGCGCGACACCCTTGCCTATGAACTAAAGGAATGGGAGCAGTTACGAGAAGCCGCAAGCAACATAAAGAAGCATACCGTCACCCATTTGGCTGACTACCTGGAAGAGTTTGAACGTAATGCGACCGCCAATGGCGCCACCGTTCACTGGGCAAAGGATGCGAAAGAATATAACGACATCGTTATGCAGATTATGCGTGCCCACAACGTACATAAAGTCGTGAAAGGCAAGTCGATGCTTACCGAGGAATGTCACCTCAATGACAACCTCATTCAAAACGGCATAGATGTCGTGGAGACCGACCTCGGAGAACGTATTCTACAGCTCATGGGGCTGCCACCCAGCCACATCATCATGCCAGCAATCCACATCACACGTGAACAGGTAAAGGACAACTTTGCACAAAAGGGCATCCTGGAAAAGAACGGCAAGATGGGCGCCGAGAGCATGGGCGTCAGCGACAGGAGCCAACTGGAAGCAGAAGCCGACCCGACATATCTCACCCGTTGTGCCAGATACCACCTTCGCGACAACTTCATGGAAGCCGAATGTGGAATGACAGGAGCGAACTTCGCGATTGCCTCGACAGGAGAAATCGTTGTATGCACCAATGAGGGGAATGCCGACATGTCAACATCCGTGCCACTTCTCCACATTGCATCTGTCGGCATAGAGAAGATTATTCCGAACTATGACGCAATGGGAGTGTTCCAACGGTTGTTGGCTCGACACGGTACAGGACAAGCGACAACGGTCTATACATCCCACTTCCGAAAGCCCCGCCCGGAAGGAGAGTTTCATATCATCCTCGTTGACAACGGACGCTCTGACATCCTGGCAGACCCGGAACATTGGCAGACGCTAAAATGCATGCGATGTGGAGCCTGCATGAATACATGTCCTGTATATAGACGCTCAATGGGATATTCATACACATATTTCATACCAGGACCAATAGGCATCAACCTCGGAATGCTTAAAGACAAGGATGCCAACTATCACAACTGTTCGGCATGCTCGCTATGCCTGTCATGCGAAAATGTGTGTCCTGTACAGGTAGATTTGGCAACGCAAATATACAAATGGCGTCAGGGGCTCGATGCCATGGGGCATGCAGACCCAATGAAGAAAGCAATGTCAAGAGGTATGAAATTACTCTTCGACAACCCGAAGATTTATACGTCAGCATTGAAATTTGCCCCTGTTGCCAACCATTTGCCAGCGTTCCTTACTGATAACAAACTAAATGCCTGGTGCAAATATCATGCGATGCCACATTTCGCGCAAAAGTCATTCCATGAGATGTGGAAGAAAGGAGATGTAAAATGAGTAGCAGAGAAAACATCCTAAACAAACTGAGACAAAACGTGCGTGAAACATACGACATGCCCGACTTGTCTTTTGAGAAGACCACCTACGATGACCCGGTAGCAGAGTTTATTCGGCAGACGACCACTACTGCCGGAGCGAAACTCATAGAGGTATCGCCGGAAGACGATTTAAACGAGCTCATCAGGAAAGCATATCCCAAGGCACGCGTCATTGCCAGCAACCTGCCAGGTATCAAAGCCGACAGGAATCCTGACACCGTCTCCCGTGCCCAAGACCTTGACGGCACAGACGTCGGAGTCGTCGAAGGAGGGGTGGCATGTGCTGAAAATGCCTGCGTCTGGGTGCCTATGAACATGAAGCAGAAAGCCATCTGCTTCATCTCTGAAAGCCTCGTCATAATCGTCCACCGCGAAAACATTGTCAGCAACATGCATGAAGCATACGAATGGCTGAAAGAGAAAGATGCCAGCCAGGAAGGTACATCGCTCTATGGATTCGGGACATTCATCAGCGGTCCGTCAAAGACTGCCGACATCGAGCAGTCTCTTGTATATGGTGCTCAGGCGGCTAAGAGCGTTACTGTTTTATTGATATAAGGAGAAATATGGATATAAAAATTCGTTTAGCGACACCAGAGGATGCCGAGGCACTGCTTGGCATATATTCTTACTATGTAGATAACACCCCTATCACCTACGAACTAAGATGTCCGTCGGTGGAGGAATTTCGTAGCAGAATCTTGAAGGTATTGGAGCATTATCCCTATCTCGTTGCAGAGGTCTCGGGCACTCCAGTGGGGTACTGCTACGCCAGCCGCTTCAGGGAGCGGGCGGCATACGACCATTGTGTCGAGATGTCTATCTACATAGACAAGGGAGCCCATCGCGGAGGCATCGGCACTGCGCTATATGAGGAATTGGAGAAACGGCTCTATGCGCAGGGCATCCGGAATCTGTATGCCAGCATCACGGCAAGTGCAGAGCCTTCCATCCGTTTCCATACGAAACACGGCTATACGAAGGTGGCACATTTCCATAAATGCGGCAGGAAGTTCGACCAATGGCTGGACATGATTTGGATGGAGAAAATACTACATCCATAACAAGGAATATACAAAAAATCCTTTTTTTCTTGTATTTCTCATAAATTATTGGATAAAATTTTCACATTCGAGAAAAAGAAATCTATTCCTTTTTTCTCACTTAACCAAATTTTTCGTATCTTTGCACTCGGAAACCTAAAATAACAATATAATAATGGAAACAACTTGTACTTCTTCATCAGCTGCGACTAAGCAAAGAAGGCTTAATCCTGTTGCCCATGTCGCAAAGACTCCAAGTGAGCGTCTGCACCCAGTGGAGAAATTTATTGACAAACTGGAAGAAGCTGTTCGTGCCAGATTATGAAAGAATACAAGGTAAACTAACCTCTTGAAAATGCTCACAACCCCTACATACACAGCTTTACCTTTTGCTGCCCGTGAAGCCCGCGCGGCGGTAGGAGGCATGGGCATTGAGGGAAAAATCACCCCCCAACAGGGTATTAGCAATACTATATACGCACCGCGCGGCGCAGCAACCATAAGACACGTTACAGTCCAAAATGAAGGACTGTCGCGTGCCTTTATGCGTGCTGACGCATCGCAACCGAAACACAATCTATAACAAACAAAAAATATTCGATTAAATTCACATAAAAATGAAAAAACTTTTATTCTTTGTACTGATGGAGATGATTTTGCCCATCCAACTGTATGCATTTAAGGTTGGCAGTTTCGAGTATAATATAAACTCGGATAACAGCACAGTAACAATCTCAAAGGCTGATGGAGTGGAATTGACAGGAAAGCTTGAAATACCCAGTCAAGTCACATATGAGGGGAAAGACTATGCCGTTACCATTATCGGTTGGAACGGATTTGCCGACACGGGAATCACTGAAATTTACATGCCCTCTTCTGTGACACAGATTATGCAGTATGCTTTTTCTGGCTGTGCCCAACTCGAGAAAGTAAATCTCCCCCCATATCTGACATCGTTAAATAGTCGCGTTTTCTACGATTGTGACAAGTTGTCAACCATCGAAAGCCATATTTTCTTCCCTATCAATTTTACTTCAAACGTATTTACCGACAGTCAATATGCTAATGCCACGCTCTATGTTCCAACGAACTCCTTGGACAAATATAAGGCTGCCGAGAACTGGAGCAAGTTTGCACATGTCGTTGAGATGGACATGGATGATGTTGACTCCAATATGTTCACTTTCGAAGTGACAGGCGACAACACGGTGTCTGTTGCCGCATACTCTAAGGACAGGCTGGTTGGCGACATCGTTATCCCTGAAACTGTCACCATTGACGGCAAGACATATACTGTGACAGAAATAGCTAATTATGGCTTTAAATCCTGTTCCGGAATAACATCCCTCAGATTGCCCTCCACCCTCAAGGAGATTGGAGACTATGCTTTCTCTGGCTGCTTTGGGCTGACAGAGGTGACGATTCCAAACAGCGTGACATCAATCGGAATCAGTGTTTTCTATGACTGCTCCGGGCTGACATCCGTTGTCGTAGAAGGCGGCAACACGCAATATGACTCCCGTGATAATTGCAACGCTATAATACAGACATCCACCAATACTCTGATTTCTGGATGCAAAAACACAATTATCCCAAACAGCGTGACATCAATTGGAAACAGTGCTTTCTCTGGCTGCTCCGGGCTGACAGAGGTGACAATTCCCAACAGCGTGACATCAATTGGAGGCTGGGCTTTCTATAGATGCTCCGGGCTAACAGCGATTACGATACCAAACAGCGTGACATCAATTGGAGGCAGTGCTTTCTCTGGCTGCTCCGGGCTGACAGAGGTGACGATTCCAAACAGCGTGACATCAATTGGGCCCTATGCTTTCGGTGGTTGCTCTGGTCTGACATCGGTGACTATCCCTAACAGCGTGACATCGATTGTGGACAATGCTTTCTATAACTGCTCCGGCCTGATATCTATTTCGGTAGAAAGTG
>ODAI010743107.1_pt1 | contig 13906 bp, 8 predicted proteins | sample 1539321 | NCBI WGS metagenome assembly ODAI01 (sample SAMN02144231, study PRJEB22623) | gut metagenome | biome: sheep rumen | host: Ovis aries | place: New Zealand
GCAACAGCAAGCACAGCAATGATCTTCTTCATCATATTATCATCCCCTTGTCAGAGTTTTATACATTATATCATATAATCTGACAATTGTAAAGCCGCGCGTACAAAATAATTTGACAAAGCAGTTTTATGCGCGGTATCTTCCTGATAACTAGATTTGTTTTTGTTTTGATCTCTTCAGATAGTCCTTAGTCTCCGCTGCCACAACACCTGACAGCGCTATAAGAGCGATAACGTTTGGTATAGACATAAGGCCGTTGAAAATATCTGCTGTATTCCACACTGCCTCAACAGTCATATACGGCCCTATAAACACCGCAGCAATATATATCCTGTGATAGATCGCCGTCACTCTCTTGTCAGAGCCGCCTAAAAGGTAAGATAGGCAGCGCTCCGAGTAATAGTTCCAGCCAAGAATAGTTGTAAACGCAAACACCGCAAGACACACCATAAGTAAAAACTCAGACACCTTCTCAGGGAATGGAAGACCGTAACGGAATGCATCTGTAGTTATCGCTACGCCCTCAAGCCCCTCTTTGGCATAGCTGCCTGCCATTACTATAGAAAGACCTGTCATAGTGCATACAAGTATGGTGTCGATAAACGTTCCCGTCATTGTGACAAGCCCCTGTCTTACCGGCTCCTTGGTCTTTGCAGCGGCTGCCGCTATCGGCGCCGAGCCCAGTCCGGCCTCGTTCGAGAAGATACCCCTCGCAATACCTGAACGCATTGACATCAGTATGATACCTGTTCCGACCGCGCCGCCTGCAACAGGCTTCAGGCCGAATGCGCTTTTAACAACAAGCACCACGGCAGTGGGTATCTCGGTTACATGACCGAGTATTATCAGCACACAGCTGCCAACATAGATCACGATCATAGCTGGCACTATCACCTGTGAGAAAGATGCGATACGCTTTATCCCGCCTATTATGATAAGCCCTGCGCAGACTGTTATTATAAGACCTGATATGATCGTAGTCAGTGTAAAGTCGCTGCCTAAGATACTGACAGTGTGAGCAGCATCAGGGTCAAAAAAGTTGTTTGCAGCCGAGGTTATACCGTTTATCTGCGTGATAGTACCTATACCGAAAAGCCCTGCAAGCACACCAAAAAGTGCAAACGTCTTGCCCAGCCATTTCCACCTTTTGCCCATACCGTTCTCTATGTAATAAAACGGTCCGCCCAGCATGGTGCCGTCAGCGCCCCTGCACCTGTATTTTACTGCAAGAAGCCCCTCGGCATATTTTGTCGCCATACCGAAAAACGCAGCTATCTCCATCCAGAAAAGCGCTCCGGGTCCGCCTGCCGCGATAGCTGTTGCAACGCCGACGATATTGCCCGTGCCTACGGTTGCCGAAAGAGCCGTGCAGAGCGCCGCAAAGCTTGACACCTCACCACTGCCTTCTTCCTCATCGCTCAGCATATATCTGAGAGCCTTTCCAAGCTTGTGTACCTGTATAAAACCGACCCTGACAGAAAGGAGCAGTCCGCATGACAGTATCAGAACTATCAGCGGTATTCCCCACACGTATCGGTCTATCGTGCTTATCAGTTCATTTATATCTTTCATTTCCAAAGCTCCGTTTAATTATAATTTCAAGCCTTTTAATTCTATCATACAGAGCCGGTCTTTTCAAGCAAAAAATGTAAATTGCAGCACATACGGCCTAAAATTTACACTTTATACAATCCGTATTATTGATTTGAACATAGGTAAAAAGACGCCCTTGCTGTCATCACAAAAGCGTCTTTTCACATTACTTATACTACTTATCAGATTCAGTCTATCGCTATATCTATGAGAGCTGTATCCTGAGGGAGAGAGAATATAAGCTCGTCTCCTGCGATATCATCGGGCAGTGACACAGTGTACTCCCTGAAGTCGTCACGGCTGTCGCTGGCAGCTGCCTTTATCTCAAGCTCGGTGTCTCCTGCTTTCAGCCCTATGCTCCTTTCACCTATTATCGATGAAGCCCTGACCCTAACAGCCATTGCGCCCTTTAGCTCAGCTCCGCCGTAGACGACCGTCGCGCTCCACTCAGTCGCTCTTACATATTCACGCTGCTCTTTCTTTGAGTAAAACAGCCTGGCGCCCTCTATCCGATCAAACATTGCGGCGCTGAAAGCTTGTCCTCTCTTGGCAATTATCTCACCGTCAGCTTTTATACACTTTGTAAGCCTTATATCCCCGCATGATGAGCCTGCAAAGAAAACATATTCTCCGCCTTCAAATATCATCTGCTCACTTCTCACATCAAAAATGCTCAGGATATATCTGTCGGCCTTTAGGGTGATCTCCTTGCTCTCACCGGCTTTAAGCTCTGCCCTCTCAAAAGCGCATAGCTTTCTGATCGGCCTTTTAACAGCGGAATCTTCCACGGTGAAATAAAGCTGAACGGTCTCGGTTCCGTCAGTATCAGATGTGTTGGTCACATTAAGCTTACACTCTATGCCCTCATCAGTCTGCGATAATCTCATATCAGAATATTCAAACGTGCTGTAGCTCAGCCCGTGTCCGAAAGGATAAAGCGGCCTTCCCTTGAAATACATATAGGTCGAGCCCGCGCTCTCAATATCATAGTCCATTATATCCGGCAGGTCATAATCACTTTTATACCAGGTTATCGGCGTTTTTCCCGAGGGGTTATTCTCACCCGTCAGCGTCTTTGCCAGAGCTGTGCCAAGCTCAGCGCCAGCGTGAGATGACCAGAGCACAGCCGCCGCGGCAGCTGATTCTTCCGTCACAGCATAGGGATAGCTCGATATCAGAGCAAGCACCGTATTCTTGTTGACGGCTGCGAGCTCCTGCGTCATTCCCGGCTGAACATTGAGCGCAAGCGTCTTTCTGTCATAGCATTCCTTTGCAGTCTGAACAGGATAATTGCCCACACAGTATATCACTATATCATTTTCTGCTGCGATCTTCCTGCCTCGCTCGGCGCCTGAGCTCACCGTCTCTGTCTCAAACAGCAGATCGTCCGTGACGCCATTCTGCTTTATCACATTAAGCGTCAGATCATCGCCCACAGTCACTCTTCTGTGGTGCAGGAACTCCTCGATAACGGTCTTACCGCAGTAGGGTCTGAGGTTGAAGGTCTCTCTTGTGAACCAGTCAAAAATGCGCCTGTTGTGAAGCTTCAGCTTGTTATCATCAAACAGCCTTACATAGCGCTTGTATTTCACTGAGAACAGGTTCGTCCAGTTCTCGCCCCAGTCCTGCAGCTCAAACAGCGCACCGTCCTCGGCCGCGTCAGCATCAGCCCTGAGAGAGCCGTCCTCATAAGCACAAAGATACTTTCCGTTCGGGCATTTTACTGCTACGATGTCCCAAAGACTGTCAAAGGCAACATTTTCAAACTCTTTCCTGATCCCCTGCAAGGCTGTTTTCTCATATGACCAGTAACCCGTGTACCAGTCCATAAGGCAGTCATCTGCCATGGCGCCTACGACAGCGATCTTTGCGCTCTTATCCCTGACAGGCAGTATGCCGTTGTTTTTGAGCAAGGTCACCTGCTCCATTGCAGCTCTGCGGTTGACCCTGCGGTGCTCTTCACAGTCGATAACATTTGTTCCGATATCATCAAACCCGGTCTTATCCAGCTGACCCAGCCTTATGCGTGCATACAAAGCGTCAGTTATCGCCTTGTCAATATCCTTCCAGGTGATAAGCCCCTCAGAAAGTGCGTTTTCCGCAGCCGCCCTTACCATTGAGTCCTCATCGGTCATAGTGCCGCTACCTGCATCAAGGCAAAGCTTGTAGGCCTCACTGTGAGTGAGCGTATAGCGGTGAGTCATAACGTTCTGAGAAAAATCACCGCCGTCACTTACAACGAACCAAAGCCCCCATTCGTCCTTCAAAAGGCGCTGGATATCCTTGTTCATTATCGCAGGCACGCCGTTTATCTCATTATAGGCCGCCATGATGCTGCGGGCTCCGCCTTCTCTTATGGGTATCTCAAAGGCAGCGTAATAATACTCTCTTTTAAGGCGCGGCGTAAGATACGCATTGCAGCTGCCTCTGTTCTGCTCATTGTTGTTTGCACAAAAGTGCTTCAAGGTCGGCACGGTAAGATAGTATCCGTCGTCAGTCTCCCCTGCCATGCCTTTGGTGTAAGCCGCTGTAAGCTCACCTGCAAGGCATACGTCCTCACCGTAGGCCTCTTCCGTTCTGCCCCAGCGCGGATCCCTGACCATATCGACAGTAGGCCCCCAGAGAGCAAGGCCGCCCTTTTTGCGCTGATTGTAGTATGCTCTCGCCTCAGTGCCGGCAATTGTTCCAAGCTGCCCCATAAGCTCTTTATCAAAGGTAGAAGCCAGACCTATAGGCTGCGCAAAAACAGTAGAGACAGTCTCTTTGTCCCTGCCTACAAATCCCCTTGCCACCTCTGTGCCTATGTAAAATTCATCAAGGCCAAGGCGCTCCACAGCGTGATGATGAGTACTCAGAAGGCCAAGCTTTTCATCTTCAGTCATCTTTTCCACAAGCTCCTGAGCACGTCTCAGAAAATCGTCATTATGTTTCATATTTATCTCCATTATGTTTTATTTTTCTATATTTTAACACAGAGCGCTTTCCATTTCAATAGCAAAAACTATATTTGGTTTAACAAATCAAAGCATTGAAAACTATAAGACTTATGAAAAATCAGCCTGCAAGCTTATTCGCTGCCTGCAGGCTGTGTTTCCAGCTGTGATAATATCTCCCGGATCTTTAAAGTTCTTTCGGCTTCATTTACAAGGCTGTTCAGCACGTCAATGAACACTTTATCAGCGCTTTCGTCAAACTTTTGCTTCCAGTCTTTATAATCACTATCTGCCTCTTTTTGATCACTGTCTGTCTCAGGTATCTTAAAGGCAAAATTATAAAAATGGTCAAGATTGTTCAGCTTGCTTATTTTGTGCAAGCAGCTGCTGCCGTCTGCAGGTGCACCATTCTCGACCAATTCTCTGTAGAGTTCTCCGAGCTTTCCGTTATCTCACCGAACGATCCTCTGAGATATTCGGAATCTGCGACGGTTTGCAGCCTCTTTTTATAGTGCTTTGTCAGCTCTTCTGTCACACGATCACTGACAGGGTAAATCACCGCTCCTGCATGGGCTCCGTAAACTGCCATATCTCGCAGCACCTTGTCAAAATCAGCTGAGCTGTCACCGTCTCCGCTGGCTCTGCCGGGTGATAACACCCAGGGCGCATACAGCTATACCGCGGGTCATCATCAGACATATCATCAAGCATACTTCTCTGCTTATCGACAATGAAGCTGAACGGATCGAATTTTCTGAACTTTGCATCAAGGATAAAGAACGGCTCTTTGTTATTGTATGAAGGTATTTTAGTATGTACAGTAGTCTGTTACCTGAGTTTGCCATATTATACCTCCGTTCTTCAAGGAGATTATATCATAATTTGACTTTAATTTCAAGTATCAGATTGAAAAATCCAAATATAAATTAGAAAATATGAAACTTATTTTTTAGTGCTTTTTAGCATAGAGTGAAATATCTTTAAATATAATCGGGTAACTTTGGTAACCAAATGGTAACCAAAACACGATTTTTAACCGATGTCAGAAAATGTAAAAACCTCGCAAACGGCGTGTTTGCGAGGTTTCATGTGGCAGGGGCAGAAGGGATCGAACCCTCGGCACGCGGTTTTGGAGCCATTCTTAACAAAAATCAATCCATTTCAGATGGTTCCATTCTGTGCCGTTTCGCGCCATCTGATACGGCGGCGAATCCGCATAAACCCGGGGTTTCAGAGCCGTTAGCGGCCTCAAAGCGTGCAGCTGTGTGCTTTAACAAAATGATACCCAAAAACACGTTTTTTGAAAAAATGCCCCCTAAGTGTTAGAAAAATGTTAGAAGGAATCTAAACGCTGTTTGTCTACAACATTTCTGAATGATGTCATTTTTACACTTCAGCAACATTTACATTACGAGGAGAAATGGCATGAAAAACATAGAATTACACGGAGATATGAATCTGACAACAGTGCAGCTCCGCGCTCTTGTAAAGCTGCGCAGGCTCTATGCAGACTACCCCGGCGGGCTCGGCACGAAGGACGTAATGAAAATGCTCGGTGTCGGCAGAGCGACGGTGCTGAACCTCAAGAACAGCGGTATGCTCCGCTGTCTGAAGATCGGGAACAGACTGATCTTCCCGAAGGACTGGGTGCTTGAATACCTTGCGGTCTATGCATACAGAGAGCGCCCGAACATAACGGCATATCAGAGAGAGGTGCTGCGCTTCTGCCGCACTCGCCGCACGATCACCGAGATCGCCGAGTACATGAACCTCGGCGCGGGCTTCTGCCGTGACTATCTGCTTGCCCCGCTTTGTGAGCAAGGACGCCTGCGCTGCGAGGTGGATAAGGCGGAGGTCAAGAGGCACTGCTATATAACGGTGAGATGAATCCGTCGCCGGATTCAGATGTTGAAAAAACGCAACTACGAATGAGCTGTTGCATAATTTGCAACAGCTCAATTAATTTTGTGAATTTGACTCAAGATTTGAATTTCTCATCTCAGGATTTCAAATTTCACCTTTAAGATTTAAAATCCTGCTTCAAAGATTTAAATATCAGCTCAAAAATTGAAATTCTCAGCTCAGATTTTCAAATCTCGCTTCAAAGATTAAAATTACAGCTGAAGATTTTTAAAAACCAGATTACAATTTAACTCTCCGGATTTATCTATCCTGACTATAAGGTTATACTTGTAATTCCCCCTGAAATATGCTATACTTGAAAAAACAATAATTCTATCGGGAGGCAGGATCAATGAGCAAAATAAAGATACAAAAGATCGGTATCACAAATCTCAGCACAGATGCGATAGTCAATGCTGCCAATGAATATCTTCAGGCCGGCGGAGGAGTCTGCGGGGCGATATTCAGTGCCGCGGGGATGAACAAGCTCCAGGCTACCTGTGATAAGATCGGTCACTGCGATACCGGCTCGGCTGTAATCACCCCCGGCTTCGGCCTGAAAGCTAAATATGTTATCCACGCCGTAGGTCCCCGGTACTCCGACGGCAAGCACAACGAGCCGCAGCTCCTTTACGGCGCTTACGAAAGCTCCCTCAAGCTGGCTATGGATAACGGCTGCCGCTCCATAGGTTTCCCGCTTATTTCTGCCGGGATATTCGGTTATCCCCTTAAAGGAGCCTGGGATATTGCCATCTCGGCGTGCCTTGATTTCATCAAAGACAACCCCTCTTATGATATCGAAATAACCTTTGCGGTGCTTGACGATCACATCTTAATTGTAGGGAAAGATACCCTTGAAAGGCTTGATACGGATAACCGCCCTGCTGTGAAGTCCGACTGGAAAACAGTTGATATGCCGGCATCCCGCGATATGTTTATCCTTCGCCGTACCTTTTCCGATGAGCAGATGCAGGCGCTCCGGAACGGAAATATCCCCAAAGAAATGGAGGACAAGTGGTTCTGGTATATGGATGGGAACACACTCTACGCTCACCGCAGCTGGACAGGGTTCTGCATCTACATTATGGAATTCTCCGCCGATAATAACCACAAGGTTACTGTGAACCGCGACCCTGAGCAATACAAATGCACGAGCGTTGACGAGGACATATCCACACTTAACAAACTCCTCGATTGGTGGACACGCACTCCCTACGATCATTACAACCAATGGATAGTTGAGACAGCTGATATGATCCAAAAAGCAAATGCAAAAAAAGATACTCTTCATATCGGAGGCCGCGAAGTTCCCGCTGTGTTCTTCCACCGTCCCGAAGAACCAAACGGATATCTGAGCAACTGGTACCGTTCTCCCTTTGTACTTGACGGCTTCAGCTTTACTTCGACGGAGCAGTATATCATGTACCGCAAATGCATCATGTTCGGCGACACGGCCTCAGCCGATCTGATCCTGAAAACAGACGATACCGCCAAGCATCAGGAGATAGGCAGGAAGGCAAAAGGATATATTGATAAAGTCTGGGAGGGTATGCGGCAGGCTGCTGCAATTCGCGGGCTGCTTGCAAAATTCACCCAGAACGAGGAGCTGAAAAAGCAGCTTCTCGACACCGGAGACGCTGTCCTCGTTGAATGTGCATACAGCGACAAGATCTGGGCCTGCGGCATCGGACTTGATAATGATGACAGGTTCTATACCGATAAATGGAGAGGTCAGAACATCCTCGGCTTTGCACTTATGGAGGTAAGGAGCATTATCAGGAACGAAGGAAAATAACAAGGACAGGCTCCCCTGCTGTGAAAGCAAAGGAGCTTTTCTTGGCGGCCACACTGAGACTTGAACTCAGACACCGGGATGCCCCGATTACTGGCAGTTTAGCAAACTGCTGCCTTACCGATTAGGCTTATATGACCGTATAAGTTAATTATTAAGTTTCGCCCCGAGCGACACCAAAGTGACAGCTCACTTCGATGTCGGGCGCGAGGGCGTTGGTGCAGGGGCACGCCCCTGCTGGTGGGCAAGGTAGGAGTCGAACCTACGGTGTATCAAAAGTCACGGATTTACAGTCCGCTGCAATCGCCACTATGCGTACTTACCCATTAGACTTATGTGACCGAAGATCAAAACAATGTTTCGCCCCGAGCGACACCGCAGTGATAGCTCACTGCGATGTCAGGTGCGAGGGCATTGCGTGCCGCCGCTGCGGCTGGCAGGAGAACACAGAGTCGAACTGTGACCTTCGGTTTTGGGGACCGACATTCTGCCGTTAAACTACTCTCCATGGCTTCCGTTGAGAGGGTCGAACTCCCATAAGCGGCGTCAAAGGCCGTTGTCCTGCCGATTGAACGAAACGGAAAAAGTATTATTACTATCAAAGTTCAGCCCCGCCGTCAAACAATGCCCGCCTCCTGCATTCATTTACAAAAGGCGGCTTACGGTGGTACACCGCGTGTACTGGTGCCTCCGAGTAGAATTGAACTACTGACGCCAGGTTCTTCAGACCTGCGCTCTACCTACTGAGCTACGGGGGCATTGGAGACTCTGGCAGGATTTGAACCTGCGATCCCGGGGTTGCGGCCCGAAGCCTTGCCGCTTGGCTACAGAGTCATTTGGCTTCCGCTGAAAGACTCGAACTTTCATTCACGGCTTCAGAGACCGGTGTCCTACCTGTTAGACGAAACGGAAATATGGCGGCATCGACGGGATTCGAACCCGCAACCTCACTGCGTGACAGGCAGGTGTTCTGACCTAAATTGAACTACGATGCCGTGCATCCTGCCGAAGCAGGACATTTTAATTTGTAATGATGATCTCATCAATGGTGACGTTAAGGATATGCGCAAGTATCACCAGATTGTCGAGAGAGGGCAGTGCCTCTCCCCTCATCCATTTGAAGATCGACTGCGGAGTGTTGAATCCGCATACATTCTGGATCTCAGCTATTCTGAGTCCATGCGCCTTGATAAGCGCTTTTATATTGGATCCGGTCGCAGCCATATTGACCGTCGGAATAGCCGTTGACATAATAATACCGCCTTTCATCAGAACAAAAAACCGTCTGTATGCTTGCACCACATACAGACGGCATCGTTCTATTGAATGACGGTGAGTGAACTCTGTCAGACTATCAGACAATTACCGGTATTTGTATGCAGCACAAAAGAGCCTTGATCCTGCCAATCAAAACTAAAGCTGAAATCATACTGGTAATCGCAGAAAGTATTAACTGTCTTATTGATAACAGAGTTCATCGTTTTCACCCTTTCGTGTGTAAAATTTTGAATTGATCCCGGGAGGTGTTCCCTCTCGTGTTGTACTGATTATATCACGGGTGCCGTGAAATGTCAAGTAGCTTTGTAGGCTACTGTTCACTGCTTCTCCGTTTCGAGGAATCGCTTGCAGGTCTTGTCGATGCCGATCGCTCCGAGGGGCGCAGTCATCAGTATGGCCAGCACCGCCACCGACAGCACGATCTTCCCGCAGGGCAGACCGAGAGACAGCGGCACCGAGCCGATAGCCGCCTGCACCGTTGCTTTCGGGAGGTAGGCAATAACGCAGAAGGCTCTCTCCTTTGCGTTAAGTTCCGTTCCTGTCATGCAGAGGCAGACGCCCACTGCCCTGAATGCCAGAGCCGCGAAGATCATACCCACCGCCGAGGCTCCCGCCGTGAGGGTGTAGCGTACATCGACGGCTGCTCCCACCAGCACAAACAGCAGGCACTCCGCACCTATCCACAGCTTGCCAAACTTCTCGGACAGTCGAGCCGATACTGTCTTCTCCCCTTTCAGCTTTATCACACAAGCCATAGCCACCACAGCGAGCAGTCCCGATACTGCCACATAGGGCTTGGCAAGGGTCTCCGCCGACATCAGCAGGAATGCTGTTCCGAGGATGATTATGACTTTTGCGGAGTTGCGTATCTTTGAGCCGTGCTTGTAGGCCGTTTCAAAAAGCAGGAACAACACTATCCCCACCGCCGCTCCGAGGGCAACGCCAAGCAGTATGGAAACAGGGATATTCAGGAAGTCCGTGGCTTTCGCAGAGCCGCCCTGCGCCATTGTCACGAAAGTTGAGAACAGCACGATAACGAATATGTCATCGCAGGAAGCTCCTGCGAGTATCATCTGCGGGATACTTTTCTTTGTGCCGACTTTTTCCTCGATAAGGCGTACCATTCTCGGAACGACTACGGCAGGAGATACTGCGCTCAGCACCGCCCCCATGACCGCCGCCTCGATGCGGGTCACGCCTAACAGTATCGGCGCGAAAATTACATATCCCGCTATCTCAAAGCAGGCCGGAACGAATGACATCATCACCGCGGGTCTGCCCACCTTCTTCAAGTCGGCAAGGTTCAGCGTGAGCCCAGCCCGGACAAGTATGATGATAAGCGCAATCTGCCGCAGTTCCGACGAGATGCCGAGTATTTTCTCATCCAGCAGGTCGAGAACATAGGGGCTCACGACGATGCCCACACCCAGCATACCGATGATCCGGGGCATGCCTATCTTTTCAAAGATTGCTGCGGCGGAAAGCCCCACAAGAAAAATGATCGCAAGTGATAAAAGCATAATATCCCTCCAAATAAAAAAGCCGACAACTACTGCGTAAAGCAGACGTCATCAGCTTGAAAAAGCGGTTTAAGTGATATGAGGTCACTTCGGGAGATCATCATTCCCGGAAATATTCATTGACTGTATTATATCACTTCGGGGAGGGTTTGTCAAGATTGTTTATGAACAGTTTCAAACAAAAGAAGCCTCCTCCTGCTATCCTGCAAAAGGAGGCATTCTGCACCGACGCTTCGGCTGGGTTGACCGAGGAGAATCGAACTCCTATTGTCAGAGTCACAATCTGACGTCTTATCCATTAGACCACAGTCAACATATCTGGTAACGGATACGGGGCTCGAACCCGTATTTGGAGATTGAAAGCCTCCTGTCCTTTCCTGTTAGACGAATCCGCCATAACGATATGATAAGCTCATATCAAAGCTCCGCCCGAGCGACACCGCAGTAAAAGCTCACTACGATGTCGGGCGCGAGGGAATTCGGTGGTACACCGCGTGTACTGGTATCCGTGAAGGGAGTCGAACCCTTAGAAACCCGGTTCTTAGCCGAGTGCGTATGCCAGTTCCGCCACACGGACATAAAGTGTTAAGCTAACGCTAAAGTCCCGTCCCGAGCGACACCGCAGTATAAATTCACTGCGATGTCGGGCGCGAGGGAGTTGCGTGGTGCACGCTGTGTACTGGTGACCACAGCGGGATTTGAACCCACATCACAAGGTTGAGAGCCTTGTATCCTTGCCATTAGACGATGCGGCCAAATGACTGCAAGAATAAAGCAGTCATATTTTTTTGATAACAATGATCTGGTCAATGGTCACGCCAAACATATCAGCGATAATGACCATGTTGTCTATCGTCGGCACGGCGTCCCCACGCATCCATTTGAAAATGGCCTGCGGAGTGTTGAAGCCGCACCTCTGCTGAACATCAGCGATCCTGAAGCCTCCGGCCTTGATCATATTTCTGATATTCATTCCCGTTGCCTGAGTATCTATCACGGGCATTGTTAACATCTCCTTTCTTAGTGTACTGATCCTTGCTGGTATCTGCGGAGGGAGTCGAACCCTCAAAACCACGGGTCTGAGCCGAGTGCGTATGCCAGTTCCGCCACGCAGACATCAAAGTTATTAATTCAATATAAGCCGCAACCCCGCCGTCACACCACGTTCGCCTCCTGCACAATCTTTCAAAAGGCGGCGTTCGCTGGCGCAGCGTGTGCGCCCCGAAGAGAGACTCGAACTCTCAAAAACCTGTGTCTGAGACAGGGATGTATGCCATATTCCATCATTCGGGCACAAAAATACACCGCCTGCTGTGTGCAGACGGTGTTTGTCTTTCAAGGATCAGCAACTAAGCAAGCTCCCTGAAACGGCTCTCCGCATTATCTGCACGCAGCACAATAAGAGTCTCTTCTGCGAGGACGAGGCTCAGTAATTCTTCACTATGCAGATAATTAACAGTGAACTTGGTCATTTCAGGTTACTCCTTTCGTTGATGTTGTCATCATTATAGCACAGGGGGTGGGAGATGTCAAGTAAACTGTGGGTATAGTTTTGAAGTTAGACAAGTAGTATTACTAGCTAATTTGTCACTTCTTTGTGTAAGCCCGTTGCTCATAGGTTTATATCGTTTCTCTGTTTATAAATCCAAAGAAAATGTGTAAGATGTTGAACTCTGTGCAGATTGTATATTATCGGCAAGAATTTATATGTTAAAGAATTGACATTGTGAAAGTGGGGCTATATAATGGTAGTATAAAAATTCTATGGAGGTTTTGTTATGGATAATACTGTTATGGCATTTAAAATAGCAAAATGTATCGATAATGCGAGATGGGCATCTCCAAATGGTGCCAATAATTTGGTGAATTATTATTATAAGATCTCCGATTTGGAAGGAGAAGAACAAGCCGAGTACGTTATTTTATCACATTGGATAACGTATATTTGTGAGCGGCAGATGTCATATGAGCAGATTTGGAATAAAGGCAGTTACATATTCTCTCATCTTGTAAAACATTATCAATCTGGAGCAAGTATAGAAGAACTAATCAAAACCCACGTCAAACCCAAAATAGACAAAAATGGAAATGCTTCAAAGATTTGTTTTTTTGTTGATGATAAAGAGTTTTCATCAAGGATGATAAATTCAGATGTAGTTGCTATTTTTCGGTCTTTCCGTAAATTGATGCAATGCAGGGAAGAAGATAAACAACATACTGGATTATATAATTATCTAAACAAGGAATGCAATATTAATAATATGAAGGAACTCTTGTTTTGGATGTATGATCTCAGTTACAATGGTGTTGGATCTCCTATAATATTTGATAACAACAAAAAATGTATGATATATAACAACAGTATTCAAATTGAAGGAATTATTAATCCAGAATTAAAAAGCAATCCTCATATTTATGATATCAGTGGCTTTAATTCATTTGGCATTTTTCATAGTAAAAGGGCCATCTGTGCAGTAAGAGACTATTTTAAAGATTCGAGTTATAGTCAGTATTTTCATCAGCTTTTGATTAATTTCGATTTCATAAAGAATGAACTTGATCAATTAGAATTACCAGGAGATATATGGAACAACAATACAAGATTCGGAACGTGCATGAAATCTTTAGGTTTTGATTATGGAACTAAAGCATCTGAGAATTTTTTGAATGTTGCCTTACGAAAAGCATATGACAAACACAAAGACGAATTGACTGACTGCTATCCGGAACAATTTGATTTTACTTTTGATTTTGCGCCCAAAATGTGTGAATCAAAAAGATGTGACATTTGTGCTTTTGGAAAGGCAAATAAAAAAATAACGTTCAATTATAAAGAATTAAAGAGGTTTTGTCCTGAAAAAGATAATGTGATATGTCCTGTATTGCTA
>ODAI011074448.1_pt1 | contig 13906 bp, 12 predicted proteins | sample 1539321 | NCBI WGS metagenome assembly ODAI01 (sample SAMN02144231, study PRJEB22623) | gut metagenome | biome: sheep rumen | host: Ovis aries | place: New Zealand
GGTTGCGGACGATGATTCCGTTTTCCAGGAGATATCCATACAGGGAATCGGCATCGTCCACCCGAGTGAGAAGGAAGTTCGCATCGCTGGGATAGACCTTCCGCACGAAGGGGAAGTGTGGAAGGACAGATGCTAATCTTTCCCTTTCATTGATGATTGTATCTACTTGTAGATCAATTTTCTTTTCTAGGAATTCCATCGCTTTTTCCATCGCGGCCAGACTCAGGTTGTAGGGATATTTGACCATCGACATCAGCCGGATGATCTCCAGGGAGGAGATGGCCATTCCGATGCGGAGTCCGGCCATAGCCCGGGCCTTGGAGAGGGTTTGGAGGACAATCAGTCCGTCCCGGGATGAAGCTTCGGCGGCCAGGCTCCCTTTCTCCGAGAAATCCACATAGGCCTCGTCCACGACGACGATGCCGGGGAAGCGGTCGCAGATATCCAGCAACTGGCTTTTCGGGAAGGCATTGCCGGACGGATTGTTCGGGGAACAGAGAAAGATGACCTTGGTCCGCGGATCACAGGCTCCGAGAAGCTTTTCGCTGTCCAGGGAAAAATCTTCCCCGAGCCGGACCGGCCGGACCTCGATATCGTTGATGGCGGCCGCCACGCCGTACATCCCGTAGCTGGGGGAGATGATGACGGCGTTGTCTTTCCCGGGTTCGCAGAAAATCCTGAAAACCAGGTCGATGGCTTCGTCACTGCCGTTCCCGAGGAAGAGATTCTCTTTCCGGAGGCCTTTCAGGGAGCACAGGCGGTCTTTCAGGATGGCCTGATGCGGGTCGGGATACCGGTTATACCCGTTCTGGAACGGACTTTCATTGGCATCCAGGAATATGCCGAGGGGGCCGTCATATTCGTCCCGTGCGGTCGAATACGGGGCCAGGGCTGCGATGTTGGGCCTGACAAGGGAAGTTATCCGACTCATAGCGAGGTGGTTCTGATGGTTACGGCGCGGGCGTGGGCTTCCAGGCCTTCCGCCTGGGCCATCGACACGATGGTTGGGGCGAGGGAGGCGAGGCCATCCCGGGTGATTTCCTGAAGTGTCATTTTCCGGAGGAAACTGTCGATATTGACCCCGCTGCAGGAACGGGCCCACCCGCTGGTGGGCAGTGTATGGTTCGTGCCGGAGGCGTAATCGCCGGCACTCTCGGGACTCCAGGGACCGACGAATACGCTGCCGGCGGCCGTGATGCGGCCGGCTACGTCCGAAGCGTTCTCCATCGCGATGATGAGGTGCTCGGGAGCATAGGCTTCGGCGAAGTCCACCATCTCCCGGATGTCTGGGAAAACGACGGCGTAACTGTGGGCCAGCGAGCCGTCTACCTGTATATTTCTAGAAAGCTTACTCTTTTGATAATCAACTTCCTGCAATACATTTTCGGCATAACTGCTTTCGGTGCATACAAGGACGGCCGTACTGTCTTTCCCGTGCTCCACCTGGGAGAGAAGGTCTGCCGCGGCAAAGGCGGCGGGAGCGCTTCCGTCGGCAAGGACCATCACTTCCGAAGGGCCTGCCGGCATGTCGATGGCGGTGTTCCGGCCGCTCACCAATTGCTTGGCAAGGGTGACATACGGGTTGCCGGGACCGAAGATCTTGTCCACTTTCGGAACGCTTTCGGTCCCGAAGGCCATGGCGGCAACCGCCTGGGCGCCGCCCAGCCGGAAAATCCGGTTGATCCCGCATTCCCGGGCGGCGAACAGTACTTCGGGGGCGATGGAGCCGTCCTTTCCGCAAGGGGTGCACAGAATGCGCTCGCTGCAGCCGGCCAGGGCGGCCGGAACGGCCAGCATCAGGACGGTGGAGAAAAGGGGAGCGCTGCCGCCGGGGATGTACAGTCCCACGCGGCGGATGGGAACCGGTCGCTGGATGCAGACAACCCCGGGCGCGGTCTCCACGCGGATTTCCCGGGGCATCTGGGCACGGTGGAAGGCCTCGATGTTCGTTTTGGCGGTGCGGATGGCTTCCGCGACCGCTTCCAGGACAGCCCGGCATGCGGCATCGATCTCGACATCAGTTACTTCAAAGGCTGCATCGACACCGTCGATGTCACGCATCAGGCGCTTCAGGGCCACGTCTCCCTCGCTTTCCACGGCATTCAGGATAGCCTCCACGCGAGGACGGATGCCTTCATAATCAACTCCTTGGCGCCGGGTCAGCGCATCCCACTCCGACCGCGGCGGATTCACGATGATTCTCATAGGATGATCTTGTCTACGTCCATGACGAGGATTCCTTCGGCGCCGATGGCTTTGAGCTGGCGTACTTTGGTCCAGAGGTCGGCGGTGTTGACGACCGAGTGCAGGGAGCACCAGTCGGGCGAGGCCAGGGGCATCACGGTAGGGCTCCGCATGGCTGGCAGGATCCGGATGGCTTCGTCCAGGGACGCCCTGGGAATGTTCATCAGCAGGTATTTTTTGCCCCGGCTGACCGTTTCCGACTCGATCCGGAACAGGAGGTCGTCGATGAGGACCCGCTCTTCCGCCTCGAGGTCCTTTCGGGCGATAAGAACCGCTTCCGATTCAAAGACGGCCTCCACTTCCTTCAGCCCGTTGGCGATGAGGGTGCTTCCGGAGGAGACGATATCGAAGATGGCGTCGGCGATGCCGATGGCGGGACCGATTTCGACGGAGCCGGTGATCACTTCGATCTTGGCATCTATCCCTTTGTCATCCAGATATTTCCGAAGGATGTTGGGATAGGATGTCGCAATTCGCCGGCCGCAGAACCAGGAGGGACCGTCATAGTCTTCGCCTTTCGGGATGGCCAGGCTCAGGCGGCAGGCCCCGAAGCCGAGCCGGGCGAGGATGTCGACGTCGGCACCACGTTCTTCAAGTTCGTTCAGCCCGACGATGCCGAGCGTGGCAGTACCGCCGGCTACGACGTGGGGAATGTCGTCGTCGCGGAGGTACAAGGCTTCGAGGGGGAAAGTCTGCGATTTGGACAGCAGTTTCCGCTTGGGGGCATCGACTTCGATGCCGATGTCCTGGAGGAGGGAGAGGCTCTCTTCGTTGAGGCGTCCCTTGGATTGGATGGCAATCCTGAGCATGATGGTTTTGTCTATTCGTTAAGCATACAAAAAAAAAGACTTGCCTTGGGGTGGGCAGGTCTTCATCGTTCCTATCGGTATGGATATGAGATATAACAAGGAGTCCGCCCTATCTGCCGAAGACAAGGTGGTGATGATGCTTGTTGTTGATATTCATATTCATACTTCGGCAAAGGTAGTAATAATTCCGGTGGATGCAAGGGTTTCTGCAAATATTTTAATAATAAAATAGCGTATCTTTGCAGACATGATCGAAACCGAAAGACATCCGTTCGAACCCTTCCTGCCCGCCGGGGCCGTCATCCTGTTCCTGGGCAGCTTCCCGCCCCAGCCCAAGCGCTGGTGCATGGAGTTCTACTACCCGAACTGGCTGAATGATTTCTGGCGGGTGTGCGGGCTGGTATTCTATGGTAACCGGAACCATTTCGTGACAGCGGGGGAGAAACGGTTCGACGTGGACCGTGTCAAGGCTTTCTGTACGGAGAAGGGGATGGCTCTCTACGATACGGCGACGGCCGTCCGCCGGTTACAGGACAATGCGTCGGACAAGTTCCTGGAGGTCGTGGAACCGACCGACATCACGGCCTTGCTGGACCGGCTCCCTTCCTGCACGACGGTCGTCACGACTGGACAGAAGGCGACCGATGTCCTGACCGAAAAGTATGGATGCGCAGCTCCCGCGGTTGGGGAATCAGAAGCTATCCGCATCGGCGGAAGGACGCTCCGGTTCTTCCGGATGCCTTCCACTTCGCGCGCCTATCCCTTGTCACTGGAGAAGAAAGCGGCCGCGTATCGGGGGCTCTTCGAGGCCGTAGGACTCATTGGGTAATATCGATTCTCGATATTAACAATTATGTTACAAGCTTTAACATATTTGTTTTATTGATTATTTATCAATTAACTATATCGCAAATATTCTTTTTGGCCAGTTTTTGATTAATTCTGAAGAATCCGCCGCTTTTTCTGTTGAAACTGAAAGGAAATTCGGGGAAAATGACTATATTTGAAAGATGAAAGCGGGCTTGAGCATAGTCGATTTCAGCGGCGTGTATGAAGCGGAAGGATTCCTGCTGGAATTGCAGGAGCGAGACCTTCCGTACCGGCATGTCCAACTCCGCGACCTGGAAGGAACGAGCTGCTATTGCGACCCGGATGCGGAGGCTGAAATCCTCCGCCGTCTCGCTCCCGCAAGAGCCTCCGGTATCCGATGGATTGACAGTGGCGACTACCACTATATGACCCGGATCCTGGCCGAAGGGGAGACCACACCCTTCACGCTTGTGTTGATCGACAACCATCCGGACGACCAGGAACCCGCCTTCGACGGAGTGCTCAGTTGCGGCAGTTGGGTCCGGGAGATGAAGGAGAAGAATCCGATGCTGGAAGCGGTTTGGACCCTGGGGCCCGACCATCGCATCCGGAACAGCGCGGGAACGGTGGACCGGGAGTTGGAGGAAGGAATTGACGACCTTCTCGCAGCGTTGGAGGGAAAACGGGTGTACCTGTCAGTGGACAAGGATGTCCTCGACCGCAGTTGTTCCCGTACGGACTGGAGCCAGGGAACCTACTTGCTGGATGTCCTGAAGGGATGGCTCGGGGGGATCCTGAAGAAAGATGTGGTGGCTGTCGACCTGTGCGGAGAACTGACCCCTTCCAAGGGGGCTACGCAGGAGGACCTCCGGATTAATTGTGAAACTAACATTGAATTACAGGAGTTTATCCTGGATTGCTTGAAGTGATGAAGAAAGTATTGATTTGGGCCTTTGTCCTCCTGTCCGTTGCCGCATGCGGTGGATCGGGGAGTGTTGCCGGTCCGGTGGACCTGACCCCTTTCCAGGGACAGGACGGCTTGTATACGTTCACCGTGAAAGGGGAGACGTTCCAACTGGCCGCCATTCCTGCCGGAACCTTCGCGATGGGGGAAACCCTGGATCAGGGACGTTATCGTACACCGGCCATCCACCAGGTGATCCTGGACGGATATGCCATCGGCACTGCCGAGGTGACGCAGGCTCTCTGGAAGGCCGTGATGGGAAGCAATCCCAGTCCGAAGGATGTACCGACGGCGCCGGTCAGCAATGTCACCCTCAATGATGCGCAGAAGTTCCTGAACAAACTCTCCAAGGCGACGGGCGTCCCGTTCCGTCTTCCGACCGAAGCGGAGTGGGAAAACGCAGCCCGGCAACGGGAAGGAATGGCCGGCGGTGCCTGGGAATGGTGCTCCGACCGGTGGACGGAGGATCTGGGCAATGCACTGACCGTCAACCCCCAGGGCCCCGAAGAAGGGGAAGAACACGCCCTCCGCGGCGGTAGTGCTTTGGAGAAGAACAACAAGCCCATCAGCCGGAAGGGGATGCTTCCTTCCGTCAAGGCCGGGGACGTGGGACTCCGTGTGGCCGTCTCGATGGAAGCGCCTTATGATCAAGCCCTTTACGACATCCTGGTTGCGAACAAGGTTCCCCGGGAGCGTTTCAAGGCAACCGAGGTGAAAGCGGAATCCTTCGAGGTGAACGGCGTCAAGTTCGAGATGCTGCCGGTTCAGGGCGGCACCTTCACGATGGGCGGCCGGGAGAACAGATCCACGATCGTCCGTGAGGATGAGCTTCCGCTGCACGAAGTGACCCTGGACAACTTCAAGATCGGCAAGACGGAAGTGACGCAGGCGCTTTGGGAAGCGGTCATGGGAGAGGTCCCTTACGGAAACCAGGGGGCCGATTATCCTGTCGGCAACGTTTCCTGGTATGATGTCCAGGCTTTTCTTCGTCAGCTGAATGCGTTGACAGGAAGGAAGTTCCGTCTCCCCACGGAGGCGGAGTGGGAATATGCCGCCCGGGGCGGACAGAAAAGTCGCGGGACGGAATACGCCGGTTCCCCTTATCCCCAGGGCGTGGCGCAGTTCGGGTTCGAGGACATGCGTACGCGCCCGGTCGCGCGCTATTCGCCGAACGAACTGGGATTGTATGATATGAGCGGCAACGCCTGGGAATGGGTCCAGGACCGTCCCGGTCCCTACAGTTCCGCTGCCCAGCACGACCCCACGGGCCCGGAGGAATCGACGTTGGGCGATGTCCGCACGATGCGGGGCGGCAGCGCCGCCACGACCGCGGACAAGTGCCGGGTCAGCAACCGCAACGAATTTGAAGCCAGCCGTTTCCGGACCACCATCGGATTCCGCCTGGTGCTGTAATGGACACTGATAACCAATTTATACATTATGTCTGAAAACCTGAACAATGCGGAGCTCCTCAAGACCTGCCTGTACGACAGGCATGTGGCGCTCCAGGCCAAGATGAGCCCCTTCGCGGGCTTCATGATGCCCATCCAGTACGACACCATCACGGTGGAGCACAATGCCGTCCGGCAGAAAGTGGGCATGTTCGACGTCTCCCACATGGGCGAAATCTTCGTGGAAGGCCCTGAGGCCGAGAAATTCGTGAACTGGATCTTCACCAACGAGATCCGCGGCTTCGAGCCGGGAAAGGTCCTGTACGGGATGATGTGCTATCCGGAAGGCGGCGTGGTGGACGACCTGCTCGTTTACCGGGAGTTCGCGCCGGAGCACTTCCTGCTGGTGGTCAACGCCGCCAACATCGACAAGGACTTCGCCTGGATCGAGGAGCATGCCAAGGGCTTCGACTGCGTGGTCCGCAACGAGTCTCCGGTGTGGGGACAGATTGCCGTCCAGGGCCCCGAGGCCGAGAAGATAGTGGTCGAGGTGCTGGGCCTGAAGGAGGCCGTGAACCTGGGCTTCTATACCTTCTATGATACCGAATACATGGGCAAGCGACTGATTGTCAGCCGTACCGGTTATACGGGCGAGGACGGTTTCGAACTGTACACCTCCCTGGAGGGCACCGTGGACCTGTGGGACCGCCTGATTGCCGCCGGCGTCCAGCCTTGCGGACTGGGGTGCCGCGACACCCTGCGTTTCGAGGCCGGCCTGCCGCTGTACGGCGACGAACTCAGCCCCGAAATCAGCCCGGTGATGGCCGGACTCGGGATGTTCTGCAAGTATGACAAGGATTTCATCGGCAAGGAGGCCCTCCTGGACCAGAAGGCCGGCAATCTCCAGCGGAAACTCGTCGGCATTGAGATCGAGGACAAGGCCATTCCGCGCGCCGGCTATCCGGTGGAACTGGAAGACGGGACGGAGGTCGGCATCGTTACGACCGGCTACCACTCCATCTCGCTGGACAAGAGCATCTGTTTCGCCCTCGTGGACAAGGCCTGTGCCGCCCTGGACACCCCGCTGTGGATCCGCATCCGCAAGAAGGTGTTCCCCGGCAAGGTGGTGAAAAAGCGCTTCTATCAGACGAACTATAAGAAATAAGTTACCATAAACACATTAAAACATTGATTATGAGCAAGATTATCGAAGGACTCAAGTATTCCGAATCCCACGAGTGGGTCAAGGTCGAGGATGGCCTCGCCGTTATCGGCGTCACCGATTTCGCCCAGAAGGAAATGGGCGACATCACCTATGTGGACATGCCCGACGTGGACGACGAGGTCAGCGCCGGCGAAGAATTCGGCGCCCTGGAGAGCGTGAAGGCCGCGAGCGACCTGATCAGCCCGGTCTCCGGCAAGGTGGTCGAGGTGAACGAGGCACTGGACGACACGCCCGAGCTCGTGAACGAGGATGCTTTCGAGAACTGGATCATCAAGGTGGAGATGTCTGACGCGTCCGAGCTGGACGCCTTGATGGACGCCGCTGCGTACAAGGAGCACATCGGAGAGTAGGCGATGGCAGGTTTCTCCTATATTCCGCATACCGACGCGGACATCCGGGCCATGCTGGACCGGATCGGCGTGGGCAAGGTCGAAGACCTGTACGCGGATGTCCCCAAGGAGTTCCTCAAGAAGGGCCCCTATGCCCTTCCTGATGCGATGTCCGAAGGGGAAGTCCGTCAGTGGCTGGGTTCCCTGGCCGATATGAACCCCAGGATGAAGGTGTTCGTGGGTGCCGGCGCCTATGACCATTACACGCCGTCGGTGATTCCCTACATCACCTCCCGTTCCGAATTCCTGACGGCTTATACGCCGTATCAGTGCGAGATCTCCCAGGGCACGCTCCGCTACATCTTCGAGTATCAGAGCATGGTCTGCGAACTCACGGGCATGGACATCTCCAACGCTTCGCTGTACGACGGCCCGACGGCCGCCGCCGAGGCCATGAAGATGACGGTCGCCTGCACGAAGAAAAAGACGCGTGTGCTCCTTTCCAAAGGCCTGCTGCCCAATGTGATCGCGGTTGTCGAGACCTACGCCAGGTTCCACGGCGTGGAGATCGGCTATGTCCCGGTGATGAATGGCCAGACCTGCCCGAACTGCCTGAGGGCCGAACTCGCCAAGGGCGACGTGGCCGGTGTCATCGTCCCGGAAATCAACCGCTTCGGCATCATCGAGGACCACGCCGGCTTCGCCGACGCCATCCACGAAGCGAAGGCGCTCCTGGTCGAGTACTGCGACCCGTCCACCCTGGCCGTGATCAAGAGTCCGGCCGAGTGGGGGGCCGACATCGCCGTGGGTGACGGCCAGTCCCTGGGCATTCCGCTGTGCTACGGCGGTCCGTATGTGGGCTTCATGGGGGTGAAGAAGGATTATATGCGCAAGATGCCGGGCCGTATCGTCGGGCAGACGACGGACAAGGATGGCAAGCGTGCCTTCGTTCTCACCCTTCAGGCCCGCGAGCAGCACATCAAGCGCGAGAAGGCGACTTCCAACATTTGCTCCAACGAGTCCCTGATGGCCCTTTGGGTGACGGTGTACCTGTCCCTGATGGGACCGGAAGGCCTGCGCGAGGTGAACAGGCTCAGCTATGACGGGGCCCACTACCTGAAGGACGAACTCCTGAAGACCGGCCAGTTCGAGGATCCGTTCCCCGGAAAGCCGTTCCTGAAGGAATTCGTGCTGAAACCCGCGAAGCATCCCGGCCTGGTCCAGAACGCCCTGGAGAAAGCGGGCTTCTTCGCCGCCCTCGAAACGGAGGAGGGCTATGTGTCCTTCTGCGTGACCGAGAAGCGTACCAAGGAGGAAATCGATGCACTTGTCAAAACCGTGAAGGAGGGTTAGGCCATGAAGTATTACGACAAACTCGTTTTCGAACTTTCGCAGAAAGGCCGGATCGGCTATTCGTTGCCGGTCAATCGTTTCCCTTCGGCACCGGAACTTCCGGTTGAACTCAGTCGCGAAGCCTCCCTCGATCTTCCCGAAGTCAGTGAGGTGGATGTCGTCCGTCATTATACGAACCTCTCCCAGATGAATTTCGGCGTGGACACGGGCTTCTATCCGCTCGGATCCTGCACGATGAAGTACAATCCGAAGGTCAATGAGGAAGTGGCTGCCCTGCCCGGCTTCACCGGGCTGCATCCGCTGATGCATGCCGGACTTACCAAGGGGGCCCTGAAGGTGTACCAGGACATGAACAAGTTCCTCGCGGCCATCACCGGGATGGATTCGTTCACCTTCGATCCTTGCGCGGGCGCCCACGGTGAGCTTACCGGCCTGATGATCATGCGTCAGTACCACATGAACCGCGGGGACCTCGCCCGTACGAAGGTCATCGTTCCGGACAGCGCCCACGGCACGAACCCGGCTTCCGCGGCCGTCTGCGGCCTGGAAATCGTGGAAGTGAAGTCGCTGGAGAACGGCCGTGTGGACGTGGAGGCGCTCAAGCCCCTGCTCGACGAAACCATTGCCGGCATGATGATGACGAACCCGAACACCCTGGGCCTGTTTGAAACGCAGATCAGGGAGATCACGGAACTCGTCCATGCCGCGGGCGGCCTGATGTACTACGACGGAGCCAACATGAATCCGATGATGGGCGTTGTCCGTCCCGGTGACATGGGCTTCGACATCATGCACCTGAACCTGCACAAGACCTTCTCCACGCCGCATGGCGGAGGCGGTCCGGGTTCCGGCCCGGTAGGCGTCGCCGCGCATCTGGTGGACTGCCTGCCCGAAATCCGGGTCTCCGGTTTCCACGGCAACTTCGGCGTCATCCTGCGCGCCTATGCGTACATCCTGATGCTGGGCCGGCAGAATCTGAAGAAAGTCGGTCAGTATTCGGTCCTTAGCGCGAATTACATCAAGGAGTGCCTGAAGGATGCCTACAAGCTCCCGATCGAGGGTGTGTGCAAGCACGAATTCGTCTTCGACGGCCTCATCAATGACGGAGCCCACGACGATGTCCATGGCGCCACCACCCTGGATGTGGCGAAGCGGCTGCTGGATTTCGGCTTCCACGCCCCGACCATCTACTTCCCGCTCCTGTTCCACCAGGCGTTGATGATCGAGCCCACGGAAACCGAGTCCAAGGAAACCATCGACGCTTTCATCGACGTGATGCACAAGATCGCCGCGGAGGCGGCCGAGGATCCCCGGATCCTGCAGGAGGCTCCGCACGGTACGCCTATCAAGCGGCCAGACGAGACGGCTGCGGCGCGCAACCCGATCCTGAAATTCAAGGACGCGCGGTAACTTCTTCCTGAACCCCGGTGAGAAACCGGGGTTTTTTCGTATCTTTGCAACCCTATGAAGGAGCGGACGATCGCCGACATACTCAAAGGATTCCGGAAGGTGGAACTGGAGGACCTGGGAAACATCCTGGGCCGGGAACTGTCGTCCCGCCTGCGCAAGGCGGAACAGGTCGCGAAGCTGAACGAATACCTGACCACCTGTCCCAAGCGGTGGCTCTCCCATCTGCTGGAGCGGGATATCCGGCTGTTGAAAACCCTCGTCCATGGCGGCCCCGGCAAGGTCCATTACCTGGAGAAGGCGGATTATCCGTCCATCCTGGAAGTCAGCGGGCTGGTGGAGACGGAGGAATCGGAGGGCCGGTTCAACAAGGTCTGGGTCCGCCGGGAAGTCTATGACATCGTCGCTCCCCATATCGACCAGGCCATCCGGAAGGGGGAGAAGAGCGGCCGTTTCCAGATGGAACGGGTAGGAATCGGCTACCTGAACCTGTACGGAGTCCTTCCTACGGATCATTTCCTGGACCTGATGGCAAACTATTATGAAGATACGTTCGGACCCGATTACGACGCCCTGGTCCGGATCCTGCGGGAAAGCCCGCTCCTTCGCGTTTGCCGCAATGTGGACGAACGGGGCGATTATCTGTTCTCCCCATGCGTCGGAAATCCGGAGGAAGTATTCCTGCTTCGGGAAGAACTTGCCCTGAACCCTGCTGAATTCAAGGCGTTCCCGGTCGAGATGGCCTTGGAGGCCGGTGCAGGCGCCCCGTATTTCACGGTGGGAATGAAAACCCCGGAAGGGGAGACGCTGACCCGGCTGCTCCGGCAGATCGGGTATGAAGGGTTCGACCTGGTAAAGGCCCAGCACGACATCTGGGCCGAAGCCCAGTTTCCCTTTGGCAACAAGGCGCTGTTCGCTCCCGTGATCGACAGGAGGGACACCATCGCCTCGGACGCCGTCCACTATGCCAGTCTCAAGGCCATCGTCGATTATGCCAACAGCGTTCCCAAATGGACGCTGAACGGGTATAATGCCCTTGAAATGGATGTGCTGGTCCTGGAGTCTCCACCACCTGAGGACCCTGCGGAAAACCTGCCCGACGATGCGGATTATCCCCGCTGGACGATGCCCCGGCCTACCATTTCCGAGGGGTATTCCGACCTGCTCGAGAAGGATGAGGTCCTGGACCGGCTTTCTCCCTTGATGCCCGAAGGTTTCCCTTTCGGCCTGGCCATTCCGCACGTAGCGCCGTCGGATCCCTGTCCTTGCGGAAGCGGACTGCGCTACTGCCACTGTCACGGAAAAAATCTCAATTGACGGTGCAAGATTCTTTGCATCCCGGATTTATAGGGTGTATGGAACGAAACATCTTACATTTCCTGTCCGTCCTGTCCGTGCTCCTGTCGCTTTTCTCTTGCAGCAAGGCGATGGATATCGATCCGAAGGCTGATTCTTCGTATACCTCCTCTGAAGGTCCGTTCGACGACCGGGCCAGCCTGGCCATCGGAACTGTTCGGGAGCAGGCGGGCGTGAGATACATCCAGCTTGATCCCAAGTCGGCCGCCTACGTCATCAATCCGTCTGAAATCCAGGTGATTCCATCCGGGACCCGGGTTTTTCTGGAGTACCGCCGCGTCCTTTCTTCCGAAACGCCCGCTTTCTGCACCGAGGCCATCCTGGTGGAATGGACATCTCCGCTGGATGTGGGAGAAATCCGGTATGAGCTGAACTACCCCGAAAACGATCCCGTTTCCGTTATTGCGGACTGGATCACATCGGTGGAAGACGGTTTCCTGACTATCCACTATTGTTTTCCGTCCAAAGGGAAGGCCAGTCACGACTTTTCCCTATATCCTCTTGTGACCTGTATTGCGAATGAAGTGGAATTCCGTCTTGTCCATGAGGCGCACGGGGACACGGAAGGAACGACGACGGATGGAATCATCTGTTTTCCGATCGGAAACTATCTTTCTGATACGGAAGATACCATTACCATCCAATTGACTTATATCGACCTTGACAGAACAAGGAAAACATTGACCCTTGACTACCGGAGCCCGAAATAGCGGGTCGGAACAGGACCTCGTCCGGAAGGTCCTCCAGCACGACAAAGCCGCGATGAAGACGCTCTACGGCCAGTACGTGGGGTATCTTACGGCCGTGTGCGCCCGGTATATCCCGGATGACGATTCCGTAAAGGACATCTTGCAGGAGGCGTTCATCAAGATATTCCAGTCAATGGACCGCTTCTCCTACCGGGGGGAAGGATCCTTGAAGGCATGGATGACGCGGATTGTCGTCAATGATTCCCTGAAGGCACTCCGGCGCAAGAAGGCCTTGCCGCTTGTAGAGACGCTGCCTGACCGGCCGGATGAGGAGGAACCGTCCTTCGACGCCGTTCCGCTGCCGGTCATCCACGAGATGATCCGGAGACTTCCGGACGGCTACCGGACCGTCTTCAACCTTTTTGTCTTCGAGGACAAGTCCCACAAGGAGATCGCCTCCCTGCTGGGTATCAAGGAAAACAGTTCCGCCAGCCAGCTGTACCATGCGAAAGCACTGCTGGCCCGGTGGATCAAGGAATACATCAGATTGCATGACAATGGATAACGCGTGGAAAGACAAACTGCGGAAACGCTTCTCGGACTATTCCGTCCCGGAGCCGGAGGGGCTTTGGGAAGGGATAGAGCAGGGGATTGCCGGGAGCAAGCGCAGGAAACTGCTCCCCGTCTGGCTGCTGTCGGGCCTGGCCGCCGCTGCTGCGGTCGCCCTCGGCGTTTTCCTGCCTACCCGGCGACCTTCAGACCAGGACCGCTATACGCAGTCGGTTCAAGTCGATACGGCCCGCAGGACTCCGGTCGAATCCGGAAATGACTTGGAACTGGTTGCTGAGCCGGTTGCTGAGCCGGTTGCTGAGCCGGTCGAAGCAACCGCCTCCCGGCCGGCTGCTTTTGCCGTCGCTTCCCGTCGTCCCCTGCTGGCGGAAGCGAAGGAGGTCGCCGCAGAGATTCCATCTCAGGTAAAACCTGTGGAAACAGTTGCGGAAGCGACGGATGAATCAGATGCAGAAGTGACTGAGGAAGATGTTGTTAGTATTCCATCCGAGGTGGTCGTACCCATTCCTGACGAACCGGTGACGGAAGTAAGGAATGCTACGTCTTCGCCCCGGTTTTCTGTCGGCGTGTACAACGAAGGGGGACAGGCTGCGGGTGAGCAGTCGCAGGGTTATGGAATGACCCATACCGATCAGCTGTCGACCCGCTCAGTGCAACCCGGGACGGAGATGGCGCCGGGCGGCCTGGTCCGGATGCTTTCCGCCAATCGGGCTTCGTCGTTCGATGCCCGTCATCATGCCCCCATCCGGACGGGGATTA
>ODAI013533217.1_pt1 | contig 13906 bp, 10 predicted proteins | sample 1539321 | NCBI WGS metagenome assembly ODAI01 (sample SAMN02144231, study PRJEB22623) | gut metagenome | biome: sheep rumen | host: Ovis aries | place: New Zealand
GGGACACCGGGGCGTTCGATCCTGGACGGAGCCGAGAGCGTGAAGCTGTTTGGCGAGGAGATCGAGGTGCGGGCGGAGATCTGCACGCTGCATGGAGTGTCCGGCCATGCGGATAATGAGGGCCTGATGGAATGGATCTCTTCTTTGGAGAGAAAGCCGGATATGGTTTTTGTCACTCACGGTGAGGACAAGGTAACAGAGCTGTTCCGCGACCGTTTGAAGGAGGAACTTGGATTCCCGGCTTACGCTCCGTTCTCCGGGACCGTGTTTGACCTGGCAACAGGTACCTTCGAGACAGAGGCGGAGCCGGTTCCGATCGAGAAGGAGGACCGCGAGGCGATCGCGCTGCAGAAGCAGGATGGCGGCGCTGTTGTCCGGAGGAAGGGGTCTGACCGCGGAGCGGCGACCAGGATGTCGAAGGACAAGAAGGCGGCTGCAATCTATACCAGGCTGGTCGCTGCAGGGAACCGCCTGATGTCTGTGATCCGCCACAATGAGGGCGGCGCGAATAAGGATCTCAAGCGGTTTACCGAGGAGATTAACCGCCTGTGCGACAAGTGGGATCGATGAATGCGCAGGCAGATGGGCTGAGCGTGCGGACTGTGAGTGCGCAGGCAGATGAGTGTGCGGGCTGTGAATGCGCAGGCAGATGAGTGTGTGGGTTGTGAGTGCGCAGGCGGATAAGAATGCGGGCGGATGAGCGTGCGGGCTGTGAGCGTGCAGGCTGACAAGGACGCAGGCTGACAGGTGTGTATGGGACGAAGGAAGGTATGGGGAAGCTGATCAGGCGAACACTTGCCATCTTAATCGTGATTGCCCTTTTTGTGGGCGTGCTGTTTGTGGTCGTGCCGCGTACGACGGTGAAGCAGATGGCCGTGCGCTCCGGGCTGATGGAGAATACATATTACCAGGAGGGCGATACCGAGTGGGACAACGGCGGCGTGGAGGAGTATTATTTTAATCAGCTGCCATCGTCCTATAATGAGATCTACCGGGAACTCTACTCACGCCTGTCGGCGGGAGAGGACAGTGCCCAGATCTATGCCCAGGTCAGCGTGGATGATTTCTGGACGGCTTACTATTCCGTGCTTGCTGATCATCCGGAGCTGTTCTGGATCGGTTCGAGCGCGCAGGTTCAGTCAAACGCGGTCACCGGGCTGGTTGCCGGTTATACGATCGAGTCAACGGTTCCGGAAAATGAGCGCGCGACCACGCGGGGGATGCTGGAGGCCGCGGCGGACGAATGTATCCGCCAGACAGATGAGACATGGTCGGATTACGGCAGGATCAAATCGGTCTATGAATACCTGATCAATACGGTGGAGTACAATGCAGACGCGCCGGACAATCAGTGTATCCAGAGCGCCCTCCTGAATCACCAGTCCGTGTGCGCAGGATATTCGAAAGCATTTCAGTATATCTGCCACCGGATGGGATATTTCTGCACCTATGTGACGGGAAAGATCATCGGCGGCGGGGATCATGCGTGGAACATTGTACGCATTGACGGCAACTATTACCATGTGGATGTCACCTGGGGAGATCCGGTCTTCGCCGGCACGGTGGAGGACGGGAACGGCATCACCCTCATGAATTACAACTATCTGTGCTGCACGGACAGTGAGATCAGGACGACCCATATGCCCGATGAAGGGGTGGTCTCATTTCCTCCCTGCACGGATGACAGCTATAATTACTACAAGATCAACGGGATGTACTATGACACGTGGGACAAGGGCGTGATCTATGACGCGCTCATGGCATCCGTGCAGAATGGGGAATCCGCGATCGTCATGAAGTTCGGGACCCAGGAAGCCTACGAGACGGCAAAGTACGAGCTGTTCACGAACCGGCTGTACTATGACGCGGATCAGTACCTGATGCGGGAAAGCGGGGTCACCTCCTGGAACAACCGTTATTCTACGGACGATGAGTTCCGGGTGATCACGATTCAGTGGAAGTAAATGAAACAGTGGCAGAATCCGGTGTCCCGTCTCAATGCAAAAGTCATTGAGACGGGACACCGGGGCCGCGGGAAAGGACAGTTGGAAACTTGAGCGAGCAGTTCAGACTCTTTCGCAGCATTCTCATCCGGGTGATCGTCTTTATCGCAGTCTATGTGATCGCGGTACTGGCGGCCAGCCGGTATATTAATCGTTCCACGCCGGACACGGCAGGAGCCATGTCGGCATCCACATTTCCCCTGGTCTACATGCAGCAGGGGGGCGTGACCTTCAACTGCCTGCATGGTTACAGCCGCGAGATGGATGTGACGAAGATGCGTTATTCCATCACGCCGCTCACGGAGACGCGGGAGGTGACGATCCAGATCCGGAATTTCGGTGCGGCGGTGGATTCGGTTTCCTACGAGGTGGTGACCATCGACGGGACGCAGTCCCTGGAGAATACGAAGGTGGTGCGCCTGGAGAAGGATGGGGATTATGTAATGTCCACGCTGCAGCTGGGGAACCACATGCTCATGAATAAGGAGTATGTCCTGAAGATCCTGGTCACGACCGGCGGCCGCGGGATCTATTACTATACCCATGTGCTGCTGGCGGACGGCCTGCATACGGCGGACTACCTGAATTTTGCGGCGGGTTTCTGGGACAAATGCATCAATAAGACGGATCTTGACACTGTGGGCGCGGCGGTCGAGCCGGATGACACCACGGATATTGAAGGATCCCTTGCGCATATGGACATACATGACAGCGTCAGGCAGCTTACCTGGGCGGACCTGAACCCGCAGATCTATTATAAGCCGACGCCAAGGCTGACGGAGATCAATGCGAACACTGCGACGATGGTGCTGGATTACCGGATCTCCGCCCCTGCGGAAAATGGGAGCACGGAGATCTACAATGTCCATGAGTATTACCGGCTGCGCTATACCGACAGCCGTGTCTTCCTTCTGAACTTTGACCGGACGACCAACCAGGTGTTTAACCCGGAATCCAATCAGGTGATCGATCCGAACGGGATCATCCTGGGGATCACGCAGAAGGATATATCGTACATGGCGGATGTGAAGGGGCGCGTTATCGCATTTGTCCAGGAAGGTGTCCTGTGGACCTACCGCAGGGATACGGATGTCTTCACCCGCGTCTTCGGATTCCCGCAGCAGGAGAACATGGATGAGCGGGATTTTTACGGGGAAAATACGATCCGTGTTCTGAAGGTGGACAGTCAGGGAGACGTGATCTTCGCGGTGGGCGGTTACATGAACCGGGGACCCCATGAGGGGGACAACGGGATCGGCGTATACAGCTTCAATGCAGGCAGCTCCCTTGTCCGCGAGCTGTGCTTCCTGGAGACAAATGAGAACACGGAGCGTGTGCAGATCGACCTGAAGGACTGCCTCTACCTGACGCAGGATCAGAGCACGGTCTGGGCTTTGCTGAACGGCGTGCTGTATCGGGTGCAGCTGTCGGACGGGAGCGTTTCGATTGCTGCGAACGGCATCCACAACGGCTGCTACCAGGGGTCAAAGAGCGGCCGGTATTTTGCCTGGCTGAAGGAGGGACAGATGTACGCCTCCGCCACCCTGGAGGCGATCGATTTTGAGACGGGGCAGATCCGTGAGATCTTCGCCGGGGAAAATGAATTCCTGCGGCCGCTGACCTATATGAAGGAGGATCTGGTGTATGGAACCGCACGCAGCGCTGACATTTCCGTGCCCCACGGCGGCCTTGGGATCTTTCCGATGTACCGCCTGACCTTTGAGGATGGCAGCGGAAACGTGGTGAAGGAGTATGAGCCCAGCGGGCTGTATGTGACGAAGCTTTCCCAGTCGGATAATCTGCTGGATCTGGAACGGGTCGCCTGGAACGGGGCGAGCTTTGTGCCGGCATCCTCTGACCAGATTGTTTCGGCGGACACGACCTCCGATGTCAGCCTGGGACTTGCGACGAAGGAAACGTCGCGCCGGCAGACGATCGTGCTGCTTCGCGTCGGGGCAGTCCTGGAGGAGGGAGAGAGCGCTGTGGGGGCAAGCAAGGCGCTGATGGGAAGCAGCCGCACGGTCCTGATCCCGGAAAATTCTGAGCCGGAGCAGCTGTATTTCATCTATGCGTCGGGCGGCCTCGACGCGCTGTGTACCTGGCCGAATGACGCGATTGTGCAGGCGGATGCGCTGTTTGGCGTCGTGGTGGACTCCGAGCAGAACTATGTCTGGGTGCGCGGCGACCGGCAGACCTCCCATGAAATCGAGAAAAAGGACATCCCGGCAGTGATGCGGACATCTGTCATCGACCTGGAGGCGATTGAGGACGGGATCGGGAAACGGGTCGTTGACCTGAGCGGGTGCACCCTGGAGGAGGTTCTGTACTTTGTCTCCCATGACCGGCCGGTCCTTGCGGCATCTCCGGAAGGGGTCAAGCTGATCGTCGGGTATGATGAATTCAATACGTACCTGCTCAACCCGGGGGAGGATGAGTGGTATTATTACGGGATACAGGATTCTACAGACCTGTTTCTTTCGGCGGGAAATGAATTCTACAGCTTCATAGACGCGGCGCCGCGCTGATTGGGTGTGTGGTGTATTCTGAGGGAGAATCGATGGGGAAGATATCGAAATATCAGCTTGTGATGGATTGGATCCATGAGCAGATCGATACTGGTGTCCTGCACAATGGAGAGAAGCTGGAAACGGAAGCGCAGCTGAGCGCGCGTTTTGGCTTTTCCCGCCAGACGATACGACAGGCGCTTGGGGAGCTTGAAAAGGAAGGGACGATCAGCCGGGTCCAGGGGAGCGGCAGCTACGTGCGCGGCAACCCTGCCGGCGAGACGGCTGCGCCGCTCTCCCGCTCCGTCACGATCCTGAGCTCGTATACCGACTCGTACATTTTCCCCCAGATCCTGCAGGCAATGGTGGAGGTCTTGCAGGAGGAAGGGTATTCTACCAGGATTCTCTTTACAAATAACCGGAGGCAGACGGAGAAGGAGATCCTGACGAACCTGCTCAGGAGCGCCAGCCGGGATCCGATCATCGCGGAGCCTGTGACGAGTGCGCTTCCGAACCTGAACGCCCCGCTCTACCGGGAGCTTTTGTCCCGGGGAATCCCGGTCCTGTTCTTCAACACCTGGTACCCGGAGCTGGATATCCCCCATGTGTCCCTGGATGACAGGGCGGCCGGCCGGATGGTGACAGAGCATCTGATCGCGCTGGGGCACCGGAGGATCGGCTGCCTGATGAAAAATGATGATGGGCAGGGAATCCTCCGTTACCGGGGATATATGGAGGCGCTCAGTGACGCGGGGATCGGACTGGATGAGTCGATCGTGTGCTGGATCGATTCGACAGGTCTGAAGCATTCGCTCAATCCGTGCGAATGGGTGCTGAACCGGCTGCAGGACTGCACGGGGATCGTCTGTTATAATGATGAGGCGGCATATCTTCTGACCCAGGCCTGCGCCCGCAGGAAGATCAAGGTGCCGGACCAGCTCTCCCTGGTGTCCATCGACAACTCGAGGCTGACGCAGCTGAACCAGGTTCCCCTGACAAGCGCGGCGCATCCGATGGGGAAGCTGGGAGAGAAGGCAGCCCGCAACCTGCTGGAGATGATCCGCCACCCCGGGTTTGACGCGAATTATGAATTTGCCCCCAGCCTGGAGGTGCGCTCTTCCGCGGCGCGGGTGCCGTAAAAGGAGGGGCTGACCCACAGGCCGCCCGTTGGCGGGGGTGACTTGTAATGATGGCATACACTCAAAGACCGCTCCGCTGGAAGAGGTGTGACTGAACCGGGCAGACCTGTTATAATGAGGGGCGGACTGACTGCACTATTTACGTTTTCATACGTCACTTGCGGTTCCGCAAGTGACTGTGCTGAACAGCTACCCGGACGGTTGTTTATCATTTACCTGCAGAATCTTAAGAATACATGAAGGAGAAACAAGCAGACTATGGACACGAAATTTGTTACAGTGAAGGAGCTTTACAGGAACCGGGAGGAGTATCTTACGAAGACGGTGACGGTGGGCGGCTGGGTGCGCTCGATCCGTGATTCGAAGAGCTTTGGCTTCCTGGTGCTGCATGACGGCACATTCTTTGAGCCGCTGCAGGTGGTCATTTCCGCGCAGCAGCTGGAGAACTATGCGCAGGTATGCAAGTTTAATGTGGGCTCTGCCGTGATCGTGACGGGAGAACTGGTGGAGACGCCGGACGCGAAGCAGCCCTTTGAGATCCAGGCGTCAAGCGTCGTGCTGGAGGGGGCTTCCACGCCGGATTATCCGATGCAGAAGAAGCGCCACACAGTAGAATACCTGCGGACGATGCCGCACCTGAGGCCGCGGACAAACCTGTTCCAGGCAACGTTCCGGGTACGTTCCCTGGCGGCTTATGCGATCCATAAGTTCTTCCAGGAGCGCAATTTCGTGTATATCCATACGCCGATCATCACGGGTACGGACGCGGAAGGTGCCGGAGAGATGTTCCGCGCGACGACGCTGGACCTTGCCGATCTCCCGAGGACACCGGAGGGAGAGGTGGATTTCTCGCAGGATTTCTTCGGCCAGTCGACACACCTGACGGTGTCCGGGCAGCTTGACGTGGAGCCCTTTGCGCAGGCATTCCGGAACGTTTACACCTTCGGGCCGACGTTCCGCGCGGAGAATTCAAACACGACGCGCCATGCGGCGGAATTCTGGATGATCGAGCCGGAGATCGCGTTTGCCGACCTGGAGGATGACATGGATCTGGCGGAAGCGATGCTCAAGTTCATTTTCCGGTATGTCCTGGAAAACGCGCCGGAGGAGATGGCGTTCTTCAATCAGTTTGTGGACAAGGGGCTGCTGGACCGCCTGAACCATGTGATGAATTCGGAGTTTGGCCGTGTGACCTATACGGAGGCGGTGAGGCTCCTGGAGGAAAATAACGACAAGTTTGATTATAAGGTCAGCTGGGGCTGCGACCTGCAGACGGAGCATGAGCGCTATCTGACAGAGCAGATCTTTAAGCGTCCGGTCTTTGTGACGGATTATCCGAGGGAGATCAAGGCGTTTTACATGAAGCTGAATGAAGATGGAAAGACGGTCGCGGCGGCGGACTGCCTGGTGCCGGGGATCGGAGAGATCATCGGCGGCTCCCAGAGGGAGGAACGCTATGATGTGCTGAAGGCCAGGATCGATGAGCTGGGCATGAGCGAGGACGAGTACAGGTATTACCTGGACATCCGCAGGTTCGGAACGACGCGGCACGCAGGCTTTGGCCTTGGGTTTGAGCGGCTTGTGATGTACCTGACGGGCGTGGGCAACATCCGTGACGTCCTGCCGTATCCGAGGACAGTGGGAAGCCTCACCTGATGCTTTTGACTGCCGCACCGGGTTCGGCATGAGGCGTCACCGGCTTTAGCCGGTGACGGAGTCCTGATGCCGCCTGCGGTGACTGACAACAGCGCAGCAGACGAATTCAAGATGATGTTATGAATGCAAAAGCCATTGAGACGGGACACCGGATTTCGCGACCTGCGATCGGAGAAAAGTCAGGCAGGATGAGCGGTTATTCCTGAGCAGATCCTGATCTCACAGACGGAGGGGAACAAAAGATGGCGCGAAGGCAGCAGGGGGAGCATAACGTACAGAAACACCGGGAAGGGAGCGCGTTCGGAACCTTTCTGATCACGCTGCTTTTGGTGGTCGCGATCGGTGTCTTTGTCTATTCCGGCTGGAGGCTGATTGGTTATTATATGGCCTATAAAGAGGGGACGGATGAGTACAGTGCGCTGAATGAGGAATTTGTGAACCAGGCTCCGGAGCCGGTGCAGGTTCAGCCCCGGGAGACTGCGCAGCAAGGCGATACGGAAGGGGGAGACGCAGGCCAGGGAGAGGGCGTTTCGTTTGACGAGGCGAAGGATCAGACACCGGCTTCAGGCGTGTTTACCTCCGTGACCCAGCTGGAGGATCCGAAGTCGCTTCAGGAGGTTCTTGACGGGGCATATCGCGAGAGCACGGTTGAGAATGGTGAGACGAAGGAACTGCCGAAGCTTGTGAACCCGGTGAACTTTGCAGATCTGCAGAGTGTGAATCCGGAGGTGATCGGATGGATCCGCGTGGGCGCGGTCAATATTTCCTATCCTGTCGCGCAGGCGAAAGACAACGAGTATTACCTGCACAGGACCTTTAAGAAGGTGGACAACTTCGCAGGCTGCATTTTTGAAAACTGCAACAACTCCCCGCACTTTACCGACCAGAACACGATCATTTACGGGCATAACATGAAAAACGGGTCGATGTTCGGGCAGCTGAAGAAGTACAGCGAACAGGAGACGCTGGACAAGAACCCGTATTTCTGGATCTTTACGAAGGATTATATTTATCAGTACCGGATTTTCTCGAGCTCGATTGTCAGCAAGATAGGCGATCCGTATATCGTGCGGTTTGCCCAGGAGGATTTCCAGAAGTTTATCGACAAGTCGATCGCTTCCAGCGAGATCGACTGCGGTGATGTAAAGGTCACGACGAAGGACCGGATCGTCACGCTGTCAACCTGCACGGGAAATGACGCGACGCGGCGCATCCTGCAGGGTGTGCTGGTGCAGGTCTATCTCCCGGCATAAAGATATGGGGCGGATCGATTTTTCCGGCAGAGCAGAAAACTGGATTGAGATACCACAGCCAGTATGCTGGTAGAATAACGGGAGGAGGAATGGATTTATGGATATGGATAAGATCAGGCAGCTGCAGGAGATTATCGACGGAAGCGACAACATCGTCTTCTTTGGCGGAGCGGGCGTATCGACGGAGAGCGGGATCCCGGATTTCCGGAGCCAGGACGGGCTTTACCATCTGAAGTACAAGTATCCGCCGGAGACGATCATCAGCCATACCTTCTTTGTCCGGAAGCCGGAAGAGTTCTACCGATTTTATAAAGATAAGATGATGGCACTCGACGCTAAGCCGAATGCGGCGCACATCAAGCTTGCCCAGCTGGAACAGGCAGGGAAGCTGAAGGCGGTGGTCACGCAGAATATCGACGGCCTTCACCAGAAGGCTGGAAGCCGTGAGGTTCTGGAGCTGCATGGGTCGGTGCTGAGGAATTACTGCACAAGGTGCGGAGAATTTTACGACGCGGAGTTTGTGAAGAATGCGGAAGGCGTTCCGAAATGTGTGAAGTGCGGCGCCACGGTGAAGCCGGATGTGGTGCTGTATGAGGAGGGATTGGACGGCGATATCATGAGCCGGTCCATCATGCATATTCAAAAGGCGGAGGTTCTGATCATCGGCGGAACGAGCCTGGTCGTATACCCGGCCGCAGGCCTGATTGATTATTTCAGCGGAAAGAAGCTGGTGCTGATCAATAAAGGGGCAACCGGGCGCGATGCCGGCGCGGATCTGGTGATCACGGATCCCATCGGAGAGGTGTTTTCGCAGATTAAGGTGTGATATTGCCGGACATTGCCGGTAAAATTCGGTGATTTGCACCCTTGATTTTGCAGAATCGGTACGGTATAATGCGACCTTGTGATGTATCATTTTTCCTTGCTCATCCGACCGCAAGGGTGGGCCAAAGACCATAAGGAGGTGCAAGCAGCATGAACAAATACGAACTGTGCGTAGTTGTCAGCGCTAAACTCGAAGACGACGCCAGGGCGGAGCTGATCGATCGTGTGAAAGAACTGATCGCAAGATTCGGAGGCACTGTCACGGATGTCGATGACTGGGGCAAGAAGAGGCTTGCCTATGAGATCGAGAAGATGCATGAAGCATTTTACTCTTTCATCCGCTTCGAGTCTGAGCCGGCGGCTCCGGGCCAGATCGAGGCCAGGCTTCGTATCATGGACGGAGTGATCCGGTATTTATGCGTTAGACAGGACGCGTAAATTCAAGGAGATATCATTATGAATAAAGTCATCTTGATGGGTCGTCTGACACGTGATCCGGACGTGAGATATTCCGCCGGAACCGGTGATCAGCAGCAGGCTTACGCCAGATACTCACTGGCGGTAGACCGCAGGGTCCGCCGTGACAACAATGATCCGAACGCTCAGACCGCAGATTTTATCAACTGTGTTGCCTTTGGCAGGAGTGCCCAGTTTGCGGAGCAGTACCTGCATAAGGGGACGAAGATCGCGGTCGTTGGAAGGATCCAGACGGGGAAGTATACGAACAGGGAAGGACAGACCGTCTACACTACGGATGTTGTGGTGGAGGATCAGGAGTTCGCGGAGAGCAAGGCTGCGTCTGAACGTTTTAATGGAGGACAGTATAACGGCGGTCAGTATGGCGGACAGGGGGCATCTTACCAGGCATCCCAGGCTTCTTCCTACCCGGCACCGGCACCTGCACAGGCGGCACCAGCTCCGGCACCGGAGATGGGAGATGGCGGATTTATCAACATCCCGGAGGGGATCGACCAGGAACTTCCATTCAACTGATCCCTTCATTCGTCTATAAGGAGGATTCAAATGGCGTTTAATAAGACCGATGCTCCGAGACGCAGCAGCAGGCCGATGCACAGACGCAAGAAGGTATGCGTGTTCTGCGGCAAAGAGAACAACGAGATCGATTACAAGGATACCGCGAAGCTGAAGAAGTATGTCTCCGAGAGAGGCAAGATCCTTCCGCGCCGCATCACCGGCAACTGCGCGAAGCATCAGAGAGCTCTGACCGTCGCGATCAAGAGAGCCCGCCACGTGGCGCTCATGCCGTATGTCCAGGAGTGATCCGGAAGCATAGCAGCGGATATTGTACAGGATATTGTTTTGAAGGCAGCGAAAGGGTTCGGCTCTTTTGCCGCAGCATTCTGAACAGCAGGGGTGCCGGACAGTCACCCTGATTTACAGTATTTTATCAGGAATAAAGATACGTCATTTTTCACCGGGAGTCTGAGAGGCTTCCCGGTGTTTTTATTTCCCTAAATGTTACATGTGCCGGAGTTCTTTCTTCGTGGAAGCAAAGGAATCGTAGATGAATGCCGGTGGACAAAAGGTGTTTTTTCCCTATCATTATTTTTGCATAATGATAATCCATTGAAAGCCACATGACTGAAGGTGTGAAAGAGGAGTAAGGCAGAATGAAGCGGAGGATTGCGACTGGAGGACAGGATTTTGAGAGCCTGCGGATGAATGACGACTTTTATATAGATAAGACAGGGTTTATTCGAGAATGGTGGCAGGGCAGGGACGCAGTGACGTTGATCACGCGCCCCCGGCGCTTCGGAAAGACTGTCAATATGTCTATGCTGAACTGCTTTTTTTCCAATCAATATGCCGGCCGCGGTGGCCTCTTCAAGGGTCTGAAGGTCTGGGATGATCCGTCCATGCGGGAGCAGCAGGGAAAGTGGCCAGTGATCTTTCTGAGCTTCGCTGGGATAAAGGGGGAGACTTATGCTCATACCATGAAGCAGATGAGAGCAGTTCTGGTCAGGCTGTTTTCTGCCCATTCTGAATTGTACCGGACGGATGTGCTGGACAGGAATGAGCAGGAAGCTTTGAACCGGATCAGGACAGATATGGATGATGTTGACGCAGCAATGTCCCTGAACCTGCTTTCCTCGCTGTTAGAGAAGATCTATGGAAAAAAGGCGTTGATTCTTCTGGATGAATATGATACTCCGCTGCAGGAAGCATACGTGAATGGATATTGGGAGGAGCTGGCAGCATTTACCAGAACAATGTTCAACAATGCATTTAAGACAAATCAATCCCTGGAGCGGGGGATCATGACGGGGATTACACGGGTCAGCAAGGAATCGATCTTTTCAGACTTGAATAATCTGATCGTGGTGACGACAACGTCAGATATGTATGCAGACTGCTTCGGCTTCAGGGAACAGGAGGTGTTCGAATCCCTGGAGGAACAGGGGTTCGGAGAAAACGACAGGCAGGAGGTGAAGCGCTGGTATGATGGTTTCACATTCGGCTCTGTGACAGACATTTACAATCCCTGGTCCGTAACGAATTACCTGAACTCTGGAAAGTTTGATACTTATTGGGCAAACACCAGCGGCAATAGCCTGATCGGGAAGCTCCTTCGTACGGGAGAGCCGGAGATCAAGAGTCAGTTTGAGATTCTGTTGAAGGGTGGGAATGTGACGGTGCCGGTGGATGAGCAGATCATCTATAATCAGCTGGATACGAATCCGAACGCGGTATGGAGCCTGCTGCTGGCGACGGGATATCTGAAAACTGTCCATGTGATATCTAAACTGGAAGCAGTCAGGACGAATCAAAGACCGTTGTATACAATGGCGCTGACGAATCTGGAGGTCAGGCTGATGTTTGAGCAGATGGTTCAGGACTGGTTCGCACAGACGGGCGGACTGTCCAGGTTCGCCAAAGCCATGATGCAGGGTGATGTGGAGAGCATGGAGGAGCAGCTGCATGATATTATTCTGACGTCCATGAGTTCCTTTGATGGAGGGAGGAATCCCTCCATCAAGCTGCCGGAGAACTTTTATCATGGGCTTGTGCTGGGGCTGCTTGCGGAAAACAGACAGGAGTATCTGGTGACTTCTAACCGGGAAAGCGGCTACGGACGGTATGATGTGGTGATGGAGCCGAAAGATGCGAGGAAGCAGGCTGCCATACTGGAATTCAAGGTATATAATGCGAAGCGGGGCGAGAAGACGCTGGCGGATACGGTTCAGAATGCTTTGAAGCAGATTGAAGAGAAGCAGTATGAGGCAAGCCTCCTGGCCAGAGGCATACCGGCGGAGAATATTCTGAAATATGGCTTCGCCTTCCGGGAGAAGGAATTCCTGATCCGGAAACAATGAGCAGGTATATTGGCCTGGGGATACAGAAGGACCGTCCCTCTATGTTCTGCGGGCAAGCTTTCCGGTGTTTACAATTTAGCAAAGAGCGCATATAATGCCATTATGTGGTCAGAACGTTCTGACTTTCTTTCTATGGGATTAATCAGGGGATTGGTTCACGGCTGATGGGGAGAGTATCTGCTGTGGGCTGTTTTGTCAATTTCTGGGAGGACAATCACATGAAGATCAAAGCACGTAAGGTCGCGGCACTGCTGATGGCAGTGACGCTCATGAGTGCATCAGGAAATCCGGCAGTCACTTCCGCTTATTGCACGGAAGCAGTGCCGGCAGAAGCCGTCCCCTCGGGGGATCCGACTCCGCCAGCTGAGACGATTCCGGCCGAAACACCGGCACCTGAGACACAGCCGTCGGTGCAGGAGACACAAGCACCGGAAACGACGGCACCTGAGACAACGGTTCCGACAGAGACTCAGGTGGTGGAGACTCCTGCGGCAACCGAGGCGGTTACGCAGGCGGAGTCTGCCCCGGTGACGGAAGCTGCAACAGCTGCGGCTACAGAAGTGGCAGCTACTGCGGTGACGGAAGCAGCTACTGCTGCTGCCACGGAAGCTGCAACAGCTGCGGCGACGGAAGGCTCTGCGGCTCCGCAGTCCGAGTCCTCCACAGCGACGGAAGCGTCAACTACTGCGCCTGAGACAGTGGCTGCCGAAGTGCAGACAGAGCCAAAGACGGAACAGCAGACGGAGAAAAAGACCGAAAAGGTGACAGAGAAGGAGTCTGAGACCCAGTCGGAGGCCAAGACCGAGAAGGCAACCGAATCTGAGACGCAGGTGGAGACTGCCCGCACGTTTGCGACAGAGGACGGCCTGGTGGAGATCACGCTCCCCAAGAAGGAGGCGCTTCCTGCAGAGGGAACTACTCTTGTGTGTGAGGTTGCTGATTACGCGGATTCAGATGCACGCAGCAAGGTAGACAAAGAGATCCTTGGAAAGCAGAGAGTCATCACAGGCGGCAAGGTCTATGAGCTTTCGCTGAAGACTGAGGAAACGGGGAGCAAGAAGGGAAAGAAGGCACAGAAAGCAAAGTCTAAGACTGTTCCGATCCCGGAGGGAACGCTGGTCAGCTTCAAGAATGGCGATGCGCTGGATCTGGGGCTGAAGCCGCTCCTGCTTGCCCAGGCACCCGTTTACA
>ODAI014369546.1_pt1 | contig 13906 bp, 8 predicted proteins | sample 1539321 | NCBI WGS metagenome assembly ODAI01 (sample SAMN02144231, study PRJEB22623) | gut metagenome | biome: sheep rumen | host: Ovis aries | place: New Zealand
ATGTTCGGCGGATTCGCACTATGTACGAAATCGCCGAACATTTTTGCTGGCAAATATCTTTGCGCGCCGGGCGGCCGCAAGGGCCGCCCCTACGGCAAGACCATCGTTTTTACAACTCCGGTGCATTTTTGCAACACGCCCTGTTCTGTTTTTGCTGTTTAGTTCCCGGCTGCGACGCCGGCGCGGCGCAGGCTGTCGGCGCGCGCCTGCGCCCCGGCATAGCCCTGCCCGGCCGCCAGCGCGTACCATTTCAAGGCCGTGCTTGGATTCTGCGGCACGCCAAGCCCCTTTTCGTACAGCTCGGCCAGTTTGAACTGCGCATCGGCACTGCCGAGCTCGGCAGCGGCCTGATAGCTTGCGGCCGCCGCAGCATACTCCTGTTCGGCGGCTTTCCCGAACCACGCCGCCGCCTTGGTAAAGTCCTGTTCTACGCCCAAACCCTTATAATACGCGTCTCCGAGATTGCATTGCGCGACGGCATGGCCTTGCTCCGCGGCTTTTCGGTACCATGCTGCCGACTCGGCGTAGTCCTGCGGTACACCTTCCCCGTTCTTATATATTAGTCCGAGAAGAGCCTGCGCATCGGCATGACCCTGCTCAGCAGCCTTACGGACCCACATCTCTCCCTGCGCATAATCCTGTGGAACACCATTTCCAGCAAAAAAGCACGTTCCAAAGCAATACTGTGCGTCAGCAAATCCTTGCTCTGCGGCTTTTTGCGACCATAATGCCGTCTGGACATAGTCCTGCGGTACACCTTGCCCTTGATAATAAAGAGTACTCAGGTCAAGCTGCGCACGTGCATGGCCCTGCTCAGCAGCTTTACGGCTCCACATCGCCCCTTGTGCGTAATCTTGCTGTACACCATACCCTCCGAAATACAAACGACTGAGTTGAAACTGCGCCTCCGCATAACCCTGCTCCGCGGCCTTGCGGTACCACGCCGCTGCCTCGGTATAGTCTTTCGGCACGCCTTGCCCGTAATGATACATAATTCCGAGATTGAACTGTGCAAGCACGTGACCCTGTTCGGCGGCTTTGCGGTACCACGCTGCTGCCTCGGTATAGTCTTGTGCTACGCTCTCACCCTTATAATACGCATTTCCGAGATTGAACTGTGCATCCACGTGACCCTGTTCAGCAGCTTTTCGGTACCAGATATTCGCCTCGGCGTAGTCCTGCGGCACACCTCGCCCGACATAATACACAGTTGCGAGATTATACTGTGCATGGACGTTGCCCTGCTCTGCGGCTTTGCGGTACCACGCCACCGCCTCGACATCGTCCTGCGGCACACCTCGCCCGTTATAATACGCACTTCCAAGATCGTTCTGCGCACCCGCATCACCCTGTTCGGCGGCTTTGCGGTACCAGGCCACCGCCTTGGCATAGTCCTGCAGCGCTCCGCTAATCCCGCTATCATACATACTGGCAAGATTCTTCTGTGCAAGAACGTGGCCTTGCTCGGCAGCTTTAAGCAACCATGCCTCTGTCTCGGCAAAGCTCTGCGGTACGCCTTTTCCGATCATATAGTACACCCCAAGAGTATTCTGCGCATCGGCATGGCCTTGTTCGGCTGCTTTACGGAGCCAAACTGCCGCCTCGGCATCATCATGGGTCACATTTTCCTCAGAATCTATGGTGTCATATATAAGTCCCAGCCGATACTGCGCGTCCGCATCTCCGCTCTCGGCTTTGCGGCGCAGCTGCTGGAATTCTGCGTTTGTCATCTATGTTCACTCCTCTTCCGTTTCATCCACAGCGCCGGCCGCCGATTCGTACAGCGACAGCATAGCGATGCTCATATCATCCGATGTCTGATTGCGGAACACCTGGTCGAGATTCTGCGCGAGGATCTCGCTGACCGTCTCCGCGTTATAGGTCTCCAGCCAGTCGGCCATGATGCCGACCGCGGGCGCGACGGCGCCGGTGTCCGCGTGGCGGAGCACGGCGGCCGCCCCGTCGCTGCACAGCAGGACCGCGCGGTATTCCTCAGCGGGCACAGTCACGCGCCGCATGTGTTCGACCGCGTTTTTGCTGGACAGAAAGAAGGTCTGATTCGGCATCTCGCCGTTATCCGGCGCCGATAAGACGACGCTGCCGCCGTCCCTGCGGATGCCGAAAATCACGCCGTCGCCCATGTGGAACAGCAGCAGGCGCCCGTCGGGCGCGGCGGCGGCCGCGAGAAGCGTACAGTCGGCATAGCGCTCGGGATAGGCCGCCTTCACCGCCTTGCGGGCAAAGTCGACAAACTGAGGGGCAAAGTCCCCGTCCGGCAGCGCGCACCAGGCGTCAAACCGCTCGGACAGCTCCCGCGCGACGGACTGCACCGCGCTCTCGGCGTCGTACTGGGAATCGGGGATGCTGCCGGCCCCGTCGGCCAGGGCGATACAGGCTGCCTCCGGGCCGGTACAGCCGTAAACCGCGTCCTGGCACGGCAGCCGGTGCATCAGATGGTAGGTGCCCGGCTGTCTTGCGTAAGCCATTTTTATGCTCTGCATGGATAGCCCCCCCTATCAGCTGTAGTCCTCGGGGTTGTCATTGCTGAGCCCGGCGACCTCCCGGCTGAGCAGGTTGAAGAAATCTTCGATCTCGAGCGCGCCGATGCTGCTGACCGCGCCGTCCAGCGTCAGCTTTTTCAGATCGCTCATCTCGGTGCCGTTGCTCATGTCGATGCACATGACCTTGATTTTTTTGGCGCGCTGCGCGGCGCGCAGCCGGTCGGCCGCGTGGGAGATATCGTCGGTCGATACGCCGTCGCTCATGATGATCAGCCAGGGCTTGAAGCTGGAGATCCCGTGGCTGGCAAAGAGGGCCTTTCGTTTTTTGATCTCGTCGAGCGCCAGCTCGATGGCCTCGCCCATGGGGGTCTGGCCGTCGGGGATGATGTCCTGATAGTCGATCTCCCGCACGCCGGTAAAGTTGTGCACGATCGCGGCCTTTCTGCCCCCGAAGGTGATGATGCAGACGTCGGCCGCGCCCTGCGCATACAGGTCGTCCTGGCAGGATTTGATGAACTTCCGCACGCCGCTGTTGACCTTTCCGATGCGGTTTTCATTGAGCATCGACAGCGAAGCGTCGATGCACAGGCAGATGCAGACCCGGTGACTCGCGTTTTTGATCAGGGCCTGTTCTGAAAGAAAAATACTGGGAAACTGACCCACGGCAGTACCTCCCTCATAGTCATTTGTTGCCTGCGTACAGGCGTCGGTTTATTTGCTAAACTGCCGTTTCCGCGCCTCGCGGCACTGCGGGCAGAACGGTTTGCGGAAGCCCTCGCTCTGGAGGTACAGCATCCACTGGTCGGTTTTATACTTCCTTCCGCAGCGCGTGCAGACGGCGGTCGCCTCGGCCTCCCTGGCCCGGAACGCCGCCGAGCGGCAGTTGTTGCACAGATGCGGCTCATGCCGCTTATCATCCGCCTCAAACCGCGCCTTGGGCATGTTCAGGTCGGTCCGGTGGCAGATGTAGCATTCAAAATCCACGCAGAACTTTTTATCCGGGGTGTCCCAGTAGCGCTCGGGCTTGAGCTCGTCGGTAAAATAGCCGCTGCGGATATCCCCCTGGTAGGAGGCAAGGACACTGTCCCATTCGTCCAGCGAGAGGATCTCTTTATACTTGAATACCCGGCCGAAGGCCTCCTTGGTGCGCTTCGGTATGTTGTTCCAGATCATGCGGGCATAGCCGTCGGGGGTGTCGGCGCCGGTGTTCTCCGGGTCGTTGGGCAGACGGTAGGCAAAATTATAGCTGCGGATCGCCTCCATCACGTCGGTGACGCCCTTGCCCGAAAACGGCGACTGATCGAGCATCAGCACATGGAACAGCAGCGAGGCGATCGCATAGTTCTCGTCCTCCTCCGTGCGGAGGAACTCGGGATACCGGGGCTGGTTTCCCAGCCGCTCATAGATCCTGGGCGAGGTGAATACCGGCGTGCCCACCGGGCACGGGTAGCCCCCGAACTGGAAGCTGTCGCAGTCGACAAACATGACCTTGGGGTGCTTGGCCGACTCCATGCGCAGCATCAGATTCCGCTTGTTGACGTCGCCCATCAAAATCCCCTTGCTGTGCATCAGTTTGAAGATGCGGATCAGCTCGCGGCAGAGCAGGACAAGGGAGCGCCGCGTCCACTGCGGCATGTGCTGCTCGGCAAACACGCTGTCCCCCAGGATCATCACCGAGCGGCCGAATTCCGTATAGCCTTCCGCGCTGGGCATGGTAAAGCCGCAGAATTTCCCCTCGTCGTTCATCACAGCCGCGATCGGCCAGCAGAGCTCACGGATGTCCGGATTGTGCCCGATCATCTCCATCAGCTTGTTGCGCCGGTAGACGGTCAGATCGTTCTCGTGGTAGATCTTGACCACGACGCCCGGCGTGTCGGCGGCGTAAACGATCCCCTCGCCGCCGTTGCCGAGCTCGCGCGTCAGGGTCAGATGGCCGCCGTCCGAGGTCGCGACTGTCTCGCCCAGCGTGGGCAGGTGCCCGATCGTCAGACGCTCACCGGTATCGACGATGCAGCGCACGCTCTCCGCCGCAGCGCTTGGCTTCCGGCGGGGCGGCGTCTTGTCCGGCGCGGCCGGCGGCACAGGCAGCGGCGCGGCCGGCGTCTTGTCCGGCGTGGTCGGCGGCACGGGCAGCGGCGCGGCCGGCGTCTTGTCCGGCGCGGTCGGCGGCACAGACAGCGGCGCGGTCGGCGTTTCGACCGGTTTGACCGGCGGCATCGGCAGCGGCGCGGCCGGGGCACTTTTGAGCGTGTCGACGGCGGGCAGGGCGGCAGTGTTTGCATCGGCGGATGCGCCGCCGAAGGCCGCCACGGCGGCGGCCGCCAGCGGCATGGCCGAGGCGCGCACCGAGCATTCGCCGTCCGGCAGCAGGTAGACCGGGATCACGTTCCGGATCCCGAGCTGCAGCAGCCGCCGACAGAAGTCCTTTCTCCGTGTGAAGACCGTAAACAGACGGTCCGGGTGCTCGCGGACGGTTTTCAGAATCCGCCCCTCTGAGGAGAGCAGCTGGTTGTCGCGGCCGCCGTAGTAGACAAAGCCCATATCATAGGCCAGACTGATCAGGTTGTGCGCCTGCTTTGCCAGCTGCTGCACATGCGCGGGCACCTTGCCGCCTTCGTTTGCCTCGGCGCAGAACAGCTCGACGCGCGTATCCCAATCCACGACAAGCTTGCCCCCCAGCCGGAAGAGCTGCGGCATGAGCCGATTTCTCAGGAAATTGCGGTTGTCCTTGTCCAGCCAGAAGTCCGCGTCCGCCGTCACGATCGAGTTTTCCAGCAGCTCCGCGCGCTGCTCGGCGCTCAGCGGGCCGCCGCGGTAGCTCCGCATGGCGACCAGCGCGCCGGCACCCGCGGCGGCCGCCGCAAAGGGATCGTAAGCCAGATCCTTCTGCAGCGGTGCGCCCGCGCTCCTGCGGCGGGCCTCGGCCTCGGCCAGGGCGCGGCTGCCGGCCTGGCGTTTGGCCGCCATCGCCGCAAGCCACGATTCCACCTCGCTCAGAGGTGTAAAGTAGAGCGTCTGTGTCTGGCTGTCATAGCTGTTGATGAAGCGCGAGGACTCGAAATCGTCCATGTCGAAGTGGGGCAGGCGCTCCAGCTCGGCCAGCGGGATCGGCGCGTTCGAGAAAAGCGCCAGGTATTTTTCGGTGCAGGCGTAAAACGCGTCCCGCTTTTCCGCGACCGCCGGGGCCGCGGTCTCCGGCCGGAAGCAGCGCACCAGATTTTCCAGGCTCTCCAGCTGCTCCAGCGCGGCGGCGGCGTCCAGATGCTCCTCGCGGTCCCGCGTGGGGTGGCCCTTTTTATTCCGGACCTCGCGGCTGTCGATGATCCGCTGGACCAGATCCTCCTTGCCGAGATCGCGCACCAGTCTTTCCGTCAGTCGGCGCTCGAAGTCGGCGGCCGTGGTGTACTGCAGAAAGCTCAGCGCGGCCGCCAGATCGAAATGCCGGCAGATCATGTCGTGGTAATAGCTCCGCCGCCCCGACATGGGGAGCTCGGCCAGGCGCGCGCGCACCAGCTCGCGCGCCGCGCCCTCGGCCTTGTTGTCCTTGTTCTGCTCATAACGGCGCAGCCAGCTCTCGCTGGCGCCCTCAGCCAGAAACTCCGTGCGGATGCGCGGATAGCCGGTGACCGGCCCGGGCAGAAACAGGTCCCGATCGTAGTCCCCCGGGTTCGAGCCGGCCGACAGCAGGATCGAGGCGATCGTCTCGTTCAGGAAGTCGCGCAGCCTGGCGTCGGCCTCCTCGATCGCGGCCTTACATTTTTCACTTTCAGTGCTTGATACTGTATTGCTCATCTTACCCGTCCCCGCGCGGCCTGCCGCCGCTTATTTGTAGAAGTTAAAATCGTCGATGATGCTCTGCGCACCGCCTGAAAACTCAATCCTAAGCAAATCTATGTTCGTCACATCCAAACTAAGCTCAATTGGGCGGTTCGTCGCTCCCATCTTACCGGAGGTATACAGCACATTTCCATCCCCGTCCGAAATGGTGACCGTTGCGGTATATCCCGTGCTTGTCCTTGCGCCCACAGCAATCACGCCCGTGAGATAAGAATATGACTTATCCAGTAACACGACTTCCCAGCCTCTTTGATTGCCAGTAAAACCGTCCCACTCGTTGATATAACAGTTATCAGGCCCGCGGCTGTCTCCGAAGGAATCCATGACGGGTCCCTCCACAGAATTAAAACTACTTTTCTCCACTACATGGAGATCGGCCAGGGGTGTCGGCTGCACGTCGGCATAGAGCGCCTGCAGCGCCGCGTTCTCCGGCAGCGTTGTGCGGGCCTGGTCGGCCAGCGTCGCCGCGGCGGCATACTCACGGGCGAGCTTGAGCTCCTTGACGGCGTCGGTCACCAGCGTGACGTAGCTGCCGACCAGGCGCTCGCGCTGCGCGGCCAGCTTGTCGCTGCCCGGCACGGCGCGCATGGCCTCGTCCAGGGCGGCGATCATGCCCGCGACCTCGCTGAGATCGCTGGCCTCGACGGAGGTGTCGGCCACGAGCCGGTTGACGTAGAGCTCGCTGAGGACGCCCATGCGCGCAAGCAGCTCCTGATTGTTCGGGAAGACCGTGAGCGCCTGGCTGACGGCGGCCATGGCCTGGCGGTAGACGGTCGGGTCCGGCTCGGCGGCATTGACGTCGGTCCGGCTGAGCACCTCGGCGCAATAGCTCGCCTCATAGCGCGCGTTCAGCTCGTCCCGGCGGGCGCGCAGCTCCTTGTTCTCCGGCAGATAGCCGAGCCCCTGGTTGACGGTGGCAATGGCCTGCTCGTAAACGCTCAGGTTCGTCTCGGACTCGCTGACAGCGGTCTGCGCGAGGATCTGCTCGGCATAGCGCTTGTCATAGAGCTTGGACAGGGCGTCCCGGCGCGCGAGCAGATCCCTGTCGTTCGGCATATAGCCGATCGCCAGCTCCACCGTGCCGATGGCCCGCTGGTAGGCGCCGATATCCGGCTCGTTCTCGCCAAGCGCGGTCTCCGCCAGGATCTCGGCTTTGTATTGTTTCTGCGCGTCCTTCATCAGCGCGGCGATGCGCTTCTGATTGCCGCTGTCGGCGTCCAGCTGGTACAGCAGATCGAGCACGGCCGCGTAGTCCCCCTGCGCATAGGCGGCCTGCGCCTGCTCGTAGTTCTCTGCCATCGTCCTATAGGCAAAGATCTCCCAGGTCGCTTCCTCCGGGGCGATCAGCAGCAGCTCCTCCAGCTTCTGGTTGAGCGTTGCGGCGTCCATCGAGCCCTTTTCATACTTGGCGGCGATCTCGCGCAGCTTCTTTTCCACCTTGGCGCTCAGCTTGTCCTCCTGCTTGCTGTTGCCGACGACGCGGCTGCTGAAAATGTTGGCGGCCCTGGTGAGATGGCCCGCGGAATACTCGCGGAACGCGGTATTGGCCGGGGCGTTGTGGTTGGAGATGGCGGCGTAGATCAGAACCAGCAGGAGCAGCGCCGCGGCGGCGACCAGCTTTTTAAAGCGGTCTTTTTTCTTCTTTTGCTCGTTCTCGCGCTCCCACTCGGCTACCTCCTTGCGGTGCCGCTCGGCCTCGGCCTCGGTCTTGCGCTGCCACTCAGCCTCGGCTTCCTCGGCGGCCTGACGGCGGCGTTCGGCCTCTTCGGCGGCCTGGCGCTGGCGCTCCGCCTCCTCGGCGGCCTGACGGCGGCGCTCGGCCTCTTCCATCAGGCGCTGCTGCTCGGCCTTAACCGCGGCCTGGCGCTGGCGGTCCGCTTCCTCAAGCGCGTCGCGGCACATGCCGGCGTAAGGCTCGTCCGTCCCGTTCTGCCCATAGCGGAGCGCCGTCTCCCGCTCGTCGTCGGTCGCCGCCAGGTTGTTGGCATAAAACCACGCGGCCAGCGCGTCGCCGTTGACGGTCATCTCCCACAGCGCGTCCTTATCCATCGCGGCGCTCAGCGCGTCCGTCTGGCCGTCCGCGTCCAGCTCGCGCAGCCGGATCCGGCAGATGTCGGCCGCCGCGGGGTGCGCCTGCGCATCCCCGCTCTCCAGCGCGATCTGGTACCACTCGGAGGCGCGCATGTGCTGCTCGTCCTCGTAATAGGCCTCGGCCAGCTGAAAGCGCGGCAGGATCCCGCCCGTTTCCGCCAGCTTTTCGCGCAGCCGCAGGATCTCCTTCCTGTCCGGACGGCAGCCGATCCCCTCTTCATAGCAGCGCAGCAGGTCCGTCACCTCGTTCGGGTCGAGCTCCTGCGCGTTCCCGTAGCATTCAAAGGCTTTGGCATTGCAGCTGTCGTCCCCGGTGCTGCGGGCAAGCTCCTCGTAGCAGCGGCCCATCGCCAGATAGTCGCGCAGCATCATCTGCACAAGCTCGCCGTCTCCGCCGGAGAGGTTCCGCTTGCCGATATCAATGGCCTTTTCCAGCGCGGAAAGGCCGAGCTTCTTTTCCTCCACGCTGCGCGAGGCCAGGTATTTCTGCCCCTGCAGGGAGATGGCAAAGGGGTTTCCGCGCGCGATCTCCTCGCGCAGCTGACCGAGGGACAGATCTTTCAGCTGAGCGGTCGGCGTCCAGCCGTGCCCGGCCTTGTTATCCGGCGTCTCGGCCGCGCTCGCCGCGCCCTGCGGCTGCGGCTCCGGCGCGCTCTCGTCCCCGTCGTCTTCGTCTCTGAGACTCATCGCGTGGCGCAGCCAGCTCTCCGCGCGGTCCTGGTCGGGCTCGACGCCGTCGCCCTCCCGGAAACGGCGCGCAAGCTCCATGGCCGCGGCATAATCTCCGTCGCCCGCGAGCTCGCTGAGCTCGTACAGGTCTGCTTCCCGATAATTTTCCATGCTTTTTCTTCCTTTCTATCTCTGTGTTGTTATTCCGCAAAGCGTCCGTGGACGGAAAACGCCGATAAGCGTTTCTTATCCCAGCTTTCGACATCTGTGTTTTAGAGTACCACGTTTTTCCACGTATTGCAAGCATTGCCGCCCGCGGGGCTTCATTTATCAGATCGGCAGCGGCGGGCAATAATTAAGGCGAGAATTAAAAAAATATTACGCGTCTCGCGCTCGCGCGGCACAGCCACGGGAGCGGAGCGGACGCCTCCCTGGTGGGAACAATATAAAACAGTCCGCAGCGTTTGAACGGCAGCCCGTTTTTTCACGGTCTCCGCGCGGTTCGCACGGGGAGCACTGCAAAAACCGTCGAATAACAAGAAGTTTTTGCAATCAACTGCAAAAGCTTGGCCTTACTGTCTCACCTCCCGCCCTGACGGCGGGGGATTTTTTTGCCCTGTCGGCTTAATTTTTCCCGGCCGCGGCCGATACAGCAGCAGAACACAGACTCCGCCCCCTCAGACGGAGCGAGAAAGAGAGGTATTGCACCATGATGACATTTGAGGAACTTGTACAAAGTCTGCTGACCCCCAACTTCTGGGAGTCAAAATCTGTCGGCCAGGTCAACCGGCTGCTGGGCAGCGCGTGCGCACTCACGGTGAGCTACGATCAGCGCAACCCCCACCACTGCTACACACTCTTCGAGCACTGCCTGACCACGGCCGCCGTGCTGCGCGTGCTGTGCGAGGCCGCTTCGCTCCCCACCGAGCGCCGGGACAATCTGCTGGTCGCGGCACTGCTGCACGACGTGGCCAAGCCCCGGGTCGCCTTTGAAAAGAAGGGCCGCCTGGTCTTCTACGGCCACGCCAACTGCTCGGCGATCATCGCCGACGAGCTGCTGGAGCGCATGGGCTGCCGCGCCGATCGCCGTCGCGCCATCTGCTTTTTGATCGCGCACCACGACGATTTCATCGCCTGCCGGCGGCCGGAGCGGATACCGCGCTATGCCAGCCGCTACATCCGCCCCATCTGCCGCGAGACTGTGGAGGCGCACATCCGCTGCACGGCCGCACCGGCTGGCTGCCGCGAGGCGGAGCTGTGGCACGATCTGTGCCTGCTGATGTACGCCGACGCCTCGGCCCAGGCGATCACAACGGTCATCGACGGCAAAACGGTCGGCAGCCGCCGCGAAAAGCAGCTGTCCGCCCTCGCCGTGCAGGACTGTGTCGACATGATTTTTGGAGGTGAAACGAATGAAAGCAAAGAAAAGAAAACAGCCTGAACGCCCCCGGCTCGCCGCCGGGATCGCCAACGAGCGCCCGATGTTCCCGCGCCCGGCGGTGTTCCGCACGGGGCGCGACTACGACCGCCGCCGCTTCCGCGCCGAGACGCGCGCAGCGCGCAGCGACGCCGGCGGATAGGAAAAAAGAAAAAATCCGCACTGCCGTACTTAATTTTCCAAACCCCGCGCCGATTGTAAAGTGTCAGCCAAAAAAACTTGTGTATCTGAAAGGAGAAAACACTATGAAAAAAATCATTTCCCTGATCCTCACCCTCTGCCTTGTGCTCGGCACGGCCGCTGTGGCCTTCGCCGCGCCCCTGTCCGGCTCGATGCTCGCCGCCCCGGCCGAGCTGCAGGCCAGCATCCCCGTATCGCTGCCGGACGGCGGCGCCGACGGTCTGAGCGCAGTACTGAAGCTCGACTGCGACAATTGCCGTCTCAACCGGCCCTTCCGCAGCGCGGCCTCGGCCTTCGTCAGCGCCGCGGACGAAAACGGGCTGATCCCCGGCACCGTCCTGGCGACCGAGGGCCTGCGCGTGCCGCTGACCGCCGGCTCGGAGCTGTGCATCCCGCAGACGCTCTCGTTTGCCGTTGACGGCCGCTACGCCTTCACCGTGGAGCTGCAGGGTGAGGAGCGCGACGGTCTCCTCTTTGACAGCGCGCCGCAGCCGCTGACCGTGAACGTCACCGCCGGGCCGGACGGCACGCTGAGCGCCGCGTGCGCCGGGCCGCTGCCCACGCTGCTTGTCAGCCGGAGCGCGCCGCAGGCGCAGACCGCCAATCTCTCCCGCGGCTCCGGATCCGGATCCGGCGCTTCCCAGTCGGGCTTTGCGCCGAACGTGCTCTATTTCAGCGACGGAACCACCTACGACATCACCGGCATGTCCGAGGATGAAATCGCCGATTATTCGATGCGCATTTTTCTGGAGAAGACGGAAGCGTTATTCGGCTGCCTGCACAGCTGGAGCCCGGTCTACGGCACGCCGATCCACCATGACGCCGTCACCGAGGAGCACTGGGTTGTCGACGTCCCCGCTGAGACCGAGGAGCAGTGGGAGATCGACAGTCTCGAAGTCACCGAGGACCGCTGGGTCGTCGATTCCCCCGCCGTCACTGAGGATCGCTGGGTGGTCGACTCGCCCGCCGTCACCGAACAGCGCTGGATCGTCGACGCGCCCGCCTATGTGGCCGAGGACGGCACCGAAGTGCCCGAGAGCGGACACTATGAGACTGTCGTCGTCAGCCCTGAGGTCGGCCACACCGAGACCGTTGTCGTCAGCCCTGAGGTCGGCCACACCGAGACCGTCGTCATCGCCCCGGAGACCGGCCACTACGCTACGCTGATCGTCAGCCCCGAGGTCGGCCATACCGAGACCGTCGTCATCACCCCCGCCTGGGACGAGGCCACGATCAGCGGCTACGTCTGCGACAAGTGCGGCATGCAGCGGTCCGCCTGCAGCAGCTGCAGCAGAAGCTGCGGCTGAGCGCCGCCGGACAGAAAAAATAGTATCCGCCTGCCTTAACTTTTCGACCCCTGCGTCGATAATGATTATCGGATGGCGAAATCAATCGAGGATTCGATTGATTTCGCTGCCAAACGACACGTTTGGCAGCGAATGATTCAAGGAATCATTCGCCCGATGATCATTGCAATGAATATACGGCAAAACAGCTGTGCTGTTTTGCTGCGCCACAAAGTGGCGCGGCGAAAAGCTTTTTGGCTTTTTGCCATCCTATATTCATTATACCTTTCATGGAAGGGAGCGGGAAAGGATCCGCCCGCTCCCCGGGAGCAAGCCAAATCAAAAACAAATAACTATAAATTAAAACGATCTGATTTCAGGAGGAATCATTCATGAAAAAAATCATCTCTATCCTTTGCATTGCCACCGTTCTCGCCCAGCTTCTGACGCCCGCCGCGCTGGCGGAAAGCCCGGCCACAAGCCCGGTGAGCGAACCGACATCCGTCTCCGAACCCGCCGCCCCGCAGGAGGCTGACGGCCTCGCGCTGGGCGAAGAGAGCGTTATCACCCCTGTGGCGGGTGAAACCGTCGAGGTGCCCACCGAAGGCAGCGACGTGACTGTCCGCATCCGCGGCGACGTGGACACCGCCGACGCCGACGGCAGCTGCGGCGTGCGCATCACCCCCTCTGAGGACGGGCAGCGCATTGCCGTTACGATCGAGGGCAATATCACCGCGGATGCCGCCGGCATCGCGCTCGGGGAGAACCCGTACAACCGTCCCGTGGCGGAAAGCGTGGACCTCCGCGTCACCGGCGACGTCAGCAGCGTCGGCGACAGTACCTACCAGAACGATGGTATCGGCGTGGATCTCAACATCGGACCCGGTGAGACCGTGACGGCCACCGTGGACGGCAATATCAGCGGCACAAAGACCGGTCTGAACGTGCAGGGCTGGCGTGATTCCGACGCAACAGTCACTGTCAACGGCGACATCACGCTCGACGGCATCGGCCGCGCGCTCCGCGTCGATACGACCGGCACCGCCGACATCACCGTCAACGGCAACATCCGCTCGAGCTGCGAAGGGGTCTCCGCATTCTCCGATTATGATGCCGACAGGCTCAGCGTGACGATCAACGGCAACGTCGACGCCCCCGACTACGGCGTCACGGCCAGCACCGAGCTCGGTCTGACCGAGGTCACGGTCAACGGCGACGTGAACGGCTATGCCAGCTGCGGCGCCATGGGCGGTGAGTCGCGTCTGACCGTCAACGGCAACGTCAGCGAGGGCCTGTACGTCAGCACCCATACCGAGGGCGCCACCTGCGTCGCCGTTGTGGACGGCAATATCGGCGCAGCCAACCCCGAGCGCTACGGCATGCCGGTCTACGGCGTCTCGATCAGCGGCGGGGCCGAGGCCAGAATCAGCGGCGACGTCAACGGCGGTATCAATCTCCACACGGCGGAATACGGCCAGAACAACAACGGCACGCTCGTGATCGAGGGCACAGCCCACGGCCATCAGGACGGCTATGCCGTGGTCCTCAGCGCCGACGGTTCCGGCTACTACCCCGGCGAGTATGCCGCGGCCAACGGCGGGGAGACGGACAGCGCCGATAAGCAGCTGCTCCCGACGATCGAGGTCTACAAGCTGACGCCGGGCAGTGAAGGCTGGTTCGGCATGTCCAATCAGACCTATGACGAGACTACCGACGAGTTCAGCTACACCCAGACCGCGGCTGAAGGCAGTCTGCTTGACCGCCTGGTGAACTCGGTCCGCTACCTGCTCCACCGCAGCGGGGACTGCTACGAGATCGAGAACGCGCAGACCGACGCATCCGGCCGCGCCTACGCCCAGGAGGGCAACACCCTGCTGCTGCGCCCGACCGAGGGCTACAGGATC
>ODAI014079307.1_pt1 | contig 13903 bp, 16 predicted proteins | sample 1539321 | NCBI WGS metagenome assembly ODAI01 (sample SAMN02144231, study PRJEB22623) | gut metagenome | biome: sheep rumen | host: Ovis aries | place: New Zealand
CGTGCAAGCACGCATTACTGAGAGTATTATTATCCTAAGATTGCAAGCAGTAACTGTTGATGCAAATAGGCGACTTGCAAAAAGATAGAAATCTTGACGTGTCCTAGTGATAGTTTTTTACAGCCCCTTGTTATTTCTATTTTCGTAAAAAAGACTGCCACACTTTTTTATTGCGACAGTCCCATAGTATTTAACCATTTGAAATCAGAAGCATCAATTCAATAAAGTTATTACTGTGCTTCACCCTCAGAGCCTGATGTCTCACTCTCAGTGCTTGGTGCTTCATCTATAGTCACATCTACATCAACTGTAGCTGTTTCTGTTTCATCCTCAAGTGCTGTCTGGCAGTATGGACAGAAAGCAAACTGTGCATCAACAAACTTCTTACAGCTAGGGCATGTCTTACCACCCTTAGCCTTGTTGATTTCCTTCTCAAGATCAGCTATCTCAGCTTCATACTTGATGATCTCGCCACAAGCATCTGCTATATCGCTATCGATAACAGTTCCTTCTTTATACTTCTCGAATACGCTCTTACCGATCTCGTAATACTTAGCCTTGATCTTGTTGTCAAGATCGCCCTTCTTGTACTTAAGCTTACCTACTTCTACGGTCTGTGTTGTCTTGTCGCCAACCTTCTTTCCTGCGCTCTTTGCTTTCTCCACGAAATTGTTAAAAAATGCCATTGTTTCTCTCCTTTTTAATTTAATTACATATTGCTATGGCTATCTCTTCGAAGCTCATAGCTGGATTAACTGTTTTTTCGCCATACTGAATCTCATAGGCTAAGCCTGTTTCATTGAGATATGCATTGAAGGCGTCCTCGTCTTCTATTATACCCTTTTCGTGTAATAATGCAACAACTTGTTCAGATTGCTCATACGAAGGGTCAAGATAGATGATTACATCACCAACTGCAGGTTGTACAGCAGTTGTTGTCTCAGGTTCTGCAGCAGTTGGTGTTTCCGGCTGTGCAGCAGTTGTTGTTTTCACACCAACTGCAGTTGTTGTTTCCGGCTGTGCAGCAGTTGGTGTTTCCACACCAACTGCAGTTGTTGTTTCTGGTTGCGCAGCAGTTGTAGTTTCAGGCTCTGTCTTATTCTCTTTGGTAGTTGTTATGACACTCTGATTATCAGAAGCTGTAGTTTCTGATGTCTTGACCTTACTCTTAGCCGCACCTGCTAACAGCATGATCATGACTGCTACTAAGATACCGCATCCAAAGCCTCTCATATAATACACAAACTTCATATGGCCCCCTCATTCTTGTAGAGGTCAACTACAAGTCTCACTTCACCTATACCTATACCGAGCTGCTTTGCGATATCCACGTTAGACATACCTCTTCTCGATAATTCAAGGATCTGATCCTTGTTAGGAGACATATTCTTAAGTCTTGCCTGCTTAGCAAGAAGTTCCTCATCGGTCTCAGTTCTCTGTACAGGAACAGCTTGCTGCTTAAAAGCTTGATTAGCCTGATCAACTTGATTATTACGTCCCTGCTTATTATGATTCTTTTTTCCACGCTGATTATTACGCTGAGCGTCCTGTCTTACATTATGCTGAATATTCTCAGGCGCTGTCGCAACATTTGATGCTGTCACAACATTTGATGATGTCACAACATTGGGCGCTGCTACAGAAGCTGCTTCTGCCGAAACATTTGAAACAGGAACGGCAACCGGCATCTTCTTAAGAGAATCAGCCTTGCTATTTAGCATATCGTAGAGGAACATAACCTCTTCATGATTCGTCTTGATCTGACTTAGAACGGTATCTGAGTACTCACTGATTGCCATGATCTTGGCGTTAGAGAGCTTCTCCATAGATATCTCGGTCTTGTCAAGCGCATCCTCGACACGCTCATTCATCATGCTGTCAATCTTCGCCTTAAGTTCATCCATATCGGTCTTACTAAGTGAAGCCTTCGCTACATCTTCTGTCTTCTCATCGGTCTTATATATACCGGAAAAAACAAAACTCGCTATTATACATACGATGCCCGCTATTATGAGGCATATCTCCACAAAATCCATCTCTCAAACCTTGATGTCGAAGTTAGACCCTCTTGTCTTAAGGACCACCCTTCCTTCATCCTCTTCATCCTTCTTCTTCTTTTCCTTCTTATCACGGGAAGCTACGTACTCGTTAGAGCCCTTCTCCCGCGCATCGAACTTCTTGTTTCCAAGTATGGCATCATCTTTCTTCACTACCTCGGTGCTGTTCTGTTGGGCAGTCTTGTCAACCTGAGCAGTCGCTGTCGAAGCAGCAGCATCACCTCTGACGGTAGCAGCATGATTGATTGTGGCCACATCCATGGTAACAGGTATCGCTTGTGTCGCAATTGTACTAAGAGACATGATGTCACCCCCTTGTCTTATCAGACATTAGAACACATTATTCTAATTTATATATACCATTAACCCCATACAATGTCAAGAAAAATCAAAACAACCACATGCATTACAAGTATCAGAGGCACACCAACCGCGAAGTAATCCTTCTTCGTCTTGTGTCTGAAGGCGTACATTCCAAGTAGAGCGCCTACGCTTCCACCCGCCATCGCAAAGCTTAGAAGTGTCACGATGCTGATCCTTTTTTTGTCATATATTGCCTTAAGCTTATCAAGCCCATACATAAGCATAGTTATGATATTAATCACAAGAAGATACCACAGGAATATCTTGTGCCTGCCAAATACCTTCACGATATTCAGGTTTATACTGTCTTTTTTCAACAGTATGAATATAACCAGAACAAGAAGATATATAACAGACATGCATATGATGTACACTCGTGTCATCATGTTTTCTTTAACAGCTTTTTTATCATACATAAGGCACGCTATAAGCATTCCATAACAACCGCCGAGGATCGCGAGTATGTTGAGCTTAAGCCCCATTGCATAGGTCGCAAACCCCGCTATATTCACAAGAATCATGTATATGATAAAGTACTTTAGCATCTTTTTTCCGGCACCAAGAGACTGATTGCCTCATGCCACCCTCCTAATAGTATTTTTCGTTCATCCGCACTCATGACCGGCTCATAAAGCTTACCGTTCTCGCGTTTTTTTATGATCTCTTCGGTACATTTCCAAAAGCCCGTTGCAAGTCCCGCCATATATGCAGCGCCAAGAGCCGTCGTCTCTATGCATCCGGCGCGCCTCACTGCTATACTGCTTATATCAGCCTGCATCTGCATGAGATAATCATTATCGCTTGCGCCTCCATCAGCCCTAAAAGACTTAACCGTCCTGCCCATATCCTGCTCCATGGCTACGACCACGTCGTTGACCTGATAAGCTATGGAATCAAGCGCAGCCCTCACTATGTGGTACTTTCCTATCTTTCTGGAAAGTCCCATTATGATTCCCTTTGCATTCGGCTGCCAGTACGGCGCCCCAAGTCCGGTAAATGCAGGCACCACATAACATCCTTCACAGTTTTTTACTTTCATCGCATATTCATAAGACTGAGCGGCATCGTGTATTATACCGAGCTCATCCCTAAGCCACTGGATTATCGCGCCTCCCATGAACACCGAACCTTCAAGTGCATAAGTAGCCTTACCATCTATAACCCAGGCAACCGTCGAGAGGAGTCCTGACTTGGAATCCACTATCTGATCACCTGTATTCATCAGAAGAAAACACCCTGTTCCGTATGTATTCTTGAGATCTCCGACTTCCATACAGCCCTGCCCAAAAAGCGCAGCCTGCTGATCACCGGCACAGCCGCCTATCCTTATGTTAGCTCCGAGATACTCGGCATCAGTCACACCAAGAACACCGCTGTTAGGCACAAGCTTAGGAACCATGCTCTTCGGAATCCCGAAGAAATCAAGGAGTTCATCATCCCAGTTAAGGCTGTGTATATTAAAGAGCATCGTTCTAGAAGCATTGCTGTAATCACTTACGTGAACCCGCCCCTTTGTAAGCTTCCACACAAGCCATGTCTCTATCGTTCCGAAAACAAGTTCTCCGCTTTCTGCTCTTTCACGGGCACCATCCACATGGTCTAGAATCCACCTTATCTTCGTCGCTGAGAAGTATGGATCAAGTATAAGCCCTGTCTTCTGCCTTATATATTCTTTTTTATCAGCGATTTCATCGCAGTAGGCGGCAGTTCTTCTACACTGCCAGACTATAGCGTTATACACAGGCATACCTGTATTCTTATCCCACACGACAACAGTTTCACGCTGATTGGTGATACCAATCGAATCTATATCCTGTGGCGATATGGACGCCTTGACCATAGCCTCTATGGCAACCGCAGGGACAGATGACCATATCTCCATCGGGTCGTGTTCAACCCACCCGGACACAGGATAAACCTGCGTGATCTCACGCCTTGCGATGCTTATTATCTCGCTGTTTTCATTGAATATGATAGCTCTTACGGATGTAGTCCCCGCATCCAGAGCCATCACATATCTGCCATTCATACATTATCTCCATTCTCGATGAACTTAAGTATATCCTCATACACCTTCATATGCTTTGGCTCGTTGAGAATCTCATGCCTCATGTGCGGGTAGAGCTTTCCGCGAACATTTACATATCCCTGCTTCTTAAGAAGCATCATCGCCTTATATATATCCTGCTTCGAGATACCGCAAGGGTCATCAAGTCCTGAAAAGAACTTGATAGGAAGATTCGGGCTTTTAATCGCGTAACCGCCATCCGTATAAGTAAGCATACTAAGCTTAACAAGGTTCACATATCCATTAAGTGTAAATGTATAGTTACACAGAGGATCAGCGTTATACTTAACAACCATCGCACGATCAGAATTAACCCAGGCATGCTTTATACGCTCCGATTTGAATCTCTTTTCGTAAGTATTGTTCATGACAAGGTCATCAGCAAGTTTAAACCTTGACCGCTCACCTTTTTTCTTCGCAGATAACTCAAGAAACTTCAAGCCCGCTTTCATCCCCTTCAGTTTAGAAGGGCATCCCATGACAACAAGTTTATCTATCTCATCATCATATTCTCTTATAAAACACCTTACAATCATAGAGCCCATGCTGTGGCCAAGCATAGTTACAGGTAGTTTCTTATCAGGCAGGATCTGTGCAACATAAGCTTTGGTTTCCACAAGCACTTCATGAACATCCTCTATAAGGGCCTTATAACCGCCCTCATACATAAATCCAAGATCTGATGGATCCTTAACACTCTTGCCATGTCCTCTGTGATCGTGTATCACACAGATGTAACCAAAGCCTGCAAGATAATTCATGAAGTCCTCATAGCGCTCTTTATACTCACACATACCATGAACTAACTGTACTACACCTATGACCTTATCCTTGTCTACAGGCTCTATTCTCATACAAGAAAGCGCAAGAGAGTCACTACCCGATATATGTTCATAACAAGTTTTCTTAATCTCCATATACTACTCCCATAACTATATCTTTGATTTCAACTGCACTATCTGTATACAAAACAGCATCAGCCATAGCAGCCATGCCATCACTAAGCTTCTTCTCATCGGAAGAATAGCATACAGCGATCACATCTCCTTTGCTTACTCTGTCGCCTTCTTTCTTCTGAAGGATCACACCTGCTCCAGGATCTATCACATCTTCCTTAACACTTCTGCCACCGCCAAGAAGCATGACCGCATGACCGATATCAGACGATACAAAACCCTTTATATAACCATCCTTTGAAGCAACCACCTCGCCTACGCACTTTCCAAGAGGCAAAAGTGACTTATCATCAGCCACTCTCGCATCTCCATGCTGAGCCTTGACCCACTCTCTGAACTTCTCTATAGCCTTTCCGGTTTCTATACTGGCTCTGAGAAGCATAAGTCCATCACCCTCGCTCTTACACCTTCCAGTCAGCAGAAGTATCTTTGCGCCAAGAGCCAACGTAAGATCAAGAAGCTCGCCCTTATAATCACCCTTAAGGACATCTATCGCTTCCATAACCTCCACACTGTTTCCAACGCAGCGCCCAAGCACTCTGTCCATATCGCTTATGACAGCTACCGTCTTTCTTCCAGCAAGATTACCTATAGAAACCATAGTTTTAGCAAGCTTCAAAGCGTCCTCTTCCTTCTTCATAAATGCGCCGTCACCACATTTGACATCGAGAACTATGACGTCAGCGCCAGCCGCTAACTTCTTGCTCATGATACTGCTAGCTATGAGAGGAATCGAGTCCACGGTTCCCGTTACGTCCCTGAGCGCATAGAGCTTCTTATCGGCAGGCGCAAGGTTACCTGTCTGACCCGCTATAGCAATCTTGATACTATTGACCTGATCCACAAAATCCTTCGTATCAAGAGCAGTTGTAAATCCCGGTATACTCTCAAGCTTATCTATAGTGCCGCCAGTATGACCTAAGCCTCTGCCGCTCATCTTCGCCATAGGAACACCTAAGGATGCGATCATAGGCGCAAGTATCAGGCTTATCTTATCTCCCACGCCGCCTGTCGAGTGCTTATCAGCCTTCACGCCCTCTATAGCAGACAGATCAAGCATATCTCCGGACTCTGCCATCGCAAGAGTAAGAGTAGTTATCTCCCTTTCATCCATACCGTTGAAGTATATAGCCATAAGAAGAGCTGAAGTCTGATAATCAGGTATCTCAGAGGCAGTATAACCCTTCACGAAGAATCTGATCTCCTCATCGCTAAGCGCATTGCCATACTTCTTTTTTTCGATAATATCCACCATTCTCATAAGCATCGTCCTTTCTGCCGCAAGGCTGTATATCAAAGCAAGGGCTATTGCGATCTCCTCGCAAAGCCCTACTTTCTACTGTGTTACTGCTGTATCATTAAGATCTAATGATATAAGCGGATTAGCGCTCGATGAAACCTTAGGAAGAACACCATCCCACTTCTTGATCATCTCATAATTGATGAGGTTAGTATTGAGGGATTCGTTGATGATCCTGTTTGCTTCTGCCTGAGCCTCTGCTCTAGCCTTGATAGCCTTAGCTTCTGCCTCTGCAGATATAACCTGCTTTTCAGCCTCAGTCTTAGCTATGATCAAAGCCTGCTCCTGCTCTGTCTTAGTTTTGATAAGATTCTGCTCTGCAACCTGCTTTTCTTCTATGGCCTTATCGAATTCCTTAGAGAATTCAAAGTTAACCATATTGAACTTTTCTATCTGGATTCCATAGCTTGAAAGCTTAGCTGTAAGTTCATCCTTGATCTCATCGCCTACCTGAGCACGAAGAGAGATAAGCTGCTCAGCTGTGTACTTTGCACACACAGACTTCATAGACTCCTGTACATTTGGCATAAGAAGAACGGTCTGATAATCCTCGCCGATATTCTTATATACACTTGCTGAAGAACCGCTGTTTACACGATAGTTAACAGCCACCTTAGCGTTGATACTCTGAAGATCCTTAGATACAGAGCTTGCATCAGCTGAATAAACCTGAATCTTGTTAGAGATGATTATAACATCCTGTGCGATAGGCACCTTTAGATGGAAGCCTTCCTCTAAGCCCTTCTCATTAACCTTTCCAAATGTTGTCTTAACGCCTGTACATCCCGCAGGAACGATAGCTACACAATTGCCTATAAGTATGAAGACAATAACGCAAACTGCTACGATAGCTGCGATCTTACCGCCCTTTCCTTTTTCAGGATTAACATCGATGATCTTTGAATTGTTTAACATATCCACATCCTCCTCTTACAATCCATATTTCGTTGTTCATTATGATTCAATTATAACATCCGTTATTCTAAGATAAATAACAAAAACAGCAAAATAACCAGTGTTATTTTTCCCTTTTTCGAAGACACTCTTCATAGCGTTCTCTGTCGATCTTACCGTCTGCAAGCATCTGTTCTGACCAAAGCTGAAGAGATTCAACAGTCATGGATATCTTCTCGAGATCATCTCTTATCTGTACAAAATCCTCTATCTCGTCACCATCTATCATACCATCAGCAGTTATATCGATCAGTCTGTCACGACTTTTCTGTACCGAATTAAGACTTGAAAGCATGCGAAGAACTATATTCGGAAGGTCTGATATAACCACCTCAGGAACATAACGCTTACCTATAGGACACTCGTTGGAACAATAATAATTACAAAGCTTAGGGTCCTTGTACTTATCAGCCATCAGAAGCACATCATAAGGCTGAACTTCACATCTTTCATTCTCTATCTTTTCAAGTTTCTCAGGAGGTATAGTCTCAAGAAGCTCAGAAGCCTGTGCTCTCGTAAGACCTAACTCTTCCCTCTTTCTAAAGTATATATTCTTATTCTCTTTAACCGATACTCTAGGCATCTTCTTCCTCCATCCACTGAATAGGCGCCTCACCCTGCGCCTCTAAGAATTCATTACACTTTTTGAAGTGACCATTGCCAAAGAAACCTCTGCTAGCCGACAGAGGACTTGGATGCGCACTTTCAAGAACCAAGTGTCCCTTATTAGCAAGAAGCTTCTTCTTTGCTATAGCGTGTTTCCCCCATAGCATATATACGACAGGCTTTTCAAGCGAATCGGTGATCCTTATGACATCATCGACGAATTCGTCCCAACCCATATTCGCAAGAGACATCGCCTCGCCTTCTCTTACCATCAGCGAAGTATTAAGAAGCAGCACACCCTGCTTACACCAGTATTCAAGAGTCTGATCGAATCTCCCCATTCCATATTCAGACTCAATCTCTTTTTTTATATTTCGAAGCGAAGGCGGAAGCTTGCACTCATGCGGCACACCAAATGCCACTCCCATTGCCTGCCCCTTCTCATGATAAGGGTCCTGCCCTATTATGACGACCCGTACATCCTTTGGTGCAACTAACTCAAGCGCTGCAAAGAGCTTATCCTTCGGCGGGTATACCACACAAGAAGCATATTCTTTCTCGGCTCTTTCAAAAAGACCTTCATAGGAAGATATCCTTCCTGCGAAGGCCTTAGACCATTCTATTGGCACACTTATCATAATCTCACCGATATTCCCTTATCTCGAAGATAAGTCTTTAGTTCTTTGATCTCAAGTTCCTTATAGTGGAAAAGAGAAGCTGCCAGGCAAGCGTCAGCCTCACCTTCGGTAAATGCATCGTAAAAGTGCGACATATTACCTGCACCACCTGATGCGATAACCGGTATGTTCACGTTAGAAGCTATAGCTTTATTAAGCTCATTATCATATCCGGCCTTAGTACCATCACAGTCCATGCTAGTAAGAAGGATCTCACCGGCGCCAAGTTCACATGCCTTCATAGCCCACTCAACAGCATCCATGTGCATATCCACCCTGCCGCCATTCTTATACACAGTCCAGTGACCGTCTGAAGTTCTTCTTGCATCTATAGCAACAACCACGCACTGACTGCCGAACTTATAAGCCGCATCACTTATAAGAGTCGGATTCATGATAGCTGCCGAATTAATCGATATCTTATCCGCACCTTCTCTAAGGAGGAGCTTGAAGTCTTCTATAGTTCGGATTCCACCGCCAACTGTGAAGGGAATAAACACTTGTTCTGCAACCTTTCTTACAAGATCAACCGTAGTATTTCTTCCATCACTCGATGCTGTTATGTCTAGGAAAACAAGCTCATCGGCACCTGACTTATCATATATCTTGGCAACCTCAACAGGATCGCCTGCGTCCTTCAGATCAACAAAATTCGTACCCTTGACAACCCTGCCATCCTTACAATCGAGACAAGGTATGATCCTCTTAGTATACATATATCACTCCATCTTAGTAAAATTCTCAAGTATCTTAAGTCCCACTTCACTGCTCTTTTCTGGATGGAACTGTGTGGCACATATATTGCCGTGCTCAACAGCAGCATGAATATGAACACCATATTCACAGGTAGCAGCCACATCAGACAGATTCTTAGCTACCAGGTAATAAGAGTGTACAAAGTACACGAAACTATCCTTAGGAATCCCCGCAAAAAGCCTGCTCTTTTTAGGGAATTCAAGCGAATTCCAGCCCATATGCGGAATCTTAAGTCCCTTAGCATCGATGTACTTGATCTTACCTTCAAGGAGCCCAAGACCCTCTACACCAGGACTTTCTTCGCTTTCCTCAAACATCAGCTGAAGTCCCAAGCATATTCCCAAAAAGGGCTTTCCAGTCGCTGCATAGTCCTTGATAACCTTAATAAGATCATATTCTCCTAGCTTATTCATCGCATCGCCGAAGCTGCCTACACCCGGCAGGATAACTCTATCACATGACATGATCTTGTCAGCATCTCTTGTTACAACTACTTCCTGACCTAAGCTTTCCAAAGCCTTAACAACGCTCATGATATTACCTGCATCATAATCTATTACACCTATCACGGTATAATTCCTCCTATTTCACATCATCTTCAACAGTACCGCCATAGACCTTAAGAATCTCATAATACTGCATATAATTCTCTATCCTAGAGTAATTCATAGCATCTTCCTCACCGATCATATACTCATCAGAAAGAATAGCCAGAATATCCTGATATATCTTTGAAGTCTCGTCATACACGCCAAGCTTCTTATCGTCCTCAAGATTCTCATTGTGAATCCTGACGCCCTTAAGAAGCGAATCAAGAGCCTTAAGATCATCTCCAAGAGTCTCATACTGATAATATGAATTATACTGCTTCTTCACAACCATGATCTGCCTTAACCTCTGAGCAAACTGCTCATCCTTCTTCTTCATATCACGCCCCGATACGATCTCATAAGCAGCCTCATAATTACCGCTCTTATAGTACTTCTTAGCATCCGTCACATCCACATAGTAGTTAAATGCCTCCGTCCACACAAGAACTCCTATAACAACCGCAGCCACAAATGTTATGAAGACTATGACCTTCACCGGCTTAAACTTCACAAGGTCTGCCGGATTCACAGGTTCCTTCGGCTTCTTAGGTTTCTTCTCTTTCTTCTTCTTTTCCTTCTTAGGCTTCTCTTCTGATGCCTCTTCGCCCTCGGCACCTTCCTTAGCGCCCTTCTTGCCCTTCTTAGGCTTTTTTCCCTTAACTTTCTTCTTCTTGCCACCTGAGTCCTTGCCCTCATCGGCATACATCTCATCGAGGATTGCCTGGTTTTCGTCCTTCTTACCTATCTCAGGCTCAACCATCTCCTCGAAGAATATATCATTGATTCGATCCTTAAGTTTCTTCTTATCCTTCTTTTCTTTTGAAGCTTTCTTTTTCTTCTTTGATTTTTTCTTAGAATTACCTTCTGGTTCAGCAACAGCTGAAGCCTCGTCTGCAGCAACAGTTTCTTCTGTTGCAACAGTTTCTTCTGTTGCAACATTTTCTTCTGCACTGGTTATAGAGCCAGCAACATCCGATATAACATCAGCAAGAACATCGGAATCTTCCTTATCAAGACCTATACCAAGTTCATCCGTGATCTTATTAAGCGACTCAGACACTTCCGCGTCGATCAGACCATCAGTATCGCTTTTCTTAGAATCATCCTGAATAAGCGGCGCGTACATATCTTCGTCACCATAATCATCCTTCAGAGGATTCTTCTTCTTGAATCTGCTGAATATAGACTTGCGCTTCTTCTTGTTCTTCTTATCCTTCTTCTTGCTAGGAACTGTAACTTCTTCCACTGGCTTAGATTCAGGCGCAGGAACACTGATAGGTTCAATACCTGACGAAAGACTGGCGTTTTCAGACAGCACACTATCAAACCAATCATCGCTCACAAGCGAATCGGCCGTCTCATCATCTATATTATGTTGTTGTTCCATACTGCTAAGACGCCTTAATTCATCCTCGCTAAGACCTGCCGCAGCACTCGAAACAGCCTCCACAGAGAGGTCATCCTTCGCATCCTCGATCAGATCATGGAGCACAGTATTGAATTCATCAGAATTATTGTCACCCATATCAAAAACCTGCTAATCAATTCTTATAATCAAGAAGTTTATCTATCTCACCAACCAAAAGACCTATCTCCGGCTTAGAAAGCTGAACATCAGCACCGAGTCTCTTACCCTTACGCTTCATATCGTCGTTGATAAGAGAAGAGAATATGATGATAGGGATATGATTAAGTTCAGGATCATCCTTAACAAGCTTAGTAAGCCTGTGTCCGTCCATAAGAGGCATCTCGATATCAGTTATGATAAGCTGAACTTTCTGCTTGATTGTGCCTTCCTCTTGATAATCGCATATCTTATCCCACGCAACCTGACCATTGTTACACATAGTAGTATTGACATAACCAGCCTTATGAAGAGCATCCTCTATAAGCTTGCTAAGAAGAGGTGAATCCTCCGCAACAAGAATAGGAGTATCGTTGCGATTTCTATCAACAAGCCTTGCGATATCAGAGGTCTTAAGACCGGTCTCAGGGCTTATCTCAGATACGATACGCTCAAAATCAAGAATTACTATGAGTTTACCATTGATCTTAACGATACCTGTCGCGATACCATCCTCAGTAGAACTGATAGTCTTATCAGGCGTAACGATATCAGCCCACGATACACGATGTATACCGATAACATTCTCTACGTGAAATGCAGCGTCAAGCTTATTAAAATTGGTTATGATGAACATATCATCATTCTTATTGTTACATCCGTCAATCTTCAAAACCTTCGCAAGATTAATAACAGTTATGATTATGTCTCTAGGCATAAATATGCCTTCGATCGAAGGATGAGAATTCGGTATCGCAGTAACCTCACTAAAAGGAACAATCTCTCTAATCTTAGCAACATTAATGCCATAATGATTGCCACCAACGCAGAACTCAAGGACTTCAAGTTCGTTAGTTCCGCTTTCTATCAATATATTATTCTCCATATAAAACCTCCAATCAGGTGTTTGTCATATGTTCATTATAACATTGATCTGACAAAAAAGCAACAAAAAGGGAAGTGACTCCCACCCTCAAAGGGTATGAAGTCACTTCAAGATTTCTTTGAATATTTTTGCATTATTGATTTTTTTCAGAGCACTTGTTATTTCAAAACAAGCGATCCCAACAAATAAAACTATCGCCAATATCAGGTCAATAACAAGATATATCCACATATATCTAAGAAATACATCTATCTTCCATATAACATATAAAGCAACCAACAAGCCAAAAGTCACAACACCCGATAAGACAAATGCAGATATACCTGCTATAAAAAACTCACATACCAATACATATCTTATACTTGCTGGTTCCATTCCAAATAAAGACAGAAGTCCCAAATCTCTGGTTCGCTGATTAAGGATCTGTGAGACGTTTCCCCTGATATTAAAGAAACAAAATACAAAAAGAATCGCAATAATAATGCCACTCACAGCAACCAAAAAAACTGCATAATCAGGAAGATGCCCAGCATTCTTAAGAGAATACCTAACCTGAACATTAGGAAATTCCGATGTTATCGACTTCTCCACATCTTTCATATCCGCAACATTGGGTATATAAGCCAAAACCCTGTCTGCGGCAAGTGCACCATGTTCAACAAGATTCGAAGTAATTATCTCAAACGAATTCTTATCTATTATCGCAAGATCATCTGGAAGCACATCCCAGCTAATATCATCATAAAAACCTTTTACTTCAAATTCAAAAGTTTTGAATTCATAAGGTTTTTCATTTGCTTTAGGATTATCCTTATATACCGGTTCTTCTACAGAAACCACATCTCCAATTTTATAAGTCTTACTTGCTGAATTTGGCAGATACATATATTTTTCACCAGACGGAGTAATTCCTAAATCCTTAATTATAATTTCTGACATACCTATGAGATTAAAATCTTCACCCATTTGACCATCTTTTTTATCAACAATCACCGGATGATAATAATCTGGTATATGATCCGCCACTTTATCCATAACTGCAAGCTTTTCGTCTATCTTTTTAGTTTCTTCAAGTGAACCGTTATTAATGATTTCCATAAATTTCATGGTAACATTATTCGTAACC
>ODAI013077614.1_pt1 | contig 13902 bp, 10 predicted proteins | sample 1539321 | NCBI WGS metagenome assembly ODAI01 (sample SAMN02144231, study PRJEB22623) | gut metagenome | biome: sheep rumen | host: Ovis aries | place: New Zealand
AGCTGCAGCAGCTCCACCGCATCCTCCAGAGACAGACGGCTTTTGCCGTCATCGTACAGGATGCTGAACATCTTCTGCAGATCATAGAAGAACAGAGGATTCGGCAGCGGATTCCGGATATGGTAATAATCCATATTCCTCTGCAGCTCTGTCAGATCCAGACTCCCCCAGGTCACAAATTTGCAGTCCTCTCCGCACCAGGCCAGGAAATCCCTGACGACCGGGGAGAAGGTTCTCGCGTGATTCAGCTCTTTCTGATCGATGTGAATCACTTCTTTGGTACGGAAATGCAGCCGGTGGTACACCAGAGGGCGGATCAATTCGTGAAACCGGCCGATCTCTTCTTTTCTGTCATTCAGTTTTATCGCGCCGATCTCGACAATCTCGAATGGAATACGGGGATTTTCTCTTGCTTTTCCCTGTGGACACTGATTCCATTCCAGATCAAATATTACGTAATCCATGCTGTACTCCCGACATCTAGTTTCTCGAGTATACCATACTTTTCGGTGGAACACAACCTTCGAACCGTGTAGTCCGAATAATATGCGCCATAGCAGTCGTATATTATGGAATTTTAACTTTTATTCCATAAAAGGTGTGATATACTTGACCGTGGAGGAACTGCCTTTTATGGATAATAATGAAAAGAAAAAAAGCTTTTGGGAGTATATCCTGCAGAGTCTGTCCGGAGCCGGCTCACTGATCCTGGCCATTCTCTTCTTTTTCGTCCTGTACAATCTGGGACGCTTCTTCCGGGGCATCGGTGCGCTGATCGGCATCCTCATGCCCCTGATCTACGGCCTGGTCATCGCCTTCATCCTGGGTCCCATGAGTGAATGGTGGGAATCCCTGCTGCTGCGATTCCTTCCCGAGATGAAGAATGTACACCGCCGGCATATGATATGCCGCACACTGGGCGTAGCCCTCGCGGTCATCACTGCACTGGCCATCGTCGTGATCGTGCTGGTCCTGGTGATCCCGCAGCTGTTCTCCAGTATCGTCAGTCTGGTGAACAGTGTACCCGGTGCTTCCGCCCGGATGACCGCCTGGGTGCAGAAAATCCTTGCCGACAACCCGGATATGCAGAGCCAGGTGCTGTCCACCTACAACGACGCCAGCAGCACACTGCTCGACTGGGTGCAGAACACTCTGCTGCCCCGTTTCCAGGAACTGATGAACGGTCTTTCCACCGGCGTCCTGGGACTCGTATCGCTGCTGAAGAACCTGATCCTCGGTCTGATCATCTCCGTTTATCTGATGTTCAACACACGGAATTATCTGTCTCAGACCAAGAAAATCATCTACACCATCCTGCCGGTGAACGCGGCCAACCGCCTGCTCTTCACCCTGCGGGAAGTCAAGGTGATCTTCTCCGGATTCCTGATCGGGAAACTGCTGGACTCTCTGATCATCGGTATGATCTGCTTCATCTGCATGACCCTGCTGAACTTCCCCTACACGATCCTGATCAGCACCATCGTGGGCGTGACCAACGTCATCCCCTACTTCGGTCCCTTCATCGGCGCGATCCCGAGTGCGGTTCTGGTCCTGACCGTCAGCCCCTGGCAGGCACTGTACTTTCTCATTTTCATCCTGGTCCTCCAGCAGGTAGACGGAAATATCATCGGGCCGAAGATCCTGGGCAATGCCACCGGACTCTCCAGTTTCTGGGTACTGATCTCCCTCCTGCTCTTCGGCGGAGTCTTCGGATTCATCGGCATGGTCATCGGTGTACCGGTATTCGCTGTCCTCTATGACCTGGTGCGTCAGGGCATCCAGTGGATCCTGCAGAAAAGACAGCTGCCGCAGAAACTTTCCATCTACCGGGACATCGATCACTTCGATCCTCTGACAAAGGAACCCGTACTGAAAGATCCGAGACTGAAAGAAGAAGAAGAGAGAAAACGGCTCGAAGAACGGGAGCGGGAGCGGGAAGAACGGCTGCGCAGACGACGCGTCCTGAAAGCACAGCTCCAGAATGTAAGAAAGAAAATCAAGCCGTGAAGCCGGAAGGTGGATGTGTCCCACCTGATCCGACGAACAGTTACAGAAAAAGCCGTCCCTGCTCGGAAGTTTCAGGACGGCTTTTTCTTATTTGCGAAGATTATTTATGCCAACGGATTCCGCACGGGATCCAGGAATTCCTTCTGGTAGGCTTCGGTCAGGCGGCGGTACCTGGTCTGAGTACCCTCGTGCTGCTCATGCAGATACGTATGCCGGTCGAAGGACTCGAACACCTTCGTTCTCTGAATGATGTATACCGCGATATTCGAGCAGTGATCGGAGATACGCTCCGCATTGTTCAGCAGCTCGATAAAGGAGATGCCGTTTTTCACGCTGCAGACACCCTCCTGCAGACGGGTCACGTGGCTGTCCCGCAGCATCGATACCAGATCGTCGATGACCTCCTCCAGCGGTTCAATCGCCGTAACGGTCTCCAGATCCTCCGTATTGAAGGCTTCCACCGTCATATTCACGATACGGGTGATGGCCGCGAATACCACTCTGGCATCTCTCGCTCCCAGAGGAGTAAACACCACATCGTTCTCATTCATATACGAAGCGGTCTCGGAGATATTGATGCAGTAGTCGCCGATTCTCTCGAAATCGCTGACCGACTGCAGGATCTCTGTCGCCAGATGCGATTCTTCCTCCGTCATGGTGTGATGCGTCGTCTTCACCAGATACTCGCCGACGCTGGTCTCACACTTATCCAGGAACCGCTCATTCTCTTCCAGCCGGTCATTCTTCTTGTCATCGAATTTATCCAGCATCAGATCCGACGCGATCTGCAGGTTCTCCTGGATGCTGTCTCCCATGGCGCTCAGCACCTTCCGGCACTGCTCCATGGCGACACGGGGATTCTTCAGCAGACGTTCATCCAGATAATCGAGAGCACGATTTTCTCTCGTACCACTCTTGTCCGGCAGCAGCTTTGTTGCAAAGCCTGCCAGCAGATCCACGGCCGGCATCAGCATCAGCGCCGTCAGGATGTTGAACAACGAATGGATGTCCGCCACATTACCACGGTTCAGCGCGGCGTGCAGGAACGGGAAGTGGAACACGGCGTTCAGTCCGTAGAACAGGATGGTAAATACGACCGCACCGATGATATTGAACAGCAGATGAACCGTTACGGTACGCTGGGAATTCTTATTCGTGCCGAAGCTGGCCAGGATAACCGCCAGACATTTGCCGATATTGATCCCCATCAGCAGCGGGAAGGTCGTGGCAAAGGTCACGGAACCGGTAACCGTCAGAGACTGCAGGATACCGACGGAAGCCGACGAGCTCTGGATCATGGCACAGAGGGCGAAGCCCGCCAGGATGCCCAGCACCGGGTTTTCAAAGGAAGTAAACAGCCCCTGGAATACCGGGGAATCCTTCAGCGGCGACAGCGTCGATTCCATGACATCCATACCGAAGAACAGGATACCGAATCCCACCAGCAGCATGGCGATGTTTTTCGGTTTTCTCTTCTTGGCAATCAGGTTGATCGCCGCACCGATCACGATCAGAATCGGTGCGAAGCTGGAGGGCTTCAGCATGGAAAGGATGATATTTCCTCCTCCCTGCACGTCGCCCAGACGCAGGATCTGGCCGGTCACCGTCGAACCGATATTCGCACCGAATACCACCGGCAGGGCCTGTGCCAGCTTCATCATGCCGGCGTTCACGAAACCGACCACGGTAACCGTAGTGGCCGCCGAACTCTGAATGACGGCTGTCACCCCGGTACCCAGCAGAAGGCCTTTCCACTTATTGCTGGTGAGATTTTCCAGTATCTTCTCCAGCTTTGCACCGGCCAGACGCTCGATCGCCTTGGCCAGCATATCCATGCCGTACAGGAACATGCCGATACCGGCAAACAACGGCAGAAAGTCCATGAATGTCATACAAATTCGCCCTCCTTCTGAACGCGCAATTTGGATGTATTATAACATATTTTCGACGATCTTTAAAGTAAAATTCATGTAAACAACAGGGTGATTTTATTGTGATTATTTAAAATTATTAATTATTTTTAATATTTATAATATTATTTTATGGTAAATATTCGCAATGATTTCCTCTGTCTTTCCTCAGTTTTTCCCGATGCATACCGTCATGACATACACCCGCTCCGCGCCTGCCTCCAGCAGCACTCTGGTACAGGCCTCCAGCGTACTTCCCGTGGTATAGATATCGTCCACCAGCAGCACCGTCCGGACTCCCGGAGGCATCACTCTCACTGCCATCGCCTTCATCAGGTTTTTCTGCCGCTCCCGGGCGCCCAGATTTTTCTGCGCGGCCGTCTTCTTCGTCCGGATCAGAATCCTTTTCTCCTCCGGAATACCGGTCAGACGGCTGATCTCCCTGGCCAGCACTTCCGCCTGGTTATACCCCCTCTGCCGCAGACGGCTCTTATGTACCGGCACCGGCACCACTGCGTCCGCCCGCAGGCTGCGGATCCAGTCCCCATAGCGCATCACCAGTTCCTCCGCGTACCAGGCGGCATACTCCTGCCGGCCGTGGTATTTGAATCCCTGCATCGATGCGCGGCCGACGGTGTCGTAGTGCATCAGCGACACACCGGAGACGAAGCTCCGGACACAACGGCTGCAGTCGAAACAGTACTCCATATCAGAGTAGGGAACCTCCTTGCCGCAGCGCCGGCAGGTCGGTTCCTCCACGAAGGAAACCTTCTTCCGGCAGACCGGGCAGATCTTTTTCCCCCTGGGCGTGACGATATCCTGACAGACCGGGCACCGCCGGGGAAAAAAAAGCGACAGAATCTCTTCTGCCGCGTCCATGATGTAAAAACCGTATTTACTTTTCATCTCTTTCCTTTGTCAGCTCCGCTGACCTGTCCTCAGACTGTATTCTTTTCTCCCGCAGTACGTCAGAACACAGCCGCCTCCCGGATTTCCTTCAGCGCACGGTCCAGCCCGGAATACCTTCTGGCTTCCCGTGTGTTGTCCGCCATCGCCTGGAAGGATTCCACCGGTCCCACGATACACACACAGGTTCTGGCCCGGGTCACCGCCGTATAGATCAGATTCCGGTTCATCAGCATAGGCGGTCCGGTGAGGATCGGAATGACCACGGCCGGATATTCGCTGCCCTGTGACTTATGCACCGTGACCGCATAGGCCAGCTCAAGTTCATCCGCCTGCTTGAAGCTGTACACCACCATCCGGCTGTCGTCGAATTCCACTTCGAACTCCTCCGTCAGCAGGTTCATCTGCCGGATGATGCCCATATCTCCGTTGAAGACCCCCGTTCCGGTCTCCACCGCGATGCCGAAGCGGCCGCGGACCTCCCATTCCAGCTGATAATTGTTGCGGATCTGCATGACCTTGTCCCCCTCCCGGAACGCCCCCTGGGGAAAATTCCGCTCCTTTTTCTCCGGAGAAGGAGGGTTCAGATACTGCTGAAGCACCTGGTTCAGGTTCTCCACGCCGAGGATTCCTTTCCGCATCGGTGTCAGCACCTGGATATCGAAAGGATCCGCATTCACATAGCCGGGAAGCTTGTCCCTCACCAGGGAAATCACCGCATTCACGATCCGGTTCGCCTCGTACCGCTTGACGAAGAGAAAATCTTTGCTGCGTTTTTCGGCATCGATCGGTTCCCCGTCGTGGATCTTATGGGCATTCACGACGATATCGCTGGCCTCCTCCTGCCGGAAGATCCGGGTCAGCTCCACCGTGGGGAAGCACTGCGAACGGATAATATCGCGCAGCACATTCCCGGGGCCGACAGAGGGCAGCTGGTTGGCATCCCCAACCAGCACCAGACGCGTCCCGGGGATCAGCGCCTTGCAGAGGGCATAGATCAGATTGATATCCACCATGGACATCTCATCGATGATGATGACATCCGCTTCCAGGGGATTCGATTCATTCCGTTCGAAGCGGAAGCTCCGGTCATCGGTATGATCCTCCTCCTCGGGAACCCCTTCCCACTCCAGCAGACGGTGAATCGTACAGGCTTCGTATCCGGTAGCCTCCGTCATCCGCTTCGCCGCGCGTCCGGTGGGCGCCGCCAGGAGGATATTCTTCTCCTCCTCTTCAAAATACCGGAGAATCGTGTTGATCGTCGTCGTCTTCCCGGTTCCCGGGCCGCCCGTGATGACCGTCAGTCCGTTCCCGATCACGGTTTCCACGGCTCTCCGCTGCAGGGGATCCAGCTCAATCCCGCTCTCCTGCCGGATCCGGGCCAGGGCAGCCGCCGTATTCTCCTCATTTACCGGAAAAGAGACCGCAAGATCCGTCAGCATGCGGGCGGTATTCAGCTCCATGTAGTAGTACATGGCGGTGTAGACGATCTCCTCCGTCTCCTCGGGTATGGACAGATCCCCATCCGGGAAATCGTACAGCTCCTCCGTGCTGACCGGCAGCGGCAGGTCTTCCTCCTCCTGCAGCGTCTTCACCACCAGACGGCGGTCCATCACCAGATCCATGACATGCTTCTGCATATCGCCCTCCGGCACGGACAGCAGAGCGGCTGCATTGCGCAGCAGGATGTTCATCGGGAGGGAGACATGTCCGGCGCCCAGGGCCTGTGTCAGCGTATAGTACAGACCGCTCCGTATCCGGAAATCCGAATCCGGGTGAATCCCCGCCTGTTTTGCGATCTCATCGGCAATCCGGAATCCTACTCCCGGGATATCCTCCGCCATCCGGTAAGGATTCGTCCTGACGATGGTGTAGACATCCTGCCCGTACTGTTCATAGATCTTCACGGCGAGATTCAGGGAAATGCCGAACTGCTGCAGGAAGATCATGGCTTCCCGCAGGTCCCGCTTCTCCGCCACCTGGGCCGCAATCTGACGGGCCCCGTTGATGCTGATTCCCTTTACCTCCGCCAGGCGCTCCGACTCCTCGTCGATAATCCGCAGCGTATCCTTCTTGAACTTCCGTACGATCTTCGCCGCCATGACATGGCCGATTCCCTTGATCGCCCCGGACCCCAGGTAGCGCTCGATGGATACCAGGTCCTCGGGCTGCGTCACCCGGAAGGAAGTCACCTGCAGCTGCTCCCCGTAAAGGGGGTGAGTAGTAAAGGACCCCTCGGCTTCGAGGGGTTCTCCTTCACTGATATTCGGTAATGTGCCCACCAGAGTGAATTTGGCGGATCCGCTCATGACCTCCATGACGGTGTAACCGTTATCGTCATTGCGGTAGATGATATGTTCCACATATCCTTTTACAGTTGCCATATCTGCAGTAATCCTCAGCATCAGAGTGTGACGGCGTATGCCGTTCTTATGCCGGGTCCTGTCACAGGACCGGCACCGCGGCAGGATCAGTCATCCATCAGCCCGCGGTTGGAGTGAATGAACTCGATGAAGCGGCCTGTGCCGATGGCCACCACCCGCATGGGATCGTCCGCGATGACGGTATTGATCCCCGTTTTCTCCTCGATCAGTTCATCCAGACCGTTCAGCAGGCTTCCGCCGCCGGTCATCACGATTCCCCGGTCATAGATATCCGCCGCCAGCTCCGGAGGCGTCGCTTCGAGTACATTCAGCACGGCTTCCACGATCTGCATCGCCGGCTCTTTGAGCGCGTCCAGGATCTCATCCGAAGTCACCGTGAGAGTCTTCGGAAGTCCCGTCACCAGATTGCGCCCCCTGACATCCATCGTCACCATCTCGGGACGGGGATAGGCGCAGCCGATACTGATCTTGATCTCTTCCGCTGTGCGCTCGCCGATCAGAAGATTGTGCTTCTTGCGCATATATTTGACGATAGCATCGTCGAAATTGTCACCTGCCACCTTTACGGAAGTGCTGACCACCGTACCTCCGAGGGAAATCACGGCGATATCGGAAGTGCCGCCGCCGATGTCTACGATCATATTCCCACAGGGCTTGCTGATGTCGATTCCGGCGCCGATCGCCGCGGCGATCGGTTCCTCGATGATCGATACTTCCCGTGCGCCGGCCTGATAGGCAGCGTCCTCCACCGCCTTCTTCTCCACCTCGGTAGCTCCGCTGGGAATACAGACGCTGATCCGCGGCTTCCTCAGTGTCTTCCGGCCCATCGCTTTCCGCAGAAAATACTTCAGCATCTTTTCTGTGATATCGTAATCAGAGATTACTCCCTGTCTCAGGGGGCGGATCGCCACGATATTACCGGGAGTCCGGCCGATCATCTTCCTGGCTTCTTCCCCGATTTCACGGATTTCATTTGTATCGCGGTCATAGGCAACCACCGACGGCTCTTTCAGCACGACGCCGCGGCCTTTAATATACACTAAGACGCTGGCGGTTCCCAGGTCGACTCCGATATCCATTGAAAACATACCGTATCCTCCAACAAACAATGGTTGATATCATTATAAACGATATATACATATTTTCAAAGGGTTCTTTTCTTAAATTTTAGGAAACACCCATTGCCCCGGTTCACAGCGCTCCCGACAGGACCAGACCATGGTTTTTCTTCCGACAGACCGTAAGGAAATAACTTCGAAAAAAATAGTTAGAAGTATGTTATCATTTTAGATACAGAATGTTCATATTTCACAGGTACATTTACAGTATCATTCCTCGAATGATAGCTTTTTATGCTCATCGCCCATGGATCCCCCGTTCCCATGGGCGATTCCCATTTCTACGGGATATTCTCTCCCTTTCCGGTCCGGTCAGCGAATGATCTTCTCATGTCCCTGCTCCCACAGAACCGCATGCCGCAGGACATCCCCTTCGTAATCCAGCTTCAGCGAGAAGAACTCCTCTCCCGGCTCCTGCAGCTTCTCCAGAAAGATCCGATCCCCCTCCCAGGAGGGAAGAGCAATGACCTTCTCCACCGGAACCCAGAGCAGTTCGCCCTCATCACAGTCCCTCAGTTCTCCGTGGAATTCCTTCGAAGTAAACAGATACATCATCTCGTCTTCCCAGCGGTCGGACAGAAAAGTGATTACGGCGCGAAAACGCAGTTCCTCCGCGATCAGACCCGTTTCCTCCCGGATTTCTCTTCTGGCGCAGTCCTCGGGACTCTCCCGCGGCTCCAGCTTTCCGCCGACGCCGATCCATTTTCCTTCGTTCAGGTCATTTTCCTTCTTATTCCGGTAGAGCATCAGATAGCAGCCGTCTTTCTCCAGATAGCAGAGCGTAGTTTCCTTCATACAAACCTCCCGGCGGTTATTCTTCCTCCAGCAGCATGCGGTAAATCTCCCGCTTCGGCATATTTCGATCCTTTGCCATCTGTTTCATGGCATCCTTCCTGTCCATTCCCTGTTCCAGATACCGGTTCAGATGCTCCGTCAGCGGCAGATTCCGGTAGTACTCCGCATTCTCCTCCCGGATCTCCCGGAGATCTCTGCCTTCGATCACCAGCACATACTCCCCCCTGGGTTCCTGTTCCCCGTACCAGGAAATCGCGGCGTCCAGGGTCATGAGGGATGCCTCTTCATATCTCTTCGTGAGTTCCCTGCAGATCGTAAGAGAGCGGTTTCCCAGAACCTCTCTCAAATCCTTCAGCGTATCCTTCAGATGGTGCGGCGCCTCATAGATCACCATGGTCCTGGTTTCCGTCCGGAGTTCCTCAAGTATCTGTCGTCTCTCCTTCCTGTCAGAGGGGAGGAAAGCCTCGAAGGCGAATCTCCTGGCGGGCTGACCGGACATGGTCAGTGCCGTGATGCAGGCACAGGCCCCGGGCAGGGAAGTCACGGGAATCCCCGCATCCAGACATTTTCTGACCATCACTTCCCCGGGGTCCGAGATCGCCGGCGTGCCCGCATCCGTGATCAGCGCGATATTCTGCCCCTCCCGGAGCTTCTCCAGCAGAAAATCCGCCTTCTCATATTTGTTGTGCTCGTGATAACTCGTCAGCGGCGTATGGATATCGAAGTGCGACAGGAGCCCGAGGCTGTGACGCGTGTCCTCGGCCGCAATCAGATCCACTTCCTTCAGGGTACGCAAAACCCGGAGGGTAATATCCTCCAGGTTTCCGATCGGCGTTGCGCAAAGATATAATTTTCCGCTCATAACTGTTCTCCTGCCGGGCCCTGGGGTCCGGCATATCACCGGTCAGTGATCATCACCATAGTACAACCGGTACACTTCTTCGGTATAGGTTCCGTCTTCGCGGTAAGTGATCAGAGGGGGCTCCGCCTTCATCCACGCGTTTCCTCCCCGCACGGCTTCCAGCAGTACGAGATTCGCGGGATCCTCCGCATGCGCGTGCACCATCCGGAGTCTCTTCGGTTCCAGACGGTATTTCTGCAGTACGGAAAATATCTCCGGGAGCCGGTTCGGGCGGTGAACCATACAGAATCTTCCTCCCGGCCTCACACAGAGACAGGCCTCCCGGATAACATCCTCCAGAGTACACAGGAGCTCATGCCTGGCAATCGCTTTCCCGGACGAAGGATTGTGCAGACCGTCAGAGGCTTTGATATATGGAGGATTGCTGACCACCACGTCGAAAGAAGCCTTCCCGAACAGGGAGGACGCCTCCCGGATATCCCCGCATACGATACGGATCCGTTCCTCCAGTCCGTTCATCTGTACGCTCCTCGATGCCATATCCGCCATCGAGGGCTGGATTTCCAGACCGGTGAACCGTCCTCCTCCGGCCCGTGCCTCCATCAGGATCGGCAGGATTCCCGTACCGGTTCCCAGATCCAGCACCTGTTCCGCAGGGGAAATGCGTGCGAATTCGGCCAGAAGCACGGCGTCCATACCGAAGCAGAACTCCTTCGGATTCTGCAGGATCCGGTAGCCGTTCCTGCCCAGATCATCGATACGCTCACCCGTCATTTTGCTGATTTATCCGCACCGGCAGGCTTGTTCTTCGGCTGCCAATGGCCTCTGCGCCGGCTGGAGCGGCTTCTTCCGGAGCCTTCCGGTCTGGCGTTCTCTGCCTTCGGGGCACTGTTCTGTGCCGGAGCTTCTGCGGCATCCTTTCCCGCAGCGACAGCTCCGGCTGGTGCGGCATTCTCACTGCCGTGACCGCGGCGTCCCTGACGGCTCCTCTCCCCGCGGCTGCTCCTCTCCGGAGACTCGCTGCGCGGATTCCGTTCATTCTGCTCGGCACGTTCCGCACGCTCTCCGCGGCTGTTCTGCTCAGTGCGTTCCGCACGCTCTCCGCGGCTGTTCTGCTCAGTGCGTTCCGCACGCTCTCCGCGGCTGTTCTGCTCAGCGCGTTCTCCACGGCTTCCGCGCTCTCCACGGTTTCCCCGTTCGGGACGGTCTCCGCGGCCTCCCCGCTCTGCACGCTCTGGACGATCTCCGCGGCCTCCCCGCTCTGCACGCTCTGGACGTTCAGTGCGCTCACCCCGCTCAGATCTTGCCGCACGTTCACCGCGCTCCGGACGCTCATTTCTGTCCGCACGATCGCCGCGCTCCGGACGTTCATTTCTGTCCGCGCGATCCCCGCGCTCCGGACGCTCATTGCGATCTGCCCGCTCGGAACGTTCACTTCTTTCCGCCCGTTCCTGACGGCTGCCCCTGTCGCGGCCGGAGGAAGCCCGGTTTTTCCCGGTATTCTCTCCTTCCCTGCGGTTTCCGTTTTCCCGGTTCCGGCGCTGTCCCCGGGAAGAGCGGTCCTCACCGCCGGCCCGGTTCTCCGCCGGCTCACCGCCCTCCGGCAGCAGCGTACGGACCTTCTCACGAGCCACGGGAGGTTTTCTGTCCGGACCGAAGTCCAGCTCCTCCACGGGATATTCCTTCATCTCGACGTCATCATTTTCGGTTTTAATCAGGACACGCACTCTCTGACGCAGCACATTTACCGACTGTACCTGTCCTTCCTCACCTTCTGCCGTCACCGTCACCATCTCCCCGATTCTGGGAAGCTGGCTGTTCAGATACTCGTAGGTATCCTCCTCATTCTTCAGACAGCACATCAGACGACCGCACACACCGGAGATCTTCGTCGGGTTCAGGGACAGGTTCTGCTCCTTCGCCATCTTGATCGAGACGGGGATAAACTCCGACAGATAAGAGTGGCAGCAGAGAGCCCGGCCGCAGATGCCGATTCCCCCGAGCAGCTTGGTCTCGTCCCTCACACCGATCTGGCGCAGCTCAATCCTCATCCGGAACACCGAAGCCAGATCCTTGACCAGCTCACGGAAGTCGATCCGGCCGTCCGCCGTGAAGTAGAAGAGTACCTTGCTGCCGTCAAAGGTGTATTCCACATCCACCAGCTTCATCTCCAGCTCATGTTCCCGGATCTTCTGCTGACAGATCTTAAATGCTTCCTTCTCTTTGATCTTGTTTTCCCGGATCAGATCGAAATCCGCCGTCTCCGCGATACGGATCACGGACTTCAGAGGCTGAACGACGGATTCCTCCTCCACTTCATAATTCGGGAGCATGACCATACCCATTTCAACGCCGCGGGAGGTTTCTACGATTACACTCATGCCGCGGGACAGAACATATTCACCCGGATCAAAAGTATAGATCTTTCCGGTATCACGGAATCTTACTCCTATCACGTTTATCATCTAGCTATCCTCCTGAAAGCTGTTGTAAAATTCAAGTTCACTGGCGTCAGGGAGTGAAATATGCGCCCAATCGTCGTCTGCGATCTCTGTTTTCTTCGGCGGCTTCCTCATCGATGCCAGGAGCAGTTCCACGGACAGCTCGAAATTCACATTCGATGCCGTGCGCCGTTCCGTTCTGTCCAGGCATTCGAGAATCTCCTGGATCTGCCGGTAGGTATAACGCTCCGCGGCTTTTTCCAATACACTTCTCTCCGAAGAGAGGATCAGCAGCCGGCTGTTCCCCGTGCTTTTCAGAATCAGAAGATCTCTCAGCCATATACGGATCAGATTGCCGACATCCGCCATTCTGAGTTCGCGATTCTTCCAGTCTGCCGCCGCGTTCGCCATGGAGGTGCGGTCCGCATTCCAGGCGTCCTTCAGAAAGGACAACACGGCCAGCCTGTCCTCCTCCTCCATCCGGTCAAGTCCGCTTCCCCTCTGCACGCATTTCAGACGAATGCTGCGGGAGAGAATGGTAGGCAGAAATGCCTCCCCGTTTGCCGTAAGCAGCAGAATCACTCCGTAGGAAGGAGGCTCCTCCAGTGTCTTCAGAAGAGCGTTCTGCGCCGCCGTATTCAGGCGTTCCGCATCGGGAACAATATAGATCTTATAAGGACTGCTGTAAGGCCGGATCGCGATATCATCCACCAGCTGCTCCCGGATCTCATCGATACGGATCACTTCAGGCTTCTCGTGCTGCACGATGATCAGATCCGGATGATTGCCGCTTTCCACGGCGCGGCAGGAACGGCATTCTCCGCATGCGGTTCCCTTCTCACAGAGCAGAAGCTTCGCGAAGCCTGTGGCTATCTCCAGCTTCGGCGTATCCGGGTCTCCTTCCAGGATATAGGCATGGGAGACCTGCTTCTTCTGTACAACATTCCGGAAATACTGCAGAACCGGATCCTGACCGGTGATCCCCTCCCATAACCCCATAGTTTGCCTATCCTTCTTCTGCAAGCAAGCTTGCACAGCCTGCTGTCAAGGTTTTGCCTGTCTGTACATTTCAGTGTTATAATTCACAGACCTGCCGACATGACAAGCCACGAGCCTGCCTTGCTTCGCAAGTCAGCCGCTGCTTTTCAGCTTATTGCTCATGGCTGTGCCATTGTCGCCAGATGAAACCAGGATAGCAGTCTGCTGCAAGCAAGCTTGCGCAGCCTGCTGTCAAGGTTTCGCCTGTCTGTGAATTATAACAAAAAACGAACATGCGCCGCATGTTCGTTTTAACCGTGCCCAGAGCCGGAATCGAACCAGCGACACGAGGATTTTCAGTCCTCTGCTCTACCAACTGAGCTATCTGGGCGTAAAAAAAGTAGCGGGGACAGGATTTGAACCTGTGACCTTTGGGTTATGAGCCCAACGAGCTTCCGGACTGCTCCACCCCGCGGTATGAAATTGTTATCCTGACGGATA
>ODAI011641935.1_pt1 | contig 13901 bp, 13 predicted proteins | sample 1539321 | NCBI WGS metagenome assembly ODAI01 (sample SAMN02144231, study PRJEB22623) | gut metagenome | biome: sheep rumen | host: Ovis aries | place: New Zealand
CAATCGTATCCTCGCACGACTTGCATGTGTTAAGCACGCCGCCAGCGTTCGTCCTGAGCCAGGATCAAACTCTCTTGTTTAATCCCTTTATTGAATCCGAAGTCTCCTCCGGTTCAAAACTCATTTCGAATTGACTGTCTTTTCTTTGAATCATCCCCCGGGTAGGGAATGATTCCGCGTTCTTCCTTTTCTGTATCGTTTTCAAGGATCGTGCTCTCGGCGAGAGCGTCTCGCGGAAAGCTCGTTTATTATATGCAAGCGCCCCCCGGTTGGCAACGGTCTTTTTTCGGGTTTTTACATGCCGGAACACCCCAATCTCGAACGTTCGGTTTTTAGAAAAGAGGGGTAATTCGTTTCTTATCTCCGGCCTTTCGTCGTCTCCTCTTTTTCTTCCGGTTAAAACCGGATGAAACGCGAACATTAAAAACTTAAAATAATTTTCAAAAAAATTACGGTCTTCTTTTCCTTCCTTTTATATGCTTGTTTTGCTGCCTTTTGTCTTGTACGCTCCCACGCTTTGCGCTACAATAGCCGGAGCAAACTACGGAGGTGCTGCCATGACGGATGCGATCCGCGCTCTCTCCTGTGCCCTGCAGCAGCAGGGTTTCCCGCCCGCGCGCGTCACCCCGGACGCACCGATGCGGACCCTGACGACCTTTCACATCGGCGGGCCGGCCGATCTGCTCTGTGACGCCGTCTCGCCGGATGAGGTCCGCTGCGCACTCCTTTCCGCACACCGTTTCTCTGTTCCGGTCACGGTCATCGGCAACGGCTCCAATCTGCTGGTGAGGGACGGCGGCATCCGCGGGCTTGTCCTGCGCCTGACGGCGTCCGCTCAGTCTCCTCTCGTCCTGTCGGAGGACAGCCGGTCCGTATGGCTGCGCTGCTACGCGGGCATCTCCCTCGCGGCCCTCTCCGCCTTCGCCTGCCAGCTGGGGCTCTCCGGCATGGCCGAGCTCTCCGGTATCCCCGGGACGCTGGGCGGAGGAGTCATCATGAACGCCGGCGCTTACGGGGCGGAACTCTCCGGTGTCGTCCGGTCCGTCCGTGCGCTTCGCATGACGGACGTCTCTCCCTGCGTCTTTGAAGGGGACGCGCTGGGCTTCGGATACCGCCGCAGCGCGATGGCCGGCGCAGACGTACTGGTGACGGAAGCCGACCTTTGCCTCCCGCGCGGCGACGCCGAACAGATTCGCACCCGGATGCGGGAGCTCGCCGCGGCGCGGCGCGAAAAGCAGCCGCTGGATCTGCCCAGCGCGGGCAGCACTTTCAAGCGGCCCGCCGGCGGCTTCGCGGCAAAAATGATTGACGAGTGCGGCCTGCGCGGCACCTGCATCGGCGGCGCGCAGGTCAGCGAGAAGCACGCCGGCTTCATCGTCAACCGCGGCGGCGCAAGCGCAGCGGACGTCCTGCGCCTCATGGCGCTCGTCAGGGGGCGCGTGGCAGAACGCTTCGGCGTCACGCTGGAACCCGAAATCCGCATACTGGGCGAAGACGCCTGAATCATTTGAAGGAGGACGCGATTCCTGTATGAAGTTTCTCATCGTCACCGGCCTCTCCGGCGCGGGAAAGACCAGCGTGCTGCACCACCTGGAGGACAACGGCTACCAGTGCATGGACAACCTGCCGCCGCTGCTGCTCGGAGAGGTGTTCCAGCTTTTTCAGAACGTGGAGGTCTCTTCCCCCATCGCGCTCGGCGTCGACTCCCGCAGCGGCAATCTCTTTGACGCCGACGCCGTGCTGAGCGCCGTCGAACAGGGCAAACAGCTGCACGACATCGGCATCCTCTTTCTGGAGGCGGACGTCGAGACGCTGATCGACCGCTATAAGGAGACGCGCCGCGATCACCCGCTTATGCGCTCCGGCCTCTCGCTCGAAAAGGCCATCCTGAAGGAGAAGGAACTGCTTCAGCCGCTGCGCGACCACGCCAGCTTCGTCCTCAGCTCTTCAGGGCTGCGCACGCGGGAACTCTGCGCCAAAGCCGCCCAGCTGATCTCCGGCGGCCACAGCCAGCGCCTGCGCGTTGAGATCATGTCCTTCGGCTACAAGCGGGGCATTCCCAGGGAGAGCGACCTCGTCTTCGACGTGCGGTTTCTGCCGAACCCTTACTATATAAAAGAAATCCGCGCTTACACCGGGCTGGAATCCCCCGTGCGCGACTACGTGCTGGGCAAGCCCGAGACGCAGCGTTTCCTCGGACACCTCACCGCGATGATCGATTACCTCATCCCGCTCTATCAGCAGGAGGGCAAGCGCAGGCTGATGATCGCCGTCGGCTGCACCGGCGGCGCGCACCGCTCCGTCGTCCTCAGCGAAGCGCTGTACACGCATCTGCGCGCCCTCGAAATCCCCGTCAGCATCACGCACCGCGACATCCAGACGGAAGAAGCCAGCTGGCCTTTCCGCCGGAACCATGCGGAGGCCTGAGCCGTCGCGGTTTCACGCGCCCCTTGCCTTAAAGCCCGCCTGAACGCGGGCTTTTTCCATGCCCCTTCCTGTTCTTCGGTTTATTTCTTAACTTTTAAAATCGGCTTGACTTTTGTTAAATCCTGTAATAAACTAATTACAGTTTTATTGATGCACAGGTGTGAAAGGAGATCCTGCTCCTCATGAAGATTTTATCTGTTTCCGGAAAGCGTGTGCTTGCCGCGGCGGCCGCGTTTCTGCTCGTCAGTTCGTCTGCGCTCGCCGTCAACTACAGGGTGGGCGACGAATCCGATGAGATCGCGACCATTCAGAGCGCACTCAAGCAGCTCAAGTTCTATTCCGGCGACATAACCGGTCATTTCGGCGCCAAGACGAGGGAAGCCGTCGTCAAGTTCCAAAGGCGCTACAAGCTCGACGCAGACGGCATCGTCGGCGTTGAGACGCTGGAAAAGCTCTACGACAAGGCCGGGATTTCCGACACCGCCGCAACTTCCTCCTCCTCTTCCTCTTCTTCCGCTTCCGCTGCCTCCTCTTCCGGTCTTTTGCGCTACGGCAGCGAAAGTGACGCGGTCCGGACGCTGCAACAGAATCTCGCTGCGCTCGGCTATTATTCCGGCAGCATCACGGGGCATTTCGGCAGCAAAACCGAATCGGCCGTCGCAGCCTTCCAGAGCGCCAACGGCCTGAGCGCCGACGGCATCGCCGGCAGCAAGACGCTCTCCGCCATCAGCCAGAAGGCCTCCGGTTCCTCCGCTTCGTCCGCCTCCTCTTCCAGCACCGGTTCGTCCGCTTCTTCTTCGTCTTCCAGCACCCTGCTCAAGTACGGCGTGCAGTCGGAGTCCGTGCGGGCGCTGCAGCAGAACCTCAAGACGCTGGGCTACTACTCCGGGAGCGTCACCGGCAATTACGGCAAGCTGACGAAAGAAGCGGTCGCCTCCTTCCAGCGCGCCAACGGCCTCAGCGCCGACGGCATCGCCGGCAGCAAGACGCTCTCCGCTATCGGCCAGAAGCTGTCTTCTTCCGGCTCATCCGCTTCTTCCGCTTCCTCCACCTCTTCTTCGTCTTCTTCCTCTTCCGTCAAGCTGGATACCTCCGTATCCGTCTCGGAAGGCAGCAAGAACGACAACGTAAAGAAGCTGCAGACGATGCTCAAGTCCCTCGGTTTCTATTCCGGCAGCATCACGGGCAGCTTCGGTTCCAAGACCAAGACCGCCGTCATGGCATTCCAGAAATCCAAGGGGCTGACCGCGGACGGCATTGCGGGCCAGCGCACGCTGGCCGCGATCAACGCCGATTACAACAGCGGCTCCTCCTCCGGCACCTCGACGGCGAAAGCCTCCAATGTGCTCTACTCCAACTTCTATAACTGGCGCAACAAGTACAGCAACGGCGAGTACTGCACGGTTTACGATCCTGCCACCGGCTACTCCTGGAAGCTGCGCATCATGACGAAGGATGCGCACATGGACGCCGAGCCTGTCACCTCCAGCGACACGGCGACGATGAACAAGGCCTTCGGCGGCAAGACCACGTGGACGCCCAAGGTCGTGTGGGTCACCTTCTCGGACGGCAAAACCTACATCGGCAGCACGCACAACACGCCGCACGGAACGCACAAGGTCAGCGGTAACAACTTCTCCGGTCACCTGTGCGTGCACTTCCCGCTGTCCATGGACAAGGCCAAGAGCATCGGCAGCTACGCCGTCAGCCATCAGGAGGCCATCAACGCCGGCTGGGAGCAGGTCAAGGCGCTCCAGTACTGATTCCCTTTGTTCTCGACGCTCCGTTGATTTGGTTGCACATCTCCGCGCGAGCGCAGAAGATGCCCCGGAAGCCATTCGGCATCCGGGGTCTTTTTTATGCCATTGCTTCTTTCAGGGCCGCCCGGATTTCCCATTCCGTGCCGCCCGAAAGGACGCCCTGCGTAAGATCGGCCGGCCCGCCGCCCTTTCCGCCGAACCGTGCGATCAGTACCCGCGTCGCCGGGCGCACGTCCTTCACCGGCGAGCACAGCGCAAAACGCCAGCCGCCGTCCTCCTGCGGGATCAGCGCCAGACCGGTTCCGTCCTCCCCGGCCAGCTTCGCCGCGGCTTTTCCGGGCTGCGTAAGCGGCGCCGCCGCGCACACGAGGCGGACGGGACCCTCCTCCTTTGCCGCCTGCAGTTCAAACAGCTGCAGCGCCAGCGCTTCCCTGCCGTGCCGCAGCGAATCCCTTTCGGAGAGCAGGCGCGCCACGCGCTCCGCCGTCTCCTCCTGCTTCCCGTTCAGCAGGCCGGCCGCCTCCCTCAGCGTTTCCAGCGCAGCGTCTTCATAAGCCAGCGCGCGGACGCCGCAGAGAATCGAGATGCGGACGCCGCCCTTGTAGTTCTGTATGCCGGTCACCTTGATCTGCCCGATGCTGCCCGTGCGGGCAAAATGGGTGCCGCAGCAGGCACAGCAGTCCGCACCCTCGATCCGCACGATGCGCACGTCGCCGTCGATTTCCTTTTTGCTGCGGTATTCCAGGTGCGTAAGTTCCTCCGGGGTCGGGACGAAGGCCTCGATCGGCACGTTCTTCCAGATGACCTCGTTGGCCAAACGCTCGATCTTCAGCGCGTCCTCCCGCGTCATGGGGCCGTTGAAGTCCATCGTCACCGCGTCCCTGCCGATGTGGAAGCCGACGTTGTCGTACCCGAAAAGCCGGTGGGTCAGCCCGGAGAAGATGTGCTCCCCGCTGTGCTGCTGGGTCATCTCCCGCCGCCTGGCGTCGTCCACCTCGCCGCGGACCCGCTCCCCCACGGCGAGCGCGCGGTCCGTATAATGGAGGATTTCCCCGCCCGCGATGTGAACGTCCAGCACCCGCGCGCCGCCGAGTTCACCCTGGTCCGCCGGCTGTCCGCCCCCCTCCGGGAAAAAGGCCGTCCTGTCGAGGACGACCGCGTAATGCGTCCCCTGCCGCCGGCAAGAGAGCACCTCCGCCTCAAAAGTCCTCAGTTCCGAATCCCGTTCGTACAGCTTATCCGTTTGCATCCCTTTGCCCGCCTTTCCGTTCCATTCCCGCGCATTGTAGCAGAAAGCGCACAAAATGACAAATACACTTTCGGGCAGAATCGTGGTATAATAAAGGCGGTTCCGTAAGAATCCTTTGAGAGGGGAATAAACATGAGCAATCCTCTGATTATCACCATCGGCCGCGAATTCGGCAGCGGCGGGCACGAAATCGGCAAGCGCGTCGCAGAGCGGCTCGGCATCGCTTTTTACGACAAGGAACTGATCAACCTCGCCGCGGAAAAGAGCGGTCTTTCCGGCGAATTCATCGAGCGGCACGAGCAGCGCAGCCAAGGCAGTTTCCTCGCGGGCCTCGCCGCGTCCGCCACGTACAACGGCGGGGATTTCTCGCCGCAGAACATGTCGCTTTCGGAAAACATCTTTATCGCCCAGGCGCAGGTCATCCGCGACATCGCGGAAAAGGAGAGCGCCGTGATCGTCGGCCGCTGCGCCGACTACATCCTGTCCGGGCGGGAGAACACCATCAACATCTTCATCTTCGCCCCGATGGAAAAGCGCATCGAGCGCGTCATGAAGGTCTACTCGCTGGACGAGGCTGCGGCCATGAAGAAGCTCGCCACCTCCGACAAGGAGCGCGGCAATCACTACTTCCGCTATACGGACCGCAAGTGGGGCAAGGCGCAAAACTACGATCTGTGCATCAACGCGGCGCTTCTGGGGATTGACAAGACCGCGGACATGATCGTTGATCTGGCCGGTATTGAGGCGCGCGCCTGATGATCCCGGAATCCACGAGGGACACCGCGCTTGTGCTGGGCGGCGGCGGCGCCAAGGGCAGCTATGAGATCGGCGTCATCGAAGCGCTGGAACGGCTGAACATCCATGCGGGAAGCGTGTACGGCGTTTCCGTCGGGGCGCTCAACGCCGCCCTGTACGCGCAGCACGCGCTGGAGCAGGCCGACCGGCTGTGGTCCCAGCTCCGCCTGGACGACCTCGTAAACGAGGAGAGCCTTTCTTTAGCCGAGGCCGCGGAAAATCTGTTCGACCATCCGGAGAAACTGGTGGGTTTTCTCTCCCGGTACAGTAAAAACAAGGGAATCGACATCTCCCCTTACGAGTCGCTGCTGCGCACCGCCGTCGACGAGGACGCCGTGCGCCGCAGCGACGTGCGTTTCGGCCTGACCGCCACGCGCGTCAGCGGGCTTACGCTGACGGAGAAGCCCATCGAAGAGATGAAAGAGGGCCAGCTGGTCGACTGGCTGCTGGCCAGTTCCGCCTGCTTCCCCGTCTTTCCCGTCCGCACCATCGACAAAGAGGGCTACATCGACGGCGGATTCTGCGACAACGTCCCCGTCTCCATGGCGCTCCGGGCCGGCGCCCGGCACGTCATCGCCGCCGATATCGGCAAACACCGATCCCACGCCTGCTACGACCGGCGGCCCAACGTCACCTACATCCGTGCCTCCCATCCTATCGGGGGCCTGATGACCTTTGACCCGGAACGCACCGCGTGGAACCGGAAGCTCGGCTATCTCGATACGCTCCGGGCCTTCGGCCTGCTGCGCGGGTTCAAATACGCCTTCGACGCGGACGACGCCGGCGCGTCGTCAGACCGTGCGAGGGCCTTCACGGTGGCCCTCAGCCGGATGGAAGCCGGCCTGCGCCCGTCACACGCCGTCAGCCTCGGTGCAAAGGACCGCGCCCCCTTCTTCACCCTGCTGGAAGAAGAGATGGGCACGTCCTGCGGCGCCGTCGATTATTTCCTGCGCGCCTGCGAGCTCGCCGCCGAAACCGTCCGGCTGGACCCGACCCGCGTTCTGACGCTTGATTCCCTTTCCGCGCAGCTCGCCTCCCTCCTCCCGTTCGAACACGCGAAGACGCTTTCCGAATCCCTCGTCGGCGGCCACATCGGCGCGCTGTTCTCCCGGCCGCAGATCGACCGCGGTCTCGCCGTCACCTGCCTGTACCTGCTGATGAAAAAACGCGGGATGGACTTCCCGCTGGCATCCTATGCCGCAGGTTCCTTCCCGCGTGAATTTGTCTGCGCCCTGGCACTCACGTTTCTTCTGCCGGAGGCATAAGCTCCTCAAAGCTGTCGATGAGGCACAGGCAGTGGCGCTGCATCTCCTCCCGCTCGCGGACGTTGGTGGCGTCCCGTACGCCGACACAGCGCACGCCCACCTCCGCCGCCGTGCGGATGGCGTACAGCGAGTCTTCAAAGAGCACCATCTCCCGCGGCGCGCATCCGGCCATCCTGCACAGCCGCTCGAAGAATTCCGCCTCGCCCTTCCAGCCGCCCAGCGCGTCCGTCGTCCAGATGCGGTCCAGACAGCGCACCAGGTCAGCCCCGTCCAGCCCCAGCAGTGCCAGCCTGGCCGGCGTGGCCGTCGCCAGCGCCCGGCAGACGCCCTGCCTGCCCAGCGCTTCCAGATAGCGGCGTGCGCCCGGCTTCAGCGGGACCCCAGCGCTGTAAACCGGCTCCATGCCCGCGCAGCTGTCCCGGCTCAGCGTCTCGTAGTCGGTGGGGATCCCGTAATGCTCCGTCAGGTAGTTGGCCACCAGCATGCCGGAGAGCGTCCGCAAGTAGGCTTCCTCCTCCGCGGTCGGCCGGATCCCCTGCCGGATGACGTAATCATAGGTCATCTTCCGCCAGTACGGCATCGAATCCAGCAGCGTTCCGTCCATGTCAAAGACGGCGATTTTCATTCCTTCGATTTGCATCCTTCATCCTCCCGGAGGTTTCATGACCAGAGAATCTTACTCGAAAATCACCCGGTGCACGCGCCGGGCGCTTGCCGGGCTTCCCTTGGGCGAGCGCCTGCTGTCCGTCCCCACCGTCCTCTGCGCTGCAGGCTACCTGGCCTTTGCGGCGTACCTCGCGCTCAGCCGAGATGCGCAGCTTCTCCCCGTACTGGTCGTTCCGGCTTGCTGTTTCGGCGCGGCGACGCTCCTCCGGCGGCTCATCAACCGGCAGCGGCCTTACGACCGCTACGGCCTGCCGCCCGTGGGCCGTTACGCCGCGGGGAAGGGGCGCAGCCTGCCCAGCCGGCATACGGCAAGCGCCGCCGCCATCGCGCTGTCCTTCTGCTACGCCTGCCCGAACGCCGCCCTGTGCGCCGCGATGTGCGCGCTGGCGCTGGTCATCGCCGCGCTGCGGGTACTCTCCGGACAGCACGACGAGTGGGACGTGCTCTGTGCAATCGGCCTTTCCGCCGTGCTGTCTTTCGCCGGTTATTCCGTCTTCAGCTCACCGATGTTGCCGATATAGATGGAAATCGTCCCGTCTTCGTTGTTCATCACGGAAAAGCTGTCCGCGTCTTCCGCCAGGCTGGCCGGCAGCGTGATCGCGATCCCCGTATCCGTGCGCAGCTTGACTTTCTGAAGGCTGTTCATCACCCGGCGGCTTTCCACCGGGATGACCTTTTCCACCTCTTCTTCCTGCACCCGCTCGGCCACGCGCCGGGCGATTTCTTTTCCCTGCGGGGTGCCGGCGAAGACCTCCTGCGCCACGCTCTCCACGTCGATGGCGCCAGTCTCCTCGATGGAGCGCGACATCGCCCGGCTGATCGCCGGCTCCAGAACCTGCGGTTCCACGTCAAAGGGCGCCTCGTCGCGCAGCGCTTCCCGAACGGCCTTCACCGCGTCCTTTTCCGTGCGCGTGTCTTCCATGGCAAACAGCAGTTTGCCGAACAGGGGCGCGCTGCCCGCGCTGCACGGAACGTCCGCGTCCTTCAGCCGGACCGCGCCCGTCGACAGGTTGATCACGAACCCGCACACGTCCCTGCCGCCCGGCGACGGCATGCCCTGGCGGTTTTCCGCCATTCTCGCGGTAAACACGCCCTCCTCGTCGGCGTCGTCCCGGTGAAACAGGACGTTTTTCCAACCGAGGCGCGCCATGCAAAGGTGCGGGTCTCCCTCGCGCTCAAAAGAAAAAAGCGCCAGGTCGAAACCCTCCAGCGGCGCCTCCTGGGTGCGCAGCGCGTCGTCCGCAACCGGCAGGAGCGCGTTCGCCGCCTCCCCGAAAGCGTGCAGGAGGAAGTCGTTCAGCAGTTTCTGCTGCACGCTTCCCTCGGCCAGCCGCGTCGCCCGGCTCCCGTCCCCCGTCATCAGGCGCTCCGCCACGCGCGAAAGGTAATCCCCCTCCCGCTCGTCCGGCGCGAAGACGCGCACCGGAAAATCCGGCGTCTCCGCCGCGTTCACATAAGGCACCAAAACCGCCCTGGGTATGATCATCGTGTCTCTCCCCTTTTCTCTTTCCCCCGCGCCGCCGCTCCGGCGGCAGGCGCAGCCTTCCTGTCAGACGCGCAGCAGCACCATGTAAAGCGCCGTGCCGCCCGCAATGCTCAGCAGCGTGTTCTTCTTCCAGAGGTGCAGCGCTACGACGGCCGCGGCCGCCGCAATCTGCCGCGCGCCCTGCGCCGCCCCGCCGAAGGGCACCGTCCTCAGGCAGTAAACCACCAGCGCCGCCATAATCGCCGGCGGCAGCGTCTCGCCGAGTTTCCGAATGACCTTCGGGATTTCCCGCGCCCCGCCGAAGAAGAGGAAGGGCGCGGCGCGCAGAAAGGCGGTAATCAGCGCGCAGAGCGCCACGATGAGTGCCGCGTGAGCCCTCATCCTTCAGCACCCCCCTTCACCGGGCGCGTCAGCACCAGCAGCGCTGCCGTCGCCGCCAGGGCCGGGGCCAGAAAGCGGTCCGGCCCGAGCAGGAAGAGCATCAGCATCGAGATCCCCGCGCCGAGCGCAAGCGCCGGCCGGCTCTTCCTGTCCAGCCCCTTCTCCACGCAGATGACGACGAACAGCGCCGTCATGGAAAAGTCAATCCCCGTAAAGTCCAGCGGCAGCGCCGTGCCCAGCACCGCGCCGAGCACGGAGCCGGCGATCCAGTACAGGTGGTCGTACAGCGCAATCCGAAAGAGCAGACCGTCGCTCTCCCCCTCCGGCAGGGAACAGAAGACGGAATACGTCTCATCCGTAAGCGAGAAAACCATGTACGGGCAGAGCCGCCCCATCCGTCTGAACCGGGCGATGTATGAAATTCCGTAAAAAAGATGGCGGGCCTGCACCATAAACGCCGTCAGCATGACGGTGAGAAGCGGCGTACTGCCCGCCATCATGGGCACCATGACGAACTGCAGGCTTCCCCCATAGACAAAGGCACTGCAGGCGAGCGCCCACAGGGGACCGAAACCCGCCTGTGCAAGCGTGACGCCGAAGGCAGTGCCCAGAAAGACATAGCCGAAAAATACCGGCAGAGAGGCGGCAACCGCCCTCTGCCTGTCGTTTGATTTCACCGGTTTCCTCCGACCCAAAGCGTTTTATCTGTTTTCATGCTCCAGCAGATCCGACAGCCGGATCATCAGGCTGAGCAGCAGTTCGAAGCTCTCCCCCTCGCCGATGTCCATCATTCTGCGGATTTTCCCCAGCCGGTAACGCACGGTATTGGGGTGCTGGTAGAGCACTTTCGCCGTGGGCGCGATTTCCAGCCCGCAGCGCACGTATTCCTGCGCCGTCTGCTCCAGGTTCGTCTTGTTCCGCCGGTCGTATTCGCGCAGCCTGTCCATCACCTTGCGGCAGCGGCTGCGGATGAACGCGTTTTCACTCATCGGCAGCAGCCACGCATACAGGCCCATCTCCCCGGCAGACATCCGGCGCACGCCCTTGGCCAGCGCCGCACGCACCGCGTAAACTGCCTCGCACAGCGAGCCGCCCGCTTCCTCCGGCAGGGCGTACCGCTCGCCCGCGCCGATGACGACGTCCTCCGGCGCAACGCCCGCTTCCTCCAGCAATGAATCGATCTGCCCGAAATCCGTCCCGTCCCCCTGAAGCGGGTGCAGCAGGACAAAGAGCCCCTGATGCCAGCTCATAAAGACGCACTTTTCGCGGCGCAGCACCGCCCCGTCCAGCAGGGACAGCCTGTCCGACACGCTGTGCAGCTGGCTGCCGGCAAAGAGCGCGTAAATCCTGCTCTCGCCGCCGTAGGGATCGATCCGGCGCATCTTCTCGCGGATTTCATCCCGGCTGAGGTTTCCGCCCATCAGCTCGTCCAGGTCTTTTTCGTAACCCGGAAAATGCTGCTGTCCGCGGATGAGCTCCGCGACCTCGAGGATGGCCTCTTCGATATAGGTGTCATCGAACAGGAAGAGCGGCACGCCTTCCCTGTCCGCAGCCTCGGTTACCGCCGCCGGCAGGGCGTCGTAATACCCGGTCTTCACCATGAGGCCGGCAACGCCCTGCTTCATCAGGGACAGCAGGGAGGAGGCGACCAGGCTCTCGTCTTCCCGGGCGTAGGCCAGCGTCGTCACCACGAGATCCCCGCGGTAAAAGTCGTTCAGCATCATCCGCGAAGCGTCGTACTCAAAGAGCACGGCCGCGCGGACAGCCCGGTCCAGCCCCGCCTGTCCCGCGATCAGGCGCAGATTGTGTATCCTCTGCAGCCTGAACAGGTCCTTCAGCCGAATCACCGCCATGCCCTCCTTTCCGAAAACACAGGTTTATTTTATCATTTCCATTTCGACAATGCAAGCGCGCAAAACAGCCGTTATTATGCCAAAAAACAGGCCCCGACAAAGCGCGGGAGCCTGTTTGAAATCCCCTGAAGTTTTTTACAGCGCAAAGAGCAGGATCGCCAGGATGTGGCAGATGCTGCCGAAGACGACGAACAGGTGGAAGACGCTGTGCATCCAGCGGCGCTTTTTCCCCTTGCCGTAGAGCACCGCGCCCGCGGTGTAGCAGATGCCGCCGGCCAGCAGCAGCGCGAACCCGCCCCATCCGATGGCCGCGAGCAGCAGCGGCAGCCGCACGATGATCGTCCAGCCCATGCCGATGTACAGCGCCATGGAGAGCTTGCGCCAGCGGTGCAGGTCGATGCTGTTGAGCACGATGGCCGCAGCGGCCAGGCCCCACACGACGTAAAACAGGATCCACGAGGTCCTGGCATCCAGCGGCCGCATGGCCGAGAGGAGCACAGGCGTGTAGCTGCCCGCGATGACGACGTAGATGGAACAGTGGTCGAGCACCTGCAGCACGCGTTTTGCCATGCCGTCTCTCAGGCCGTGGTAGAGGCTGGACATGGTGTACATGAAGAGCATCGAAACCCCGAAGACGATGGAGCTGCCGACGCCGTAGCCGTTGTGGTGCAGCGCAGCACGGATGATGCACAGCACCATGCCCGCTATGGCAATCCCGCCCCCCACGATGTGGGAAATCATATTAAAGCGCTCTTCGCCCCGCGTATAGTCGGGCAGCTTGCGCTGAGAGAGCGGCGTCCTGTTCAACAGAATCACTTCTTTCCGCATGATCTGGTTTTTAAAACCAGATCATAGGATACACCCCCTGCGGCTTTCTGTCAAGGCTGCCGTCCCCTCTTCACCGGCCGAGTTCCCGCTCCGCCGCTTCCAGCGCGCTGGCGATCACCTTGTCCATGTCGTAGTACCTGTACTCACCGAGCCTGCCGCCGAAGCGCACGTTTTTCTCCTTCTCCGCCAGCTCGCGGTAGCGCGCGTACAACGCCCCGTTCTTTTCGTCGTTGACCGGATAGTACGGCTCGTCCCCGGGCTTCCACTCCGAGGAATACTCGCGGCTGATGACCGTGCGCGGCAGCTCCGCCCCGTTTTCGTCCCGGCCGAACTCGAACCACTTGTGCTCGATGATGCGCGTGTACGGCGTCTCCCTGTCCGTGTAATTGACGGCGGCGTTTCCCTGGAAATTGGGGCAGTCCAGCACTTCCGTCTCAAAGCGGACGGAGCGGTACGCCAGCGCGCCCAGGCTGTAGCCGAAATAGGCGTCGACGGCACCGGTATAGATGACGCGCTCCGCGAGCGCGTCCAGCTCCGCCTTGTGCTCCAGGTAATCCACGCCGAGGCGCACCTCCACGCCCTCCAGCATCCGCTCCACCATCCCCGTGTAGCCGCCCATGGGGATACCCTGATAGAGCGCGTCGAAGTAGTTGTTGTCAAAGGTGAAGCGGACGGGGAGGCGGCGGATGATAAAGGCCGGCAGCTGCCTGCAGTCGCGGCCCCACTGCTTTTCCGTGTAACCCTTGACCAGCTTTTCATAGATGTCCGTACCCACGAGGCTGATGGCCTGCTCCTCCAGGTTGCGCGGCTCCTTGATCCCGGCGGCCCTGCGCTGCTCCTCGATTTTCGCTGCGGCCTCCTTCGGCGTCACCACGCCCCACATACGGTTGAACGTATACATATTGAACGGCAGGGAATACAGCTCGCCCTTGTAATTGGCCACCGGCGCGTTGGTAAAGCGGTTAAACTCCGCAAAGCGGCCGACATACCGCCAGACGCGCCTGTCGTTCGTATGGAAGATGTGCGCGCCGTAGCTGTGGACGTTGATGCCCTCGATCCGGCTTGTGTACACGTTGCCCGCGATGTGGTCCCTGCGGTCGACTACAAGAACGGTCTTCCCCGCCTCGTGCGCCTGCTGGGCGAACGTCGCTCCGAAGAGCCCTGCGCCTACAACCAGATAGTCGTATTTCA
>ODAI013869249.1_pt1 | contig 13899 bp, 10 predicted proteins | sample 1539321 | NCBI WGS metagenome assembly ODAI01 (sample SAMN02144231, study PRJEB22623) | gut metagenome | biome: sheep rumen | host: Ovis aries | place: New Zealand
CGCTGCCGCCCTCGGCAACGACGAAGTGAAGAACAACTTCATCGCCGGCAAGTATGCCTTCTATCAGAACGGCTCCTGGAACAACAAGGACATCGGTGAAAAGGCTCAGTTTGTCGTCAAGGCCGGTACTTTCCCGGTTCTCGACCCTGAAAACGCCACCCTGTATCAGATGATCGGCGGACCCAACAACACCCTGGCCGTCACCGCGAGCTCTGCTCACACTGACCTTGCAACCGAGGCTGCCTTCTACCTGGCCCGCTTTATGTCCGACGCGGATTACAAGAGCGGCGCCAACCTTCCCTGCTGGGCTGCGGATCCCGATGCCGATGTGAACGAGCTGATCCAGGCCGCCGCCGATATGGCATCCAAGGCTGAGAACATGGTTCTCTTCGGCGACAACTTCCTCTCCGCTGACGCGGCCAACACCTATCTGGATTACATTGAGATGGCCTATGCCGGCGATATCACTCCGGAGGAGTATGTGGAAGGCCTCGATGCTGACCTGAAGTAATTTCTGGTATTCCTTTACCCTTGGGCAAAACAGCAAAACAGGCATGGGGGACGGTTCCTCGCGGGTTTCTCCCGCACAACCGTCCCTCTCTTTTCATAAAGGTATTAAGGAGAACCGGACCATGAACAAACCTCTGCGCTACAAAGTGAATATCTTTCTGTTCCTTCTGCCTGCGCTGATTTTGTTTGTCGGTGTGCTGATCGCTCCGATCATCATGTCCACTGTCTACAGCTTTACAGAATGGAACGGTTTCAATACGCCGGAATATATCGGGATTAAGAATTATATTGAGCTCTTTACCAGCAAGTCCATCAACATCCGGCGCGCGCTGGGCAACGCCATGCTGCTTGCTCTCTTTTCGTGCTGTATTCAGCTCCCCTTCGCCCTTTGGCTGGCGCTGAAGCTTTCACGTCCGATCAAAGGGAAAACGGCCCTGCTTGCCATTTTCTTTATGCCCGTCCTGATCTCCACGGTTGTCATCGGTCAGCTGTGGCTGAAGATCTACAACCCGGACTACGGTGTCCTGAATGTCTTTCTCAGATCCATCGGGCTGGAGAAACTCGCCCACGTCTGGCTGGGAGAAAAGGGCACCGCTCTGGGTGCTGTATTTGTTCCGATTCTGTGGCAGTATGTGGGATATCACATGCTGCTGATGTACGCCGGCATCAAAGGCGTACCGGTTGAGCTCACCGAAGCCGCCATGCTTGACGGCTGCACGGAGTCGCAGGTGAGCCGCTACATCATCATTCCCTACATCCGCCCGATTCTGCGGGTCTGTGTCATTTTTGCAGTGACCGGCTCGCTGAAGTCCTTCGACCTGATCTATGTGTTGACCAACGGCGGCCCGCGCCATGCAACCGAGGTGCCGAGCACTCTGATGATTAACCTCCTGTTCCTGCGAAACCGCTATGGCATGGGCTCCACCATCGCCGTCATGCTGATCATCCTGTGCTTTGTCTTCGCGCTGCTGATCAACACGCTGTTTAAGGAGGAGAAGTGAGATGGGTAAGAACCGCACCGTGGGCGCCGGCGGAAGCAAGGCGAGAAAAACCGTTGTATACGTCATTCTGATTCTCTGGGCTCTGATCAGCGTCTTTCCCGTATACTGGATGCTCACCTTCTCCCTGAAGACCAATCCGGAGATCTTCGGCGAGAATGTGGTGGGTCTTCCCCGGCACTGGGTCTGGGAGAACTATACCAGGGCCTTCCACACTGGGAACATGCCCCGATATTTCCTCAACAGCCTGGTCGTGGCGATCATCACCATCCTCATTACGCTGGCAGCCTCCGTCATGGCAACTTATGCCATGACTCGTCTGCACTGGAAGGGCCGCAAGCGCATGAACAGCTTTTTCATGCTGGGGCTGACCATCCCCATCCACGCCTCTATCGTCCCTCTTTACACGACGCTTGCCAAGCTCAAGATGCTCGATACGCTCTGGGCGCTGATCATTCCCTATTCCGCTTTTTCGCTGGCGATGGGGATTCTGGTCTGCACAGGCTTTATGGGTGACATCCCTTATGATCTGGACGAAGCCGCCATGCTGGACGGCTGCGGCACCTGGGGCGTTTTCTTCCGGGTGATCGCTCCGCTCATGACGCCTGCCGTCTCAACTGTCGGCATCTACACCTTCCTGCAGTGCTGGAATGAGCTGATGTTCGCCAACGTCTTTGTGAACTCCGACAAGTGGCGGACCCTCCCGGTCGGCGTCCAGGCTCTGTCCGGGCAGTATACGACCGATTGGGGACCTGTAGGCGCCGCACTCTCCATTGCGACCATCCCGACGCTGATTTTCTATATTTTCCTGAGCAAGAGAATCCAGGACAGCTTTATCGCCGGTGCTGTCAAGGGATAATAATCATTCGCAATCCCTGATCTGAGGAGCTTTGAAAGTGATGAAGCACTTCATTTTTCAAAGTTCCTCTTTTTATCATCCGTTATGGGAGGACCTCTGCTATGACAAGAGAACAGGCGCGGAAGCTGGCCGAAGAGCTGGTCGGACAGATGACTCTGCGTGAAAAGATGAGCCAGCTCCGCTATGACTCTCCGGCCATCGAGCGGCTCGGAATCCCCGCCTACAACTGGTGGAACGAGGCGCTGCACGGCGTCGCCCGCGGAGGCACAGCAACAAGCTTCCCTCAGGCAATCGGTCTCGCCGCCACCTTTGACGATACCCTGGTGGAAGAACTGGGCGATGTGGCCGCGACCGAAGGCCGCGCAAAGTTCAACCAGTTTTCCAGAAAAGGAGACCGAGACATCTATCACGGTCTGAGCTTCTGGTCGCCGAACATCAACATCTTCCGTGATCCCCGATGGGGCCGGGGACACGAAACCTACGGAGAGGATCCGTATCTGACTTCCTGCCTCGGCTCAGCCTATGTCCGTGGCCTCCAGGGAAACGGCGATTATATGAAGGCCGCTGCCTGCGCCAAGCACTTTGCCGTCCACAGCGGCCCAGAAGCGCTGCGGCATCAATTCGACGCTGTTGCGAGTCCGAAGGACATGGAGGAGACCTACCTCCCCGCGTTTGAGGACCTGGTCAGGTCCGCCGGCGTCGAGGCTGTCATGGGCGCGTACAACCGCACCAACGGAGAACCCTGCTGTGGGAGCAGAACGCTCCTGCAGCACATCCTCCGCGGGCGCTGGGGCTTCGAAGGACATGTCGTCTCCGACTGCTGGGCAATCCGCGACTTCCATGAAGGACATCATGTTACCTCAAACTCTGCCGAATCCGCCGCTCTCGCGCTGAAAGCAGGCTGTGATCTCAACTGCGGCAGCTCCTATCAGTGTCTGATGAGCGCCTATGAGCTGGAGCTGATCGATGAAGAGGACGTCACTCGGGCAGCTGTTCGTCTCTTTACCACGCGCTATCTTCTCGGCATTATGGGACAGCACACAGACTACGACAGCATCCCCTACTCCGCCGTAGAGTGCGACGCCCACCTGAAGCTCGCCCATGAGGCCGCGCTGAAGTCCTGTGTCCTTTTGAAGAACAACGGACTCCTCCCTCTGAAGGCAGAGGGAACCATCGGAGTCATCGGTCCGAATGCCAACAGCCGCGGCGCTTTGATCGGGAATTATTACGGCACCTCTTCCAGATACATCACCGTGCTGGAAGGAATACAGAATCGCATGGGCGACCGAGGCCGCGTGCTGTACTCCGAGGGCTGTCACCTCTTCCGAGACCGGGTAGAGCCTCTCGCGCAGGCGGATGACCGTCTGGCGGAAGCGGTCGCCGTTGCCGAAAACAGCGATGTCGTGATTCTGGTGCTCGGATATGACGAGCGCCTCGAAGGAGAGGAGCCCGATGACGGGAATGCATACGGTTCAGGGGATAAGGAGGACCTGCTTCTCCCTCCGTCTCAGCGTCATCTGATGAGTTCCGTACTCTCTGTCGGCAAGCCCACAGTCGTTCTCCTGATGGCAGGCAGTTCCGTGGATCTCTCTGACGCTCAGGACAGAGCGGATGCCGTGCTCCTCACCTGGTACCCGGGAGCCCGCGGCGGGAAAGCGGTGGCGGAATTGCTGTTCGGCGATGTCTCCCCTTCCGGCAAGCTGCCCGTAACCTTCTATCGGAACGAGGCGCTCCGGGAGATGCCGGATTTCACGGACTACAGAATGGAAGGGCGGACCTACCGCTACTACAGAGATAAGCCGCTCTATCCCTTTGGCTATGGCCTCACTTACGGAAGCTTCACACTCTCCGGGCTTCACGCAGACCGCCAGAGCGCACATGTGACGGTGACAAACCTGTCTGAGATGGCGGCCGAAGAAGTTGTGGAGCTGTATCTCAGGGATGACGTTTCCCCGCTTGCTGCCCCCAATCCCGTTCTCTGTGGCTTTCAGCGGGTCAGGCTCGCCCCCGGAGAACAGCGGGAATACTGTATTCCCTTTGCTGCGCGCGCATTCACCGTTGTGGATAACGATGGTGTGCGGATTCCCGGGAGCGGCAGCTGGACACTCTTCGCCGGCTTCGGGCAGCCGGATCCCCGGACTGAAGAGCTGAGCGGGCAGAAGTGCCTTTCTGTACGCATCACCCAGGGATGACCTCGCAGCAGCTGATGATGACGGGCTTTTCCACGCAGAGACCGTGCTGAAACCTGCACATTATTGCAGAGACTCCGGAAGTTGAGTTTCCGGAGTCTCTAATCATAAGTGATATGAAGCTGTTTCTGTTTCCACTATCTTTTTTTACTCTTTTCCCTGCTCACGCTCGCCTCTGATTCTCTCCTGCGCGCCGGTTTCGTTTGCCCTGTGCGCAAGATGGCGATAGATCAGAACAGACGCAGTAATGAGCAGAATCTGAACACCGGCCGCGATCAGGAAGGCCGGCGAACCGGGTTCGTCCGCAGCCACGCCGAGCACCGTGAAGTCCACCAGCAGCGGGAGAAAGCCCAGCACGGAGCCCAGAAGATATTTCCCGAAGTGAAACTTCATAGCGCCCATGTACATGCTGGCTATGTTCAGCGGCAGTCCCGAAAGGCGAAACAGCAGCGCCACGACAAAGTCGTTCTTCAGCCGCAGTTCCGAGACCGTCTTCAGCTTCGGATATTTTCCAAAGAGGTACTCCACCAGGGGCGCCCCAAGGGTCCGTCCGAGCCAGTAGGGCGTGGTAAAGACGATCGCTACTCCGACCGTGTTCAGCAGGATCGCCGCCGGTATCGGGAACATCACGCCGCTCGCCGCGTACAGGATACCGGAATGCATGACGAAGTCCACGCTCTTCAGAAGATAGAGCCCCATCATAACGAGCACGGCAAGGAGCGGATTCTCCGGTTGATATTCCAGCAGATTCTCCAGGGTGAGATTTCCCTTGCTTTGCAGAAAGATGTACAGCAGCATCGCCCAGCAGGCGACCAGGATACAGCTCCAGATACGGATCCACTTCCTGATGTTGGGACTCCCGGACTGTTTATTCATAGTACCAGGCTCCGTCCAGCATCGTTGTTGCACCGTAGCTTCCGCCCCATCCGCAGTAGACGATGTCCAGGTCTCCGTACCCGATTTCCCGGTCCAGCGGATTAATGGTGCTGTTAAGCATCGTCAGCCACTCATCAATGTGCGGAACGGCATAGCTGTAGTTCTGGATATTCCGCGGCTCACAGGGCATGGTACTGAAGTGAATGTTCTCTGCCCTGCAGAGAAGTGCCTGTCTGAGAAACCACGCGATATTCGCGGAGGAGAGATCCGTGCTGAGATTCTCCGAGAGCGTCCGGATGACAGCACGTGCATTCGGGATATTCCCCAGCGTAATGAACTGCTCCGCGCAAGCGGAGAGAAAGCTGTGCTGGAGTTCCAGACGGCCGAGATCTCCGTCGATATAACCCTGACGATACCGCACAAGCGCCATGGCCTGTCTTCCGTTCAGATGCTGCGGTCCGGCATTCAGATGAATATAAAGCCGCATCTCAATATCATCGAAGAAGTAGTTCACTTCCTGCGGGACGACAAAATCCACACCGCCCAGGAGGTCGATCACCTCGATAAAGGTGTTCAGGTTCAGAACCGCATAGCAGTCCGGTGTGAAGCCGACCATCCGCCTCACATGCATGGCGAGAGCATCGATGCCGTTCCCTCCGAAGTTTGCGGAACCGGCATACACCGCGTTGATCTTTCGCGGATCCCAGTCTACATTAATGATGGTATCCCGAGGGATACTGACCACATTTACCTCATGCCGTACAGTGTCGAACTTGGCCACCATAATGACGTCGGTACTCATACTCATCTGGTCGATCCCGACAAGCAGAATCGTATATACTCCGTCCTGACGTCCGGTGTCCATCGCTTCTCCTTCCGGCATCGGCTCCGGCGTCGGCTCCGGTTCCGCCGTAACTTCGGGAGTAGGTGTCGGCTCCGGTTCCCGGATCTCGGGCGGTCTCCCCCAAATGAGATTCAGAATCACGATGGCGACGATCAGGATCGCCACTGCAATCGAAATCCAGAAGGTGATTTTTTTTCTGCGAGCTTCCATTTTTGCCCTTTCATCTGTTTTTACAGGCTGCATCCAGCCTGAAATCCGCGCTATTATACCGCAGTTCCGGGATAAAAACAACAAAAAACAGCGTATTTATCTTGACTCTGTCCTGTCAGAATGCTAAAATTATATACAGTTATTTCTGCCTGAGCCAAAGAAAGGGAAGATGAAAATGAAAAACAAGTTTCTTGCAGCTGCAGTACTGGTTCTTCTCTGTATGACATTTCTTCTCAGTTCATGCGGATTGTTCACCAGGGCAGCACCAACCGCGACCGCCACTCCCAAGCCTTCGGCTTCCGGAGCCGTCATTAATACGGAGCCCTCGGCTCAGCCTCAGACTACACCTTCTCCCGCTGTTTCTGTCGCCCCGACGCCGACTCCGACTCCCACCCCGACGCCGACTCCTACGCCTGCACCTACACCTACTCCCATCCCGACGCCCATGCTGACCCCGGCCCCCATACCCACGCCGGCTCCGGATCCCAGGACGCCGATCATCCTGAAGAGTCCGACGGACGAGACGGTGCAGGAGGGCGGCACCTGTTATTTTGCGGCAAATTATCAGGGTGAGAACACCCTGGCTGTTTGGCACTTTGTCAGCCCGGACGGCGCAGACCTGGACTTCTACACTGCCGCATACACTTTCCCCACTCTGACCATCAAGAACGGCGAGTTCAATCAGATGAAGCTGCAGAACATCCCGGTTGAGCTGGACGGCTGGCAGGTTTACTGCCGTTACTCAAACAACTATGGCTATCGGGACACCAAGACTGCAACCATCCATGTGACGCCCTCCGCCACCGCAGCAGCCGCAGCGGCGGCCGGTATTGTGCCGGCGACACCCGGCGGCGCGCTCCCGAAGGTTACAAAGAGTCCCACAGGTGAGACCGTGGCAGTCGGCGGTGATGCATGGTTTGTCGCCAGCTATGAGAACGCGAATGTCGCGGAGTGGCATTTTGTCAGTCCCGACGGTCAGGACATCAACTATGAAGAGGCCGCGCTGGTCTTCCCGACGATGAATATCATCAACGGTATGTACAGCCGGCTGCATCTGGTAAATATCCCCGCTGAAGCGGATGGCTGGCAGGTCTACTGCCGCTACTACAATACCAGTGGCAGCACGGATACGGGTTCTGCCAAGATCACCGTGATGAATGTCAATCCGACTCCTGCGCCTGCAGAGTCTCCCCTCGCAACGGTTCCCGAGGTCACGGACGCTTCCGTCCCCACGACAGTCAATCCTGACAGCAGCAACATCGTTACATAATGATTTTCTGCCGGAGGCGGCCTCTTTTTCTCCTGCCTGTTTCCCGCAGGAAACAGCACAACGCAGCGTCTGTCATGTGGAGATTTTATCTTATGAAAAGCTGCCGATCGCTTCAGGTCGGCAGCTTTTCTTGTTTTCTTCTCTTCATGTTCGTGTGTCTTTATTCTCTTCTTCTCCCCGCAGTCTTCCTCTTGATCAATTCCAAAACTCTGATCTCCAGCCATGAGACCGCCACCAGCAGGACGAAGCGCCACGCGGCCGAAGTCCAGTATCCAAGTCCCGGGAGCAACGGTTCTACCAACTCCGTCAGGGCAAACTGATTCAGGTATATGGCATAGCTGATGGAGCCCAGGAATCCGGAGAACCGGTTGTCCAGCGTCTTTGTCAGCTTTCCCCTTTTCAGAAATACCAGCAGGGTGAACAGGCACAAAAGCAGGATACCGAGATAATCCCAGGCGCTACGTCGGGTAGCATAGATGATGACCATGATCCCTCCGAGCAGGAGGATCTCCGCTGCGGTGTATATGCCCTCCGGCAGGTCGCGGCCGCCTTTGTTCTCCCCCTCTGTGACTGCGGCATGCACCACATATAGCCAGCATCCGAGTCCGATCTCCGCCAGGGCTCGCACGCCGCTGACCCAGAGGACTTCCGGCTCTGTCAAATCCACATGGCCGAATCGAATCCAGGTGCCGGCCAGAAATCCTGCAAGAACAATTGGCTCTACTGCATACAGGAAGAGTTTCCGGTTTTTCTTCAGGAGCCAGTATATTGGTGCCGAAGCCCAGATCAGTGCGCTCACATACCAGAGGAAAAGGTTCAGCTCATAAGGTCTCCAGAATATCTGTACCGCCAGAACATCGGGCAGCCCTGCCGTCAGTGCCGTCCTGAGGCTGAAATCCGGCTCCATAATAAAGCGGACCGGGATCAGGAACAGCAGCGAGAGCAGGTACATCGGATACAGTCTGCGATAGCGCCATCGGATATAGCGGAACGTTGCTCTCTCTGCGCTCAGTTCTCCAGTTGGCACTTCTGTTGGAGCTCTGCCCTTTTCATCCTCCACGTGCTGCATGAGGAAGAATCCTGACGTAAGGAAGAAAAACTCTACCGCCAGATACCCCCCGCTGAAGTGTCCGCCAACGTTGTAATAATGACCGTAGTCGCGGAAATGAGTCAGAAACACAATACAGCTGAAAAAGAAGCGAAAGAACTCTACTGTGTTATTATCCCGTCTGTTTCTCACGCCTGCTCCTCTCTCCGTCCTCTCCAGCGCCGCTCTGCAGCGTCATCTCTGAAATCCGGCAACTGACGATCTATTATAGCGGATCTCCTTCCCCGTTTCAAGAAACATTTGACAAAGGCCCTGTTCCCGTGTATAATTCAAGAGCTTTTGATAAAAGTACGTGCGCTGTGAAAGGCAGGAGTACGCGGGTTATGTGCAGTTCAGAGAGGAGACGGCCGGTGTGAGTCTCCCTGCATCCTCGCGGAAGGTCGGCCCGGAGCGCCCGGTCTGAAGGGCTTCTGTGTAGGATCGGCGTCCGCCCGCGAGAAGGGCAATTGAGCGCCGTGTGGTCTCATGGCGCCGCGGAGCTTTGCGGCGGGATATGATACCATTCGGAATTCAGGTGGTACCGCGGTTTCTGCCGTCCTGAGGTTTTACCTTGGGGCGGATTATTTATTATGGGAGTGATACAGTATGAAAGAATTGCCGAAGGTGTATGACCCGCATTCCGTGGAGACGCGGATTTATGATTTCTGGGAAAAGGGCGGATACTTCCGCGCTGTCCGGGATGAGAAGAAAAAGCCCTTCTCCATCGTGATGCCGCCTCCCAATGTCACCGGTCAGCTGCATATGGGTCATGCGCTGGATGCGACGCTGCAGGATATCCTGACCCGCTATAAGCGGATGCAGGGCTATTCCGCGCTCTGGCTTCCTGGCCAGGACCACGCCGGTATCGCCACGCAGATCCGTGTTGAGCAGGAGCTGCGTGAGAAGGAAGGCCTTACCCGCTATGACCTTGGGCGGGAGAAGTTCCTGGAGCGTGTCTGGGACTGGAAGAACCAGTACGGCAACCGCATTATCGAGCAGCAGAAGCGCCTGGGTGTCTCCTGTGACTGGGAGCGGAACCGCTTCACCATGGATGACGTCTGCGCCAAGGCTGTGCGTGAAACCTTCTGTGAGCTCTATGACAAGGGCCTGATCTACAAGGGCAGCCGTATCATCAACTGGTGTCCCCACTGCCGCACTGCGCTCTCCGATGCCGAAGTGGAATACAAAGATATGCCCGGTCACTTCTGGCATATCCGTTATCCGATTGAGAATTCCGACGAGGAGTTCATCATCGCCACCACCCGACCTGAGACCATGCTGGGCGATACCGGCGTCGCTGTCCACCCGGACGATGAGCGCTACAAACATCTTGTCGGGAAAAATGCGATTCTTCCGCTCGTGGGCAGGAAGCTTCCTATCGTGGCTGACGACTATGTCGAGCTGGGTTTCGGTACCGGCGCTGTCAAGATGACCCCCTGCCACGACCCGAATGACTATGAAGTCGGTCTCCGGCACAACCTCGAGCAGGTTCAGTGCATTGATGAAGATGCAAAGATTATTAACGGCGGCAAGTATAACGGGATGGATCGCTACGAAGCTCGCAAGGCCATCGTGGCCGATCTCGAGGAGCAGGGATACCTGGTCAAGGTTGAACCGTATAATCACAACGTCGGCTGCTGTTATCGCTGCGGTTCGGTCGTGGAACCTCTCACCAGCCCCCAGTGGTTTGTGAAGATGAAGCCCCTTGCCAAAGCCGCCATCGATGTGGCGAAGGACGGCCGTGTGAAGTTCGTCCCGGAGCGCTTTACCAAGACCTACCTGAACTGGATGGAGAATGTGCATGACTGGTGCATTTCCCGTCAGCTCTGGTGGGGTCACCAGATCCCCGCCTGGTACTGCGAAGACTGCGGCGAGATCACCGTCGCCCGGGAAGATCCCTCCTGCTGCGCCCACTGCGGCAGCGGGAAGATTCACCGTGAGGAGGACGTCCTGGACACCTGGTTCTCCTCCGCACTGTGGCCTTTCTCCACAATGGGCTGGCCGGAGAAGACCGAGGCACTGGATTACTGGTATCCCACCAGTGTCATGGTCACCGGGTATGATATTATCTTCTTCTGGGTCGCCCGCATGATCTTCTCCGCTATGGAGCAGATGCATGAAGAACCCTTCCACACAGTTTTTATCCATGGTCTGGTCCGCGACAGTCTCGGCCGGAAGATGTCCAAGTCGCTCGGAAACGGCATCGACCCACTCGATATGATCGACCGCTACGGCGCCGACGCGCTGCGCTTCAACCTCATCACCGGCAATTCCCCCGGCAATGATATGCGCTTCTATGTCGAGAAGTGCGAGGCCATGCGCAATTTCTGCAACAAGCTGTGGAACGCCTCCCGCTTTGTGATGATGAATCTCCAGATCGGGAAGAATGAACTGCCGGCTCATCTGGAGCTGGAAGATCAGTGGATTCTCTCCCGCCTGAATAATGTGATCCGTGAAGTCTGCGAAAACATGGATCACTATGAGCTCGGCGTGGCTGCCGGGAAGATCTATGACTTCATCTGGGATGACTACTGCGACTGGTATATCGAGCTGACCAAGCCCCGCCTGAACAGTGGAGACGAAGCCTTGAGCCGCAGCGCGCAGCAGGTTCTTCTCTATGTCCTGACGGAGATTCTGAAGCTCCTGCACCCGTTCATGCCCTTCATCACGGAGGAAATCTGGCAGGCGCTCCCGCATGAGGGTGAGGCACTGATGGTTCAGGATTATCCGGAATACCGTGAAGGGCTCTCCTTCCCCGAGGAGGAGCAGCGCTTCGAGACGGTGATGGAAGCCATCAAGTCCGTCCGTGCTCGGCGTTCGGAGATGAACGTCCCTCCCTCCCGCAAGGCACATCTGATTATCGTCACGGAAGAGGCCTCCGCCTTTGAATCCGGCCGCAGCTATATTATGAAGCTCGCCTATGCCGAAGACGTCAGCGTCGTAAGCACCGTCCCGGAAGATGCCGACCAGATGGTCTCCGCCGTTACCGATAAGGCCCGCATGTTCATGCCGATGGCAGATCTGGTAGATATTGAAAAAGAACGGACCAGACTGCAGAAAGAACTCGCCAACGCGGAAAAGCAGCTGCAGGCACAGATCGGGAAGCTCTCCAATCAGAACTTTGTTACCCGCGCACCCGAGGCAGTCGTTAACGCCGAGCGTGACAAACAGGTGAAGCTGGAGGCTCTGATTGAGAACCTGAAGCTCAGCCTGAGCCACCTGGGGTGAATTTCCATGACAGACAGAGAAGTACAGAAGCTCGGCAGGAAGGAACTGCTGACACTTCTGCTGGAGATCCAGACGGAGAATGACTCCCTCCTGAGCGAGAGAGACGGGCTTCTCTCCGAAGTCAGCCAGTTGAAAGAACAGCTGTCACAAGCGAAAGCCGAGACCGAGGCTGCTGTACAGGCGGCTGAGCAGGCTTCCCGGGAGGCTCCGAGCTTCCCGACCGCACCTCTTCTGAAGCAGAACTCCGGTACTGTGGGTGACGCTCTGGAGTCCGGAGGCAGCGGTGCTTACGGATCTGACGCAGACGATTCTTCCGTCCGTTCCGCTGAGGGCAGAGCCCTGCAGGAAAAACAGCAGCGGCTGGATGCCCGGGAAAGGCAACTCTCAGAACGGGAAAAGCGCATCCGTACCCAGATGGCCTCCCAGGAGGCGCAGGCGCGACAGCTTGTGGAAGACGCACGCCGGGATATTGATCTCCTGAGGCGTCAGGCAGAGGCCGAGCGGATGGAGAGTCTCAATCAGGCAAATCTGACCGCAGCGCAGATCCTCCGCCGGGCGGAAGAAAAAGCCGGGCAGAGGGAACAGGAGGCAGTGGAGAACGCCGAGAGGATTCTCCGCCAGGCAAAGGAGGACAGCGACAGCTTCTGGCAGGACGTGACCCAGCTGCTGGAGAAGAAGATCGCTTCGAGAACGGAGGAGAAGCCCAGTGAGTGATGCAGTGCAAAGCCGTCCGACTGCCGATCAGCTGCGGGCGGAACTGGACCGGGTAAGTCGCAGACGCGGCGGCGCGGTTTTCTGGAAGATCCTTCTGATTCTGCTCCTGCTGGTTCTGATCGCAGCCGTCCTCGCCGTGGTTTTCCTTCCGGGCTTTGTGATCTACGGTAACTCCATGGCTCCCTCGCTCATCGAGGGTGATGTGGTCCTCGCATGGCCGTGCAGGAGCGCTGAGCCTGAACAGTTTGATTCCAAGCTGTTCCCAATGCCCCAGTCCGGCGATCTCGTCGCCTTCCGCTATGGGGAACGCGTTCTCATCAAGCGGGTCATCGGATGCCCGGGAGATACGGTGGAGATTCTGAAAGACGGCACTGTCATCCTCAACGGCAACGCGCTCCATGAGGATTACGCGGAGATCTCAACCTCGGTCTCCGATGTGAAGTTCCCCTGCACGGTGCCTGAGGGTTCCTATTTTGTCCTTGGCGACAACCGCGGCAGCTCTGTCGATTCGCGCAACAGCATTATCGGCTTTGTCACCTCGGAGAGTGTCATCGGTCGGATCTTTCTTTCCATCTGGCCGCTGCCGCATCTTCGTCTTCTGTAAAAGAGCAGCTTTCACAAAAGAGAGCCCTCCCGAGCAGGGAGGGCTCTCTTTTGCGGTTTATTACAGGGGCTCCTTCAGAGCTTTTCGAGGACATAATCCCCGAACTGAGCACACGTCGCTCCGTCCCGATGCCCGGTCACCGTGACCCGGCGCTCGGTTTCGAGGCATTCATCCAATGCCGCTCTGAGCCTGTCCGCCTGATCGGTCAGGGCAATATGCCTCAGGAGCATCTCGGTCGCCTTCAAGATACTCGCAGGGTTTGCATACTCGCCCTCTCCCGCCTCAATCTTGCGGGGGGCGGAGCCGTGGATTGCTTCAAACATGGCGTACCGGTCTCCGATGTTGGCGCTGCCCGCAGTTCCGACGCCACCCTGGATCTGTGCGGCCTCATCGGTGATGATATCTCCGTAAAGATTCGGCAGGAGGAAAACCTGAAACCGACTGCGCACCCTGGGATTCACGAGGTTTGCAGTCATGATATCAATGTACCAGTCCTCCGCTTCGATCTCC
>ODAI011460381.1_pt1 | contig 13897 bp, 8 predicted proteins | sample 1539321 | NCBI WGS metagenome assembly ODAI01 (sample SAMN02144231, study PRJEB22623) | gut metagenome | biome: sheep rumen | host: Ovis aries | place: New Zealand
AACGGCGTACGGCTCGCTGAAGAGCCCGTGCAGCACGTAGCCCCGCCCACGGATACCCTTCTGGAGGTGCTCTGCATCGGGCGCCTTTCAAATGAGAAGTCGCAGCAGACGCTGCTCCGAGCGATGCGCCATTCCAAGTACGCCGACCGCCTGCGCCTTACTTTCGCAGGCAACGGCCCCAAGGAGAAGAAATACAAGCGCCTTGCCCAGAGGCTGTTCAATGAAGGCACGCTCTCTATCCTGCCCAATTTCGGATTCTACACCCAGCAGGAACTCGCGGAGCTCGCGCGCCGCGCATATCTTTATATCCATTGCGCCTGGGCTGAGATCGAGGGCCTTTCCTGCCTTGAGGCCTTGCGGCAGGGCGCAGTGCCGATAATCGGCGAAGGACCGCTGATAGGGACCACCCAGTTCGCCTTGACTCCGAAGAGCCTGTATCCTTTAGGTGACAGCAAGGCCCTTGCGGAGCGTATCGACTGGTGGATTGAAAACAGGGAGGAGCACGACAGGATGAGCCGGGAATATGCCGAATCGGCAAAGAAGTTCAACGTTGAGGATTCTGTGGGCCGGATTATTGAAATGTACGAATCCGCGATCAAAGGCGAATGAAATATCTTCGTGTCATATCGACCCTTCTTGCGGCAGGGCTGGTCTTGAGCTCCTGCGCCGCTTCACGCTATGCGCGCGGAGTGGATGAGGCTGACGTGCGTGCCCTCAATGATGTTTACGCAGGCAGCGTGAAGCTGGTGCCGCATCCCAGCGGGGAGCGTTACCTCAAGGAGCGCCGTATGACGGTCTATCTTCCTCCGAGCTATTATGCTGAGCCGGAGCGGCGTTATCCCGTGATGTACTTGCTGCACGGAGCCCGCGGCAACGAGGTGACCTGGATAGAAAGGGGAGATGCGCTGCGCACCCTGGACTCGCTGGTGGCGGCAAAGGCGGCCCGCGAATTCATCCTGGTGCTGCCCAACGTCAACAACTACTATTCCGACCGGGACTACCGCGGGGGGCGTGCGCTGCCTGCCGTACGGGCTTTCTTTACCGTGGACGGCGAGGCTGAAGTCAATTTTATGCAGGATGTGGTGGCTACCGTGGACAGGGAATTCCGTACCGACGCCCGCAAGGAAGCGCGCGCCATAGCAGGAATGTCTTCGGGAGGACTGCAGACCCTGTATCTGGCCGCCAACTATCCCGACAGTTTCGATTATGTCGGGCTTTTCTCCGCATATTCGCACGATACCCTGTGGGGAGAGCTGCATCCGGAGTTTTACGGGAGGATAGGACGCAAGCTCAAAAAGCAGTTCGCCGACCCTCCTGCCTATTACGGCCTGATGATCGGCGATACTGATTTCTTCTATCCTCTCAACCTCATTATGGACTCATATATGAGCCGCAAGGGCTATGAACACGAGTTCATTGTGCGTCCCGGAGGCCACGAGTGGTATAATTGGCGAGCCTTCCTCGTGCATTTCTACGGGAAGGTATTCTCCGAGTAATTAAATCAAGACTACCTTGGCGTAGGCGTCGGCGATTTCCTTGATGAGAGGGTCCGAGGCTGCGATGCCCGTGTATTTCACTATAGTGGCTTCGAGGCCTTCTGTCTTGACTGACTGGAGCAGCTCGACGCTCTGCGGGTCCTGGGGATTGTCAAAGCGCAGGGCTGCGCCAATCGCGAGCAGCAGCTTGTCGTAAGGCAGACCGAAACTCTTTGCCGTCATCATAGGGAGAATAAGACGGTCGTTGGGAGCGAGCTTGCGGATAGGCTCACGGCCCACGCGGTCGCATTCGTCCCGCAGGTACGGGTTGCTGAAACGCCTGAGAATCTTATCGATGTAGGCGAGATGGGCTTCCCTGTCAAAGCCGAACTTGCGTACCAGGCCTTCGCCGCTCTGCTGCATCGCGCCCTTGACGACCTCGAGCACGGCAGGGTCCGCTACGCAGTCGCCGATAGTGGAGATGCCCTTGAGCTTGCCAAGGTAGGCTGCGGTGGCGTGGCCGGTGTTGAGGGTGAAGAGCTTGCGTTCCACATAGGCGAGCAGGTTGTCAACGGGCGTCATACCCTTGATTTCGGGTACCGCTCCGCAGAAGCCTGAACGCTCCACGTCCCATTCGAAATACTCTTCCACGGCTACGTCCAGAGGCACTTCGCAACGCACCGGAGGCACGATTCTGTCAACTGCTGCATCGGGGAAACCGACGTGCTGCTGGGCCCAGGCCTGGGTCGAAGGGGGAAGCTGCGCGAAGACCAGCTCCTTGAGCTGGGAGGTGGCGCGGAGGCCGTTTTCGCAGGCGATTATGTTGAGAGGCTTGCCGATTCCGGCTTCCTGGCGGGCGATGATGCCCTTCGCCACCGTGGGGGCTACGAACTTAAGGATACGCAGGCCGACAGCCGTGGTGATGATATCGGCATCGACAATTTCCGAGACGGCCTCGGCGCTGCCGGAGTTGACGGCGCGCACGCCCTTGACCGTGACATCGTAGCTGTTGTGGTCTGATACGTGGACTACATACTCTTTACGGTAGTTGATCTGGGAGAGAAGCTCTTCCACGACATCTGCGAAGACCAGTTCGTAGCCCGCTCCTGCGAGCACTGCTCCGATAAAACCGCGGCCGATGTTGCCCGCGCCGAATTGAATTGCTTTCATATCAATATTTGTTGTTTTCTTGTCCTACAAATTTAGTAAAAATATCCTATCTTTACACTTCGTATGAAAGAGAAGATTCAGAAATTCGGAAGGGCCCTCAGCGCGATGGTGATGCCCAACATCGGCGCCTTTATCGCCTGGGGTCTCATAACCGCCATTTTCATTCCCGGGGGATGGTGGCCCAACGAGAACGTGGCCCGGCTCGTATCGCCGATGCTCAAGTATTTGCTGCCCACGCTGATAGCCTTCACGGCCGGTAAGAATGTAGGCGGCTATCGCGGAGGCGTCGCGGGTGCGGTGGCAGCGATGGGCGTCATCATCGGCACCGACACTCCTATGTTCCTCGGAGCGATGATAATGGGTCCGTTGGCAGGCTGGTGCGTGAAGAAGTTCGACAAACTCGTCGAAGGCAAGATAGGCGCCGGCTTCGAGATGCTGGTGGACAATTTCTCCCTCGGCATCATTGCGATGCTCCTGACGATTGCAGGCTATCTCGTCATCGGCCACGCCGTGTCCTGGGTCACCGACGGCCTCAGCGCCGGCGTCAACTGGATGCTCAGGCACAAGATGAATCCTCTGCTGGCGTTGCTTGTGGACCCTGCCAAGGTGCTCTTCCTCAACAACGCCGTAAACCACGGCATAATGACGCCGCTCGGCATTCAGCAGGCTGCCGAGATGGGGCAGTCGATGCTTTTCCTGGTGGATCCCAACCCCGGTCCCGGTCTCGGTATCCTGCTGGCCTGCTGGGCTTTCGGCAAGGGCAGCACGAAGCAGTCGGCTCCCGGGGCCGTGGTCATCCAGCTGCTCGGCGGCATCCACGAAATATATTTCCCCTATGTGCTTGCACGTCCGATTCTGCTGCTGGCGGTGATTGCCGGCAACGTCTGCGCGCTTAGTTTCTTCACTCTGGTGGACTTCGGCCTCGTGGCTCCCGCGTCTCCGGGCAGTCTTATTTCCATAATACTGATGTCTCCGAAGGGGAAGACCCTGCTGGGCATACTCGGCGTGCTGATTGCGACCGCGGTGTCTTTCCTGCTGGCCTGGCCTATGGTCAAGTCGCGCCCTGATTTCCAGGGTGAAAGCGAGGGGGGAGAAGCCGCACCCGACGCCCCGGCCCCTGCCGTTGCAGGGAGAATCAGCAAGATAGTTTTCGCCTGCGACGCCGGTATGGGCTCGAGCGCGCTGGGCGCAACCCGCTTCAAGGCCCGTCTGATGAAAGAAGGGCTTTCCGCAATCAAGTGCACCAACTGCGCCGTGGGAGATATTCCGTCCGATGCATCCGTGGTGATTTGCCAGAAAGAACTGGAGGAGCGGGCGAGGAAGTCGGGCAAGGAAGTGATAGCCATCACCAATTTCCTCTCGGACCCTGCCCTGGATGCATTGCTTAAGGCCTGCAAGGGCGGAGGCGAGGAGCAGGAGGTGCTCCTCAGGCATAATATCCTGACCGGCCTGCCTTCTGAAAGCAAGGAGGCCGCAATCCGCAGGGCCTGCGGGCTGCTGGAAGCCTCGGGCTGCGTGGAAAGCGCATACGCCGACGCTATGCTGGAAAGGGAAAAAGTGGCTCCTACATATATGGGAGAGGGCCTAGCCATCCCGCACGGCACTTCTTCCGCCAAGAGCCAGGTGCTCCGTTCCGGAATAGCGGTGCTGCAATACCCCGGCGGAATAGACTGGGACGGGGAGACGGCCAGGCTCGTCGTGGCCATAGCCGGCAAGGGCGACGAACATCTGGAGATTCTCGCACGCGTGGCCGAGACCCTTGAGGACCCTGAGGTGCTCGGACGCCTGAGCAATGACGCAAGTGCTGATGAAATTTACTCTACTCTGAAATAAAAGCAGTATCTTTGCACTGTATGAACAAACATTTTACTTTACCTTACGAAGGCGGATTGATAGAAAAGGATCTGCCTGTCGGAATTCTCCACAGCTATGAAAAAATCTGGACGAAGGTGTATCCTGAATCGCGGCCTGCGTCCTATGCGATTGCCGACCAGATAGTCGCCTCCATCAAGGCCCACACCGAAGGCTTGTTCCGTCTGGGCCTTACCACGGGCGCCACTCCGACATCCCTCTACAACGAGCTTACCCGCCGCTATCAGGCAGGGGAAGTGTCTTTCCGGAATGTGGAAGTGGTCTCGATAGACGAGTATTATCCTTCTTCCAAAGACGAGCTCCAGAGCCGCAACCACCGTCTGCACGAAGCCCTGCTGGACAAGGTGGACATTATGAAAGAGAATGTCCATATCCCCGACGGCACCGTATCGCAGTCCGACCTTACCTCCTACTGTGCCAAGTTCGACAGCATAGCCCGGGGTCTTGACCTGCTCGTCATCGGAGTGGGGGAGCAGGGGCAGGTCGGCTTCAATGAGGCCGGCTCCAACGAGAAGACGAGGACCCGTGCGGTGCGTCTCTCCTATGCCTCCCGTAAGCGCCAGTCGGCCAATTTCAACCACGACATCTCCTCCACGCCCGACAAGGCCATCACCATAGGCATCAACACGATGCTTTCCGCGAAACGTATCATACTGATGGCCTGGGGCGAAGGTAAGGCTGCGGCTGTCAAGGCCATCGCAGAGGGCGAAATAGATACAGCCTGCCCGGCCTCCTTCCTGCAGCACCACGACCACATCTCTTTCTATGTCGATGAAGGTGCGGCGAGCTGCCTGACGCGCTCCGTGGCGCCCTGGCTCGTAGGCCCCTGCGACTGGACTCCTAAGTTCATACGCAAGGCCGTCGTGTGGCTCTGCCAGACCGTCGGGAAGCCGATATTGAAGCTGACCGAGAAAGACTATCTCGACAACAACCTCAGCGACCTCCTGGAGCAGGTCGGTTCGTTCAACAAAATCAACATCGACGTATTCAACGACCTCCAGCATACCATCAGCGGATGGCCCGGGGGCAAGCCCAACGCCGACGACAGCACCCGCCCCGTCAGCGCTGCTCCTTATCCCAAGACGGTGCTGATCTTCTCCCCGCACCCCGACGACGACGTCATCTCTATGGGCGGTACGTTCATCCGCCTGGTGACACAGGGCCACAACGTGCACGTGGCGTATCAGACCTCCGGCAACGTGGCCGTCGCCGACGACGTGGTGCTGCAGCAGCTGGACGCCGCCCGCGAGCTTGGATTCGAGGACAAGTTCCAGGAAGTCAAAGCCATCATCGACGGCAAGGTGCCCGGCGAGCCGGAGCCCAGGGCCCTCCTGGACATCAAAGGCGCCATACGCCGCAGCGAGGCGCGTGCCGCCGTGCGCTCTTTCGGCCTGGACGCCGACAAGAACGTGCATTTCCTCAACCTGCCCTTCTACGAGTCGGGCGGAATCAAGAAAAAGCCCCGCACGCAGGCGGATGTCGATATCATCAAGGACCTGATCAGATCGCTCAAGCCGCATATGGTTTTTATGGCAGGAGACCTTGCTGACCCGCACGGCACCCACAGGGTCTGCACGGAAGCGGCCCTCACCGCCCTTGAGCAGCTGAAAGAAGAAGGTGCCGGGTGGCTGGACCAGACCCACGTCTGGATGTACCGCGGCGCGTGGATGGAATGGGAGCTTGGGCGCGTCGATATGGCTGTGCCTCTGTCTCCTGACGAAGTTATCAAGAAGCGCCACGCCATCTTCCGCCATATTTCCCAGAAAGACATAGTGCCTTTCCCGGGCGAGGACTCCCGCGAGTTCTGGCAAAGGGCCGAAGACCGTACCCAGAATACGGCCCGTCTCTATGACCAGCTCGGTATGGCCGAGTATCAGGCTATTGAAGTATTTTTAAAACTATATTGATTTATGCAAGTTATTATTCGCGACACGATGCCCCAGGCCTCCGTTTGGGCGGCCCGCTACATTGTTGAAAAGATTAACGCCAAGGCTGCTGTCTCCGACAAGCCTTTCGTCATCGGCCTCTGCACGGGTTCCACCCCTATCGAGACCTACGCCGAACTTATCCGTCTCTACAAAGCCGGCAAAGTTTCCTTCAAGAATGTCGTTTCGTTCAATATGGATGAATATGTGGGACTTCCGGTAGAGCATCCGGAGAGCTACCACAGCTTTATGCACCACTATCTCTTCGACCATATCGACCAGCCCGCGGAGAACATCCATATCCTGGACGGCAATGCTCCCGACCTTGACGCCGAGTGCGCTGCCTATGAGAAGGCCATTGAGGCTGCAGGCGGTTTCGACCTGTTCCTCGGCGGCGTCGGCGAGGACGGCCACATCGCTTTCAATGAGCCTTTCTCCTCGCTGCAGTCCCGCACGAGGGTCATCACCCTCACCCGCGAGACCAGGGAAGTCAATTCCCGTTTCTTCGACGGCGATCCCGAGAAAGTGCCCGCACAGGCCCTCAGCGTCGGCGTGGCTACGGTTATGGGTGCCAAGGAAGTCGTGGTGCTGGCATTCGGTTCGAAGAAGGCCCGCGCCATCAAGGATGCTGTTGAGGGACCCATTTCCCATTACTGCACTCTCAGCGCGCTGCAGAACCATCCCGCCGGCATCATCGTATGCGACGAGCCTGCGGTCGGAGAGCTGAAGGTCAACAGCTACCGCTATTTCAAGGCTACTGAATAATTAGAGGCTGAAAAAGCCTTGCAGAGGGGAGCCCCGGCCCGCTAATGACTTAGCGGCCAGGGCTCTACTCCTATTTCCGAGGCCCACTTCTCCCATTTGCGGGCCATCCTGCGGGTGCGGCACTTCCGCTCCTGTGAGATGTCACGGGTCTCGTACGGGTCGCGCTTGAGGTTATAAAGCTCCCAGTTGTCGGCATCGGCTTTGCGGACCAGTTTCCAGCGCCCCTGTCTCATACCCTTCCATCCCATATGCTCGAAGAAAAGAGGGCGGTTGCGGTTGATGTGCCTGCCTTTGAGCAAGGGGATTATGCTGCGGCCGTCCAGCGGCTGTATGGCGTGTCCGTTGTACTCTTCGGGATACTTTGACCCGGTGAGCTCTATAATCGTGGGAAGGACGTCGGTAATGTGGGCGTAGTCCTTGACCATATATCCGCTGCGCCGGAATCCGGCTGGCCAGCTGATAATCAGAGGAGTCTTTATGCCGCCTTCGAATTCGCGGCCCTTGCCCTGCCGGAAGGGGGTGTTGCAGACATTCTGCCATATTCCCACCGAGGCCCAGCAGTCAGGACCGCCGTAGGGACGGTCAGGGGTGTCGTCGAAATGGTGCATCACCGCCCCGTTGTCGGAGAGGAAGATGATGACGGTGTTCTCGTACAGCCCTTCTTCCTTAAGCGTGGAGACTATCCGGCCGACATTCTGGTCTATGCAGTCGATCTGCGCCGCATAGACGGCCATACGCAGAGACTCCCTGGCTTTCTTCTCGTCGGACAGGCTTTCCCAATCGGGGTACTCCGGAGCGGAGATTTCGAAGGACGGGTCCAGGATTCCCGCTTCCTGCTGGCGCTTGAAGCGGGCTGTGCGTATGGCGTCATAGCCGGCATCGTAGCGCCCCTTGTATTTCTCTATGTCCCCGGGCTTTGCCTGCAGGGGATAGTGCGGAGCAATGAACGGCACATAGAGGAAGAAGGGTTTCTGCCGGTTCTCCGGCCGGCGGATGAATTCAGCGGCCATCTGTCCGAAGCCGTCGGTGGAGTACCAGCCGGGCTCCGGCGAGACTTGCTCGCCGTTGCGGTAGATCAAACGGTCCTGCCTCTGAGGGAACAGGGAGGGGTAGAAATATACCCCGCCCCCGTTCGGAATATGGAAGGTCTGTTCGAACCCCCTGTGCTCCGGCCAGTACTGCTCGGCGTCGCCGACGTGCCACTTGCCGGAGATGTAGGTGCTGTAGCCTGATTCCTTGAGCACTTCGGCAATCGTCACGCAGTTCTCGTTGAGGTAGCCCTGGTAGGCGGGGATGGTGCTGCCGTGGTTGGTCATAGCGCCCATACCGGCACGCCAGGAATACAGTCCCGTCAGAAGTGCCGCCCGCGAGGGGCAGGACTTGGAGACATTGCAGAAATTGGTCATCAGGACGCCCTGCCGGGCAAGCTCGTCTAAATTGGGCGTCTCTATTTCGCTGCCCATACAGCCGAGGTCGGAATAGCCCATATCATCGGCCAGGATGAGTACGACATTTGGGCGCTCCTGGGCCGAGGCGGCAGCCGCGGGAATGAGAGGCAGGAGCAACAGGGGGGATTTTTTCATAACTATAGTGTCTTTACTGTGAGGTCGCCTTTGAATCGGGTTGAGGCCGGGTTGGGGTTGATGGCGGTCACCGTGGCGGTGTGGTTCATACGCATATTGGCAGCCACCTTGATACGCACGTAGAAGGTCCCTTCGCAGGCGGAGGCGGGAGTCATAGTGACGCTGAATGCGCCCTTCTCCGTGCCCGTGATGTCGTCGTAGGGCTTCGTGTGGTAGGTGATGTCGATATTCTCCACTTTTTCGGTGATGGCGCCGTCAGCCGGAGTCCAGTCAGTGCCGTCGGTCGAATACTCGATGATGAAGTAGCCCGCGGATGAGCCCGCGCCGCCCATAGAGCCGCTGCAGCTTATGGCAGTGCCGGCAGGGAAGGCGAAGTCATTGCAGGTCAGCAGGAAGTAATCCTGGTCAAACATACCCTTGACGTAGAGATGGCCGTCGGCGAAGCTCTGCGAGCCTATCGCAGGGGCGGAAGGCCTTCCGGGCGCGCCCACTATCGACAGCACGCCGCTGCCGGTATCGGCATTCATAATCATAGAGTTAAGCCACTCGGGATGCTTCTCGTTCAGGGCTGCGCGCTCGGCAGAATCGCCCTTGTGGTCGGTGAGGCTCCAGACCGTCAGCCTGGGGGTCGCGGGACCGGGGGCGGCGCCGGCGGCGACTTTGGCCGCGGCCGTGCCGAGGGACTTGCCGTCGGCGAACACTTCGAAGCTGACGTCTCCCGCCTTTGCAGGAGTGCCGGTGACGGCGAGGGTCACAGTGCCGTCGCCAGTGCTAAGTCCGCCGCGGGATTCGGGCACGGACAGTCCTTCTGCAGCCTCGCCGCTGACTGTGCAGGTGAAGCGGGTCTGCTCATTTCCGGAGGCGTTGCGGTAGTTGACTATGAGGGCTGCGGAACTCTCCACGCCTTCTGTCAGGGAGCCGGTGAAGGCCACCTTCCCGAATTCGAAGTTGCACTTGGCCTGGCTCACCTGCACGGGGAACTCCTTGCCGTTGTGGATGAGGTACACGTTGCCATTTCGGGCGGCGCCGGAGTTGTATGCCACTGAAATTTCATAGAATCCGTAGTCTTTGCCGTTGCCGCTGCCTTTTTCGGGCACGACCTTGAGCCAGTCGGAGTCGGAACGGGATGTCCATTCTCCGAGGCAGAGGATATTCTGCCTGACGCTCTGCTCGTTGCAGTCCACGGAGATGGCGTCCTGCTCCCTGGTGAAAATGTCTGTCTGCTTCGTGCAGCCGAGTACTGCGGCCGCAAGGAAGAACAATATGCTGAATCTTTTCATTTTGAATTCGTTTAGATGTTACCAGCCGGGGTTCTGCTCCAGCTTGTCATTCTCCAGCCTTGCGGAAGCAGGGATGGGACGGAGGTATTTGTGGTCGCTCCAGACGTAGCCGGCACGTGTCGCGGTGGCGACGAGTATGTAGCCGTGGTCGCCTTCGGAGAGCTGGTGGGTGGCACCGGTCTTTGCGATGGAAAGCACCTTGAGCCCGGCTTTCTCCGTGACCTTTTCAGAAACGAAGCTGTCGGCGGCGCCGTCCCCGTCGAGGTCAAGGGGCGTCTCGATGGCGGGAATCCAGATACCGGTCTTCTGCTTTACCAGCAGCTCGCCCTGGGCCCAGCGCATAATGTCGTGCTGGCGCAGGTTCTCCATAGGGAATTCGGTGCCCCTCTCGCGCCTGACTTCGAGGATGAGCGGGTCGGTGACCCTGTTCTGGAAGTAAGCGACGAGGTAGGGATCCGCGGCAGTGGGATATATGCTCTTGACTCCGGCTCTCTCGCGCACCAGACCTATGCTCCTATCCCAGGCGGCCTGGTCGAGCTGTCCGAGCTCGGCCTTTGCCTCGGCGTAGTTGAGAAGCACTTCTGCGTAGCGGATGAGCGGAACGTCGGTCGCGGTGGCGCCGGAGATTTCGTCGTTGATTTCATCTGTGAGCCACTTGCAGGGCTGGTAGCCGGTCTTGGCATAGACCAGGTCCGGGGCGTAGTGGACGGTGCCTCCGGCCCTGGTGAAGCCGGGGGTGCGTATGGTCTGCGCCAGGCGGTAGTCGCGGTCCTTGCACTCATCGGCGAACTCCAGCTCCATATACTTGGGATACTTGCTCGTGTACGGGGTGCCGTCCAGGCAGAGGTAGGTGTTGACGAAATCGCGGTTGAACGAATACTGTGCGTGCTGGGCGTTGCACATATAGTCGTTGATGCTGTAGGAAGTGTTGTTCACTTTGAGGGTGAGGTCGTAGTCGCGCGCCCAGATGAATTCCTTGCCGCAGTTGGCCGCACCGTCGGAGTTGATGAACATATCCCTGTACTGGGTCTTGCGGTTGGCGGGGGAGTCTATCAGGCCGTACACCTTGGAATTCATAATCTCCTCGGCGGCCTTTACGCACTCTTCCAGATACATTTTGCTCTCGTCCGCTTTCCAGGCCGCGCCGGTGGAAGGGTCGGTCTTGTGGTACTTGCGGTAGGTGCCTTCATACAGGCAGAAACGCGACTTGATGGCGAGGGCTACGTAGCGGTGGATGAACGAACTGCGGTTGCGGTAGGACGCATCCGTCGAGCAGTGCGTGCAGGCGTAGTCAAGGTCTTTCAAGATGTTGCGGCACACTTCCTCGCGGTTTGTGCGCGGCATATAGATGTCGTCCGGATTCTTAGGGTCCACGAGGTGGTCGTACCACGGCACGGCGCCGAATGTCTGCACCTTGCTTATGTAGAACATAGCCCTGAAGAAACGGCCTACTCCTTCGTAGTGGTCGAGGACTGCCTCCGGGGCCTTTGCCTTGCGCATATTTTCGAGGTAGTAGTTGATCGAGCGCAGGCTGCTCCAGTTGCTCGTGGTCCAGTTGGTGGCGTCTTCAGCGGTGTAGCGGGGAGTGTAGTAAAGGTACTCGCCGTCCCAGCTCATTGCGTCGGAGTACTTGTCTCCGTCGATGAATGACTTGATAGCCGTGGCGTAGGACCTCGTGAGGCCGTTGGTGTAGAGTATCAAGGACGATTCGTCGGTGAAGAAGTACTCGCTCTCTATCTTGTTGGGGTTCTCCTGGATGAGGAAATCTTTGCAGGAGGAAACCGCGGCTGCGCCGAGCGCAAGCATAATCAGTATTGAATATTTTTTCATTGTCCTGTCCTCCTTTTAGAATGTGATGTTAACTCCTGCCGTGAGGTTCTTGAACACCGGGTAGGTGTTGCCCTGTGCGGCGCTGTTGAAATCGGTATCATACCCGAGTCCTTCGGGGTCGAGGTTTTCGGCCCACTTGTGGAGGGGAGTGATGGTGAAGAGGTTCTCGCCGTTGACGAACAGCCTCAGGCCCCTGATGCCCAGGGACTTGCAGACATTCGGAGAGAAACTGTAGTCGAGCTGGATATTCTTCACGCGCAGGTATGAGGCGTTCTGCATATAGCGGGTGTTGGCGATTTCGAGAATCTTCGTCGCGGCGTCGTCGCCGTTGGACTGGTAGGTGCTGACGCGGGGCCAGTAGGCGGTGTCCCAGTTGAGACACTGGCTGCCGTCTTCGCTGAGCTGGGCCACCGTCGGGTTGCTGAGCCTGTGGGCTTCGGGGATGAAGTAGAAGAACGGCCTGGAGTACTTGCCCCAGAAATAGCCGCAGTCATCGCCCGGATACCAGTCCCTCTTCGCCACGCCCTGCAGGAACACGGACACTCCGAAGCCGTTCCAGCTTGCGGAGAGGTTGATGCCATAGCAGTAGTGGGCCTGGGAATTGCCGATGATGCTGAGGTCGCCGGCGTCCCGGGTAGTCAGTTTGCCGTAGTTGATGACTCCGTCGGGCTCGCCGTTTTCGCCGCCGCCGATATCCCTGACCTTGACCTGGCCGGGGCGGGTGACCTTGTCGGAAGCCTGCTGGAAGGTATGCACGGCGGAATTTGCGATGTCGTCGTAGTCCTTGAACAGGCCGTCAACCGTGTATCCCCAGATCTCTCCGATTTCCATACCTACATAATAGTTGCTCGGATTGCCGCCGTTCTTGATGAGGTCGGACATCGAAGCGGCCAGCTTGCATTCGTCGTTGCCGGCGTACTTGGTGATGAAGGAGCGGTTGTCCCAGAGCAGGCCCTTGATGCGGTAGGAGAAGGGCTTGCCGCCGAGGTCGAACTCATCCCTCCACTGGAGCGAAAGCTCCCATCCGCGGGTCAGCATCTCGGCGTTGTTGCCCTTGGGCGAGGATGTGCCGTACACGGAGGGCACCGTGGCGCTGAGCGTGTACATATCCGTGGTGTAGCGGTGATAGTAGTCGCCGCTGAACGAGAGCCGGCTGCCCAGCAGGTCGAAGTCAAGGCCGAGGTCGTAGGTGGTGGAGCGCTCCCAGGTCAGGGATACGGGCACCACGCTGGCCACGGAAGTGTAGGACGGCAGGTTGCCGCCAAGCACGATGTCGGTGGCCTTGCTGACGGACATCTCGGAAGTATAAAGGTAGGGGCTCACGTTGCCGTTGCCCATAGTACCGGCGGAGATGCGCAGCTTGAGGTTGTCCATCCAGCTGCGGCTCCACTTCATCCAGGGCTCGTCGGAAATTCTCCAGGCCGCCGAGGCGGAAGGGAAGAAGCCCCACTGGCTGTAGGTCGGGAACTTGGAGGAACCGTCATAGCGACCGCTGATCTCCAGCAGATACTTGCTTCTGTAGGAGTAGTTCAGACGGGCGAAGGCGCCCATATAAGACCAGCCGTTGCCGCCGGCGCTGATGTTGGATTCGCCGTCCATAAGGGTGAAGGAGGGCTTGCTGGAAGTGAAACCAGTGCGGGTGGTAGTCAGGGTCTTGTAGGTCTGCCACTCGGCGTTCCATCCGGCCAGGGCGGTGAAGGAGTGGTTCTTGCCGAGGTTCGGGCTCCAGGTTAGATAGACGTTGGAGGCCTGGTAGCGGGTGTCGTAGTTCACTTCCGTCAGCTTGTCTCCTGCCGACGCCGATTCCTTGAGGAAGACGCCGGGCGATTTGGAGTAGGTCACCATATTCTGGATGGTGCGGCGGTTGCGGGAAGTGAAATTATAGGAATAGTCGGCCTGCAGCTTGAGGCGGTCCTTGATGATGTCGATATCGACGCTGACTTTCTCCCGCAGGTAGGTGCGGTTGTCTGTCAGGTAGTTGTTGCCTTCGCTGAATG
>ODAI014127316.1_pt1 | contig 13895 bp, 12 predicted proteins | sample 1539321 | NCBI WGS metagenome assembly ODAI01 (sample SAMN02144231, study PRJEB22623) | gut metagenome | biome: sheep rumen | host: Ovis aries | place: New Zealand
CACGGAATTCGTGATACAATGTGCATGGGACACCCTGTTTTCATAATCACCTCTGTTAAAATGTTGTTTTGCTTTTATTCATTCTAACACAGGTCTTGAATTCAGAGTGTCCTATTTGTTTCTTGGAATTTACATAATGGAGCAGGAAGAGAAAATAAAGTCAGATTCATATCATAAAAGGAGAGAGCAGTGGGTACAAGCGGAGTCCGTAAAATTTCCCCTTCCAAAACCTATATCGCCATAGACTTAAAATCTTTCTACGCCTCCGTTGAGTGCCGTGAGCGGAATCTCGATCCTCTCACCACAAAGCTTGTTGTTGCCGATTCCAGCCGCTCAAGCAAAACGATTTGTCTTGCACTCACTCCTGCCCTAAAAGTTTACGGTCTTTCCGGGCGCAGCCGTCTTTTTGAGGTGGAGGCAAAGGCCCGTGAAATCAAGAGACAGACTGGAAAGGAACTGGAATACATCACCGCCCCGCCCCGCATGGCCCTTTACATTCAGTATTCGGCCCGAATCTACAAGATTTACTTAAAATATTTTTCTCCAGAAGACATTCATGTTTACTCAATTGACGAGGTTTTTATCGATGCCACATCATATCTGAGTCTTTATAAAACAAATGCCCGCGACCTTGCGGCAAAAGTGATTCAAAATATCCTTTCGGAAGTCGGAATCACTGCCACGGCGGGAATCGCGCCAAATCTCTACCTTTGCAAAATCGCCATGGACATTGTGGCAAAGCATATTCAAGCGGACAAGGACGGAGTCAGAATCGCAGAACTTGACGAGATGACCTACCGAAAGACTCTCTGGGAGCACAAGCCCCTCACGGATTTGTAGGACTTTATGAGCGAATCGTAAATCCCACCCTGAAAGTGAGAAGATTCAATATCTCTGCCAACGGAGTGAAAAATCAGATGGAAAGGGAGCCAAGCCTTTTTGACAGCCTTGAGGGAAATTTCCCCGACAAAAAAGAAGAGAGCCTGCAGGAAGCCCGGCTTGCCATCATCAAGAAATTCGGAAAAAACGCGATTCTAAAGGGAATGAACTTGCAGGAAAGCGCCATGACAATCGAGAGGAACAAGCAGATCGGAGGCCACAAAGCATGAGTAAGTACGAGGACATCATCAATACAGTCTGGCCTCCCCAGAAAACGGATTTGAGCCATCCGCGGATGCCCGCCAGCCAGAGGGCAAAAATCTTCCTGCCTTTTGCGGCACTGACCGGCTATGAAAAAGCCCTGGAAGAAACGCTGCAAGAGGAAATCCAAAGTATGGAAGAAAAAACGAGCGAATTATGAAAGATTTTCTTTTGGGCACCAGCGGTTACGATTATCCTGAGTGGAAGGGAGTTTTTTATCCCGCTGATTTGAAACGTTGCGATTTTCTTTCTTATTATGCGACTCAGTTCAATGCGCTGGAAGTGAACAATACTTTCTATAATATGCCCACGGCGGAACGGCTTTTGTCTTTTTATGAGCGGAGTGAAGGTCGCTTATCTTTTTCGGTGAAGGCAAACCGGCTTCTGACCCACGAAGCAGGCAGAGACTGGAAGGATGTTGCGGATGATTTTAAGGCGGCCTTGAATCCCCTGCTTCAAAAAGACCGCCTCTGTGCAGTCCTTTTTCAGTTTCCACAAAGCTTTCATTACACAAATGATAACCGCATTTATCTTGCAAGGCTGATTTCTGAGTTTAAGGGATTTCCCGTGATGATAGAGTTTCGCCACAGGGAATGGATTCGAGAGAGCGTGTTTGCGGGATTGGAGAAGCGCGGGGCAAGTTTGGTTTTCTGTGACATGCCCTGCCTTTCTGCTCTGCCTGTAGGAAACGTTGGACAGACATCGGACAGCAACGAGATGAAGTCTCCCTTTATTGGAAAGACCGCCTACATCCGCCTGCACGGCCGGAACGCGGAAGCCTGGTACTGCCATGAAGAAAGAGAGGGCGAGAAAAACGGCAGTGGCCGCTACCGCTACGACTACAGCGACGCCGAGCTTTGTGAGTTTGTGCCTGTCGTACAGCACGCCCTTATGGAAGGAAAGCGAACAGCCGTCTTTTTCAACAACCACCCCGACGGCAGCGGCGCAAAAAATGCCAGACGGCTAGGGGAGATGATTTTGGAAGGCAGGGAATGATAAGTTCCCTCATAAAAGTGTAGTTCTTGCGCCAGTATTATTATGTTGGCGGAATGCCGGCTGCGGTAAAAGACATTCTTCCAAAAGTAAACATCGTCTGGGAATCAATCCCCTATCAGCTTGCAAAGGAAAACAAAAAATTCATTTACCGGGCAATAAAAAAGGGCGCTCGTGCAAGGGATGTGCTGGTAAATAACAATGCCTTTACCGAATACAAGGGAAGCTTTACCGAGCAGTATGTTCTCCAAGAGCTGATTCCCCTGAACAAAAAAATCTACTACTACTCAAAGGAAAATTCCTCGCTGGAAATTGATTTTATCATGCAAAAAGACCAGGTCTACCCCATAGAAGTCAAGGCCGAAGAAAACCTGCGTTCAAAAAGCCTCAAAGCCGTTCACGAAGCAAATCCCGACACAAAACCCGTCCGCTTTTCCATGGCAGCCTACAGAAAAGAAGAATGGCTCACCAATGTTCCGCTCTATCTGGCGCATGAAATGGATGAAAGAGACAGAGTAATCGGGGGCTACCCCTCTGCTCAGTCATTGTCGGGCTAGACCCGACAATCCCATCGCTTCGGGGGCGGGCTTTCCGCACTTCGGTCACCCTCATTCCTCCGCTACGCTACGGAACTGCCCTGCAGGCAGGTGCTCCAATCCCTAGCCCGAAAAACACCGTACAAATTGAGTAAAAACACGGCGTGTTTAAAAAAAATTCTCCGTATGTTTTTGAAAAAACGTCGTATGTTTTCGGACAAAACTCGGTGTGAATTTTGGGGAAAGAAGGGGAAAAGTTAATACTTTTTTTAGTTTTTGTGGTATAATAATTGTCGTTATATTGGGATAGCTGTTTTTTGGGAGGAAAACTATGGCATATATAGACATTTTCGCAGGCTGTGGTGGCCTGTCTGTCGGCTTGTATAATGCCGGATTGCATGGATTGTTTGCCATAGAAAAGAATAAAGACGCATTCTCTACTCTCAGATATAATCTTATCGATAACAAGCACCATTTCGATTGGCCGGCGTGGCTTGATGTTAAAGAGCATGACATAAATAAAATTCTAGAAGAAAAAAAAGAACAGTTGATAGCTTTACGCGGACAAGTTGAGCTTGTCGCAGGCGGTCCGCCCTGTCAAGGCTTCTCTTTGGCTGGTAAGCGAGATAATAAGGATGTCCGCAATAAGCTTGTAAAATCATACATAAAATTTATTGATTTGGTTCAACCAGAAGCTCTCATTTTTGAAAATGTACATGGATTTACTGTTAATTTTAAAGGCAAGCAAGGATGCATAAAGAAATACTCGTCTTATGTAATCGAGAAACTCGAAGAATTAGGATATCATACTGATTCAAAAATTATTGATGTTTCCGCATACGGTGTGCCTCAAAAAAGGCACAGATTTATTCTCGTTGCAATGAAAAATCATAATCCATCAGATGTTTTTACTCGATTGGAACAGAATAAGCAGACTTTTTGTAATGAAAAAGGAATCGGAATTTCTACTTCAATTCGTGATGCAATAAGTGATTTAGAAAAATCAAATGGAACTTGCCAATCTCCTGATACAAAAAGTTTTCAGGCTGGTTTATACGGAAAAGCCGAATCTGGATATCAGCGGTTAATGCGTAATGGTGTTGAAAATTATACCGGCGCGGTAGACAGCCATCGTTTTGTAAACCATACAGAAACAATTATTCAGCTTCATAATGATTTATTACGTAATGCACCACGCGGAAAACGTATAACTCCAAAAGATGGAATCGTAGAGAATTTAAAAAGGCGTGGGGTAACTGTTCTCGACGCAAATTCACAGGCTCCAACAATTACTTCAATTCCAGATGAGCTTGTTCATTATGAAGAACCACGAATCCTCACCGTTAGGGAACACGCTAGAATCCAAAGTTTTCCGGATTGGTACGAGTTTAAGGGAAAATATACCTCTGGTGGCAAACGCAGGAAAATGGAAGTTCCTCGATATACGCAGGTAGGAAATGCTGTTCCACCATTATTTGCAGAACAGATTGGACTTGCTTTGATGGAGGTTTTGAATGGATAAGCTACAGTTTAAAGTAAGTTCTGCACTGAAAGATTTAGTTGGAAAAGATCTCATTAGAAATGAAAATATTGCAATATTTGAGCTTGTAAAGAATTCTTATGATGCTTTTGCACCAAAGGTTGAAATTACTTTTGAGCCTGACAGAATAATAATTGCTGATAATGGAAAAGGAATGACTCTTGATGATTTAAAAGACAAGTGGTTATTTCTTGCATATTCTGCAAAAAAAGATGGAACTGAAGATGAGGAAAAAGATGAAGAAAGAGATGAAAAACAAGAATCTTATAGAGATAAAATAAACCGTCACTATGCAGGAGCAAAAGGAGTAGGACGTTTTTCTTGTGATAGGCTTGGCTCAACCCTTGTTCTTAAAACAAAAAGTCAGAAAGATGCTAATGCTGAACAGCTCACAATTAATTGGAAAGACTTTGAGCGGGATCAAAAACTGGAATTTATAAATATAAATGTAAAGCATGAGGTCCTTTCGGAAATACCACAGTTTCCTGAAAATAAAACTACAGGAACAATTTTGGAAATAACTAATTTAAGAAATATTTGGGATAGAGAAGGTATATTAAAATTAAAACAATCTCTAGAAAAACTTATAAATCCATTTTCTGAAGATTTAGATTTCACTATTGAAATTATTTGTAATTGGGCAAAAAAAGAAGATGAAAAACAAAAACTAAACGGAGCTTTTGATAAAGATATTGTAAATGGAGTAATAAGAAATAGCATTTCTCAAGTTATTGCTCTTAAAACAACAAAAATTGATGTTGTTCTTAATGAAGAACATATAGAAACAGCAATTATTGATCGTGATACAGAAATATATCGTATTAGAGAAAAAAATACTTTTGATAAATTGAACTCGGTTACTATAAATTTATATTTCTTAAATCGTGCTGCAAAAACAGCATTTTCTACTAAAATGGGGGTTCAACCGGTTGCTTATGGTTCAATTTTCTTATTTCGTAATGGGTTCAGAATTCTACCATTCGGTAATCCCGGTGATGATAGTTGGAAAATAGACTACAAAAAACAACAGGGATATGCACGTTTCTTAGGAACTCGCGATTTATTTGGTCGAGTTGATATTCAGACTGACAATATTGAAGAATTTAAAGAAGTATCTAGCCGAGATGGTGGTTTAATAGAGTCTGAGACAACTCTACAATTACGAAGACTCTTTGAAATTACTCATAAACGATTAGAAAGATATGTATCAGGTGTTTTATGGGGAGAAGGATTCTTAAAAAGACAGTATTTTAAAGATGTTGCTTTAATAGAGAAAAATCGAGAACTTCTAAAAAATGATCAAGATTTTGAATCTGCTGACTATATAATATCATCAAATCTTGGAAGCAAGATAGACTTTGTACAACTTGTAAAGACGCTCATTAGTGACAAAAACATAGAAGTTCTTTCATATAATAAAGACCTTGCAAATATTTTCTCAGAGCCAACTTTGTTTGATGATGCAAATCCACAAGTTATAACAGATTTGGAGCGCATAGCAGAAAAAACAAAAGATGCGGATTTAATGTCGTCTATAGATGAGGCAAAACAAAAGATTGCAGAACTTCAGAAGCAGAAAGAAAAAGCAGAACGGGATGCCGAAGAAGCAAACATTCGTGCAGATCGAGCCGAAGAAGAGACTCAGAAAGCACAGTATGAAGCAAGCGTAGCAAAAGTAAAGCAGGAAAATGCAGAAAAGAAAAATGAAGAACTTGATGAGCAGATAAAACAAGTTCAAAAAGAAAATATGTTCTTAGTGTCTGATGTAAATTCAGATGTAAAACAGCTTGCTTCCTTGCAGCATACAATTACGCATACATCTAAGAAAATTAGAATTGAATTAGACGATGCTATGAACTATTTAAAATCTGATGATAAAGATGGGGTTGTAAACTGTTTAAATAAAATTTTTATCCTGAATCAACAAGTAGAAACGCTATCGGGCTTGGTTAGCAAGGTAAACTATAATGTTAAAGCAAATAAAATAACAAAGGATTTTGTTGATTTTACAAATGAATATTTGACGAATTTTTGTATAACGAATTATAGTAATATAAAATTTCATGTACCAAAAACAGAAATTGTGTGGGAAACAAAATTCGAAGCAATAAAAATTATTATCATTATTGATAATTTATTGTCTAATTCAGATAAGTTCCAAACAAAAAATATTTATATTGATTGGAAAGAAAACTCCGAAACTATCGACTTAATATACAAAGATGATGGTGATGGAATTGCACCAGATATTCTACCTAAAGTTTTTAATTATCGTTTTTCTACAACAGACGGTGGTGGTCTGGGGCTTTATCATATAAAATCAATTATGGAATCCGATTTTAATGGAAGCGTTGAGCTGAAATCCGAAAAAGGAAAGGGTGCGGAATTTATATTACATTTTCCAAAAGGTGAACAGCGATGAGTTTGAAATATAAAGTTTTATGGGTTGATGATAACAAAGATGAGTTCTCAAAAGAAGAAAAAGCACTAAACAGCTTTATTGAAGAATTATTCTTTGAGCCAAAAATTGATTTTTGTGAAGATATAGCTAGTGCAAAGAAGTTTATAGAAACAGAAAAATACGATGTAATTTTTTCTGATTATAATATTGATGAAGAACGGGGCGATGATTTTATATCTTTTATTCGCAACCAGAGTGTCAATACAGAAGTGCTATTTTATTCCGGACAAAATCAGCTTCCAGAAGGAAGGCTTGATAGGGTAACATTTTTCTTTGAGACAGGTTCACATAGGGAAGAAAGGCTTCTGAAAAAAATGAAAGAATTGATTCTGCTTACAGTTGCAAAACTTAATGATTTAACTCAGCTACGCGGTTTAGTTATGGCAGAGGTAAGTGAACTTGATGACATAATGAAAAATCTTGTAGCGGAGTATTGTACTAAGAGTTCCGAAGCGGAAATAGAATTGCGCAACTACATAGTAGAAAAAATAGAGGAGAGGGCAAAAGCAACACTTGATGTTTCTCAGGTTAATTGTGAAAAAAAATGTTTTCATGAGTGGAAAAATAAGAGTGTACAGGAAGTTGTTTTTGAACAGAATTTTGATTCATATACAACAGCAAGAGCATTAAACTATATAATGGAAAAATATAAAGAGAAACTTGGTATTGATAAGTTTTTATCAAATTATACTACAGAAATTATTCAGAACAGAAACGAATTAGCCCATTGTAAAGCAGTGCAAAGGGATGACGGTAGCGAAGTTCTTGCAACTAAAAAAGGAGAAAAAGAATTTACTCCTGCTATGATTAACGATATTCGGAAGAATATCATTAAGTATCATAAACTTTTTGAAAATATTGAACAAGTAATTGAAAATAATTAATACAAGTGTCATTCTTTGGCACTCTGAGCATTTATAATAAACCTAACTATAGGAGGAATTTAACCATGAATAACCTGCAAGAATCATTTGAAAGAGCGTTGGAAGATTTTTATACAGTAAATTGGTCAGAAACGGATGGAAGCGATGTAAAGCAGATTCTTGAAACATATTTTGAAGATATTTCAAATAACAGAAGTGCAATTCAAAAGTTGTTTGATGATTGCGCAAAGATAAATAAGTATCAAAAAGTGATTGCTTCAAAAATGCTGGAAGCATGCTAGAGGAAAGTTTGAAATTATGGTTGGGCTGGTAAAGTAAGATGTCTGAAAAACTGAATTGTATAGATTTATTCTGTGGATGTGGTGGACTTAGTGAGGGGTTCAGACAGGCTGGTTTTAATATAGTGGGTGGAATTGACTTCAATGAGCGAGCGATAGAAACTTATAATCATAATTTTAAAGGTGCAAAAGGAATTTGTTGTGACCTTTTGAAAATGGATAGAGATAAAATTATCGAAGAATTTGGCGATTTGAAAAAAATTGATGTAATTATAGGCGGTCCACCATGTCAGGGATTTTCATCTGCAAATAGATGGCAAAAAGAAGCCGCTGACCCTAGAAATAAATTATTTTTTGAGTTTGTTAAATTTGTAGATTTAGCACAACCTAAAGCTGTTCTTATTGAAAATGTACGTGGTATTGTTACCAGAGATAATGGGTATGCAAAACAAAGAATTGAAGAAATTTTCCATGAACGAGGATATTTTATTACAAATCGAATTTTGGATGCCTCGGAATATGGTGTTCCACAAAAACGTTTAAGAAATTTCTTTGTCGCAGTAAAAGATGGAGAATTTAATTTTGATGATATAAAAAAATCTGATAAACGTTACACAGTAAAGGATGCTATTGGAGAATTATATAATCTTGAAAAAAATACTGCGGAACGAAAGGTAATACCAACACCACCACAAAATGATTATACTCGTTATTTAAGAAGGGAGGATAGTCTTCTTGTAAATGATGAAATTAGATATCCAGCTGAAAAAGTACAGGAAAGAATCTCTTATGTACCACAAGGGGGAAATTGGCAAAATGTACCAGAACATTTATGGCCATCACAAAGAAATAATCGGCATTCTTCAGCTTACAAGCGATTGGATGAAAATGAAGTTTCAGTAACAATTGATACTGGAAACAATCACAGTAATTACTTTCATCCGCTTTATAACAGATTGCCAACAATTAGAGAAGCCGCAAGATTGCAATCATTTCCTGATCAATTTGAGTTTATTGGAAGCCGTTCTGATCAATACCGACAAGTTGGAAATGCCGTGCCGCCCCTTTTAGCAAAAGCAATAGCTTTAGAAATTTTAAGGAAGATTAAAAAATGAAAAATAAGATAATAGATTTGTTTTGCGGATGCGGGGGCCTCAGTTATGGTTTTGAAATGGCAGGTTTCGAAGTTGTGCTTGCAATAGATATGTGGAACGATGCCATAAAAACATTCAATCATAATCATAGAAAACAGGTTGCCTATTGTAAAGATGTTCACGATTTAACAAAAGAATTTCTTGATGATTTCAACAAAGATGGGGAAATAGTCGGAATAATAGGGGGGCCACCATGTCAAGGATTCAGTACAGTTGGACGAAGAGACGTAAATGATCCAAGAAATCATTTGTACACTGAATATTGTCGAATTGTTGAAACTGTAAGGCCAGATTTCTTTGTTATTGAGAATGTAAAAGGGTTACTTACATTAAGTGGTGGTGCTTTTAGAGAGGATATTCACTCAAGATTTGAAGCGTTAGGTTATACTGTTCGAGATAAAGTTGTTAATGCTGCTGATTACGGAGTACCTCAAAACCGGCAAAGGGTTTTCTTTGTTGGACTTAAAGGAAAAGAATTTCATTTTCCAAAAGAGAACATAAATCACCTTACTTGTTCTGATGCTTTATCTGACATGCCTAATATAAATGTTGAAAATGGTATGGCAGAATTTATGAATTATACAAAAGAACCAACAAATGATTATCAAAAATATCTACGAGAAGGTTCTAATGGTTTAAAGAATAATCAGATAACGGTTCATTCAGAACAAACAGTAAACATTATCAGTATGATTAAAGATGGAGGAAAAATAAAAGATTTACCACCTGAATATTGGAAAATTAGAAAATACAATAAAGCTTTTGAAAGAATGTCTGCAAATAGGCCATCAAATACAGTTGATACAGGACACCGTAATTACTTCCATTATTCTGAAAACAGAATCCCTACTGCAAGAGAGAATGCAAGACTTCAATCTTTCCCTGATAGATTTGAATTTTTAGGAACAAAAGGTAGTCAGTATAAGCAAATTGGAAATGCTGTACCACCTTTATTAGCAAAAGCAATAGCGGAAGCTATTAAGAAACAAATTAAGGAGTAGTCTATGGATTTAATTGGTTGTGGATGTATGGGCTTTTCTTTTACTAAAAAATATAAAAATGCAATAATCAGTTTTTATAATGTAATTTCAGAAATGGCAGAGACAGATTTTATATCATATCCAGACTTACAATCTCATATTGCTATGAAAGGGGTTAGTGAACCTTCAGAAGTTAGAATGTATATACCTTTTCTTATAAAAGCCAAAGTAATAAATCCGTTGAATTGTATTAAGAATTCAACTGGTTCTCGTATAAAAGGATTCATAATAAATGATGATTTTTTTACAGAACAAGGAATTGAGTTTATAAAAATACTAAAATTAGACATGAACAAAGATTTGCAAACAGATGAAGAGGTTATAAATAAAATCGAATCATTGTATCATAAAGCTGGTATGCGCTTAGTGCTAGCTCTAACAGAATCAGAAGATTATATTTATAAAGAAATAATATTATTCTTAAAAAAATATAAAACAATTGATAAAAATGAGTTTTATATTTTAACGACATGCATAGAAAATTCTTATACCGATAAATTAGAAAAGATAATTAGGGATTATAGAGACAATAAAATTGGAGAGATTCATATAGTACAAAATGTAAATGATTGGCAGTATTTGACAGGTACATTAGACCAACTTGGAATAATTGAACAAGATGAAAATAAAAATTATATCTTAACAAGAGATGCTTTATCATTGGAGGTAAAAGAAAATGAATAATCAGACACTTACTAATTCAATGGCCACAGAAGCAAAAGAACTTAGTGATTTACTTGCCAGAAAAAAGACGAATGAACCAAAATCAGAGAGATTACCTTATTCACATAATCGAATTATTTTCGGTGCACCAGGAACAGGAAAAAGTCATAAGTTAGAAACAGAATCTGCTGCATTTATAACACAAACACCAACACAATTGGATTTATTTAATATACATCTAAATAATTGTAAAGTAAATGGTGATTATATAAAATTTGGTATGCTACATTCAGCAGATTTAAAGGACTTAACAGTTCAAGAAATTTCAGAAAAATTTTCACATAAAGGAGCTTATTTTATTAAGAAGGGAGCCGTTTTATCACATCTAACTACTATATCTGCAGAAGAACTTCCACAGGAAGTTGAGGATTCGATTAAAGCAATACCTCACGGAAAGAAAGAATCTAAAGGTTTGGAAATTGGATATAACTATTGTTATTGTCTTGAAGGGGCAACAAAAGAATCATTAATGAGTGATTACCAAGCAGAACCAGTTGTTGCTGATTGGATTTTATATGGAGTTGAAGCTGCAACCTCCAAAATTGATAAGATTACAGAAACACAGATATCATTTATGGAACGAGTAACATTTCATCCAAACTATAGTTATGCACAATTTGTAGGAACATATAAACCAAAATCAGAATTAGTAGAAATAGATGGGAAAATTCAGAAAGTACTATCTTATGAATTTGTACCAGGACCATTTATGCGTGTTTATGTAAATGCTATTAATAACCCTGATAAAAATTTTTTGTTGCTTATTGAAGAAATTAATAGAGCAAATGTTGCCGCTGTTTTTGGTGATGTATTTCAGCTTCTTGATCGCGATAAAAATGGTGTGAGTGAATATGAAATTCAAACGAGTGAAGATGTAAGAAAATTTCTTGCAAACACTCTTGGTGGTGATGGTTCTGAAGAAAAATATAAGAGCTTGAAGCTTCCAAATAATATGTACATCTGGGCAACAATGAACAGTGCCGACCAAGGTGTTTTCCCTATGGATACAGCGTTTAAGCGTCGCTGGGAATTTGAATACATTGATATAAATGAAAATGCAGATAAACTTGTTTATAAAGATAACAAGCCAATACTTATTCCTATTCCAATAGGAAATAAGGCTGAATCAAAAGAAAAAGAGAAGTTAAACTACAATTTATATACATGGAATGACATTAGAGAAAAAATAAATGAGAAGTTGTCCGCAATTCCTTCTGTAAACGAAGATAAACTCTTGGGGCCATTCTTCTTTAGTCTTGAAAAACTTCGTTCTGCAAAAGATGACCCACAGGAATTTATTGGGCTTTTCAAAAGCAAGGTTTTGATGTATCTTTTTGAAGATGTGGTAAAAATCAGCCCCACAAAACTGTTTGAAAAATGTGGCGATCATCCCAGATACTCCACAATCTGCTCAAAATTCGATGAAATTGGCTGCGGCATCTTTGGCTTTGAATTGGAAAAACAGAATCCTTCTGAAACCGAACCTTCGGAGACTCCCAATGAATAAACCATATCAAATTCCAAACCTTCCCCTGAAATTCAAATTTGAATCTCTTGCAATCTACAAGCAGTTGACTCTTGCTTCCCGCGCTCTTGCTGAGTTAAAGGGTGTTGCAAAGACAATACCGAATGAAACAATTTTGCTTAACACTCTGGTTCTTCAGGAAGCTAAGGACAGTTCCGAAGTTGAAAATATCGTAACTACGCAAGATGAAGTGTATCAGGCTGATTTGGATATGGTCGAGACCGTTACAAAGACAGCTCAAAAGGAAGTCCTTCGTTATAGACAGGCGATGCATATAGGTTTTGATTTGGTGCGAAAAAATAAGCTGCTTACAAATGCAATTATAAAACAGGTTCAACAGGAACTGGAAGAAAATACGGCCGGTTTTCGAGCTGTTCCAGGTACCGAACTTAAAAACAACAGCAATGAAACCGTCTATACGCCACCGCAGACGAAAGACGAGATTGAACGCTTAATGAGCAATCTGGAGCGATTTATCAATGACAGAACTGTTTGTGAGCTTGACCCGCTTATAAAGCTTCCGATTATTCATCATCAGTTTGAAAGTATTCACCCTTTTTATGACGGAAACGGCCGGACTGGAAGGATAATCAACATTCTTTATCTTGTGGCAAATGACCTTCTGGACTTGCCGATTTTGTATTTGAGCCGTTATATCAATCACAACAAGGCCGATTACTACAGGCTGATTCAGCGTGTCAGGGATAATGCTCCTGATAATGAAAGTGACTGGGAAAATTGGATTATATTTATGCTAAAAGGAATTGAAGTTACTGCAAACGAAACTGTAATTTTAGTTCAGGAAATTAAAAATCTTATGCAAGACTACAAACAGAAAATGCGGCCTTTGTTTGGCTCCAAATACAATCATGAACTTTTAAATAATCTTTTTCGTCACCCCTATACTAAGATTGAATATATTATGCGGGATTTGGAAGTAACACGGCAGACTGCATCTAAGTATCTTGATGAATTAGTTGATCATAACTTGCTTGATAAATTGCGTATTGGAAACAGCAATTATTATATAAATCAGCAGCTAGTAGATTTGTTCATTAATCAGGCTGATTTATATAAAGAACATGTATAAAAATTCAGAAATTCTATACATGAAAAAATAATATGTATAAAAATTCGTTTTTTTTATACATTTCATCAGATCTATGTTAAAAAAATTGAAATTTTTTAACATACTGGTTTTGCAATGTTAAAAAATTTGGCTTTTTTTAACATTGTGATTTTAAATTGTCGCATCACTGATACGACAATTCTATTTTACGGTATGGAGAATTGTGTTTGAAATCCGCTTATTTTCGTGAAGGCCGTCATTATTCTTTTGCTCAATTGGAGAAAGCTTTTTCTTGTGACAAGGAAAAGACCAGGAAAAATATCGGCACTCTAAAAAAATACAATCTTCTCAAAATAGTCCGTAACGACAAGCCTGAATATTCCGACCTTTCTGACCAGGATATTGTTATTGGCGAAGCTCCTGATGATTCGTCAGAGTTTTCCTATATTTTTTCTTTTGTCGGCGTTATTCTTTTGGATGATTTGGTTTTGCTCTGCTATCCAAAGTACATCGACAATGATGAAAAACCTTTTGAAAAATTAAAGACTGTAA
>ODAI011315291.1_pt1 | contig 13894 bp, 9 predicted proteins | sample 1539321 | NCBI WGS metagenome assembly ODAI01 (sample SAMN02144231, study PRJEB22623) | gut metagenome | biome: sheep rumen | host: Ovis aries | place: New Zealand
GCTCGGGCGCCCCTTACAACCGGGCGAGCATCAAAGTCATGGAGCGGCTCCCGGAGGTCGCGACGATCAAGGTCCTCGGGTTCTACCGCCGCGAGACCTCCGACTACGTCTTCCGCGAGAATATGCTCCTCACCCTCATCGGGATGCTCGCGGGCCTCGTCCTGGGCGTGCTGCTCCACGGGTTCGTCATCGACCAGATCGTCGTGGACCTGGTCTATTTCCGCAAGGAGATCAAACCCATAAGCTTCGTCTTCTCGATTATCCTGACCTTCGCCTTCACCTTCATCGTGAACCAGGTCATGACCCTGAAGCTCGACCGGATCAACATGGCCGAGTCCCTGAAGTCGGTGGAGTGAGGGACGGTTCTAGGCACAAAACAGGTTCTCTCACAAGAGAGATCCTGTTTTGTACAAGAACCGTCCCTGGGAACCGTCCCTGGGAACCGTCCCTGAGAACCGTCCCTAAAACCTTCCCTTAGCTCACTCCACCTTCGGCAGCTCCGCCACCTTCTTAAGGAACGTAACCATCATCGCCCGGTTGCAGGTCTTCATCGGCTGGAACGTGCCCTCCCCGTAACCGGCTGTCACACCGCTCGCGACCGCCCAGTCGACCGCTCCTCTGTACCAGATTTTTTCCGGGACATCCGAGAAGACAGCCGGCTTATCCGGTTCCGCATATTTCCCTTCAAGCATCGCATACTTCATGAGGAAGGTCACGATCATCGCACGGTTGCAGGTCACGTCCGGCTGGAAGGTGCCTTCGCCGTAGCCGGTCGTGATTCCCCTGGCGACCGCCCATCTGACTGCCCTGTAGTACCAGTCCGTACTCCTGACATCCGAGAAGTTTACCTCCGGCAATGCATCCACCTCCGGCTGGCCGGCAAGCTTGTAGAGGAACGTGACCGCCTGCGCCCGGGAGATATCCTTCATCGGCTGGAAGGTGCCCTCGCCATAGCCCGACGTCACACCGTTCTCAACAGCCCAGTAGACGGCATTATAGTACCAGCTGTTTTTGTCCATGACGTCCTTAAAGCGGATGACATTCATGAGCCGGTACGGATTCATCGCGAATACAACCGGGGGTTTGTCGTAATCCGTCACGTACCAGCGAACATTTCCGTCACTGCAGAGAACCGGCTGGCAATCCGACAGTTTATAGAGATTTGATGATACGATTGCTGAGGTCTTATTTCCGTCTTCATCAATTGCAACGGCGCGCGACCTGACAAACTGCCCGGTCGAGACATTGTACTCATCCCACATAAGAAGAAACTGCTGCTCACCGATCTTCACCAGCTGAGGCGTATGAGCAGTCTCCGCGCTGTCTGACGTGAAATCCGTAAACCAGATCGTCTTCCGGCTTTCGAGATCCTTGCTCACGATCGAAACAAACACATTCCTGCTTGTATTATAAATCGACCCGTTACAATCCTCATTTCCGGCAACAAGGCAGTTGTTCCTCGAGAGCTCAAATCCCCCGACAGATGCGCCTGTATAGTTGTAGTTGGAGCCTTCCTCGTTTGAAAATAAAAACGCATACGTATACGTAACGTCCTCAATATCCCCTGAGAGTTCCGCTTTCGTGATCGTTACCGCTCTCGGCGCGTAGTCCCCGTGATCGACCCTGTATACATATCGATCATCCGTTTTTACAAACTGGTTAAAGGAATGACTGACATAACCTGCCTGAGCGATGTTCATAATGTCTGAATAGGAGTCTGCGACTGTCATATTCTGCTCATCTATGACAAAGGTCATATTCGCCTGATGATGCAAGCCGTCTTCCGTCTGGTACATCTCATGGCAGGTATGGATATACAGCTTTCCCCCGGCTTCATCCATTCTGAGAGATCCGGCGTCAAACGGAATGTATGTGTTCTCTCCTTTGATACTGATAGCGGCGAGCCGCTTCCAGTTCTTATCATATTTGACCACGCGGAGGACTTCCGTTTCGTCCGATTCATTCTGGTTCTGCCGGCCGAAAACAAGATAATTATTCTCTGCGCCGCTGAAAAAGCCCCCGAAAAGATCCAGTTCCTTCTTGATCTTCTTCGTTGTCTTGAGAGTTTTGCCGAAATCGGTGTATTTCTCCACCAGAACATCATTCGCATGAGCTTCCACCCTGACAAGATATTTTCCATCCTCATAGAGGCCGGAGCGAACCGTTGAACCGCACGTCTGGTAGCTGCCTTTGTCCGCATTGATCTCAGAATAATCTGTGCCCGCATACCCCGTGAGTTCGGTATCCGGCTCAGGCCTGGGAGCGATTTCCCCGACCACTGACACATGAACGCTTGCCGAAATGCCTGACGGCAGCGTCACCGTCACTGTCGTCTCACCGGGGTGCCATCCGATGATCTCGCCTCTCTCCGTCACGCTCGCGATCGTGCTGTCCCCGGATGTCCAAACCAGCTTTTCAAGAATACCTGTATTTGTCTCTGCGGTAACCTGAACCGATTCGCCGACCCGGACGGTCACTTCCCCGGCGGAGAACTCGACCGTATCTGCATTTTTCCAGAGAAACCGCTCGATGTAGTAAACGTTGTTCTCTTCTTCCACAGCAAGCGCGTAATCTCCGTACTGAGTCATATAATAAACCGGATGAAGTGTCTTTGCCTCACACACAGTGCTGTAGTCTGACAGCGATATTTCCCGGATCACATTGTTATCGACATAGTAAATAAGACTGTCCCGCTCTTCATTAATATACGCGCGAACGCCGATGCAGCTTCTCCATTCATTACCGACATACCTTGAAAATGCATCCGCTTCTTCAGGAACATCAGAACTGTACTCCGCTTGGGCGAATGTCCGGGCATTGGAATCCATCAGATAAAACCGAGAATAGAGCGCGCTTTGCATCAGGAGATAGCGGTCCCTTACAAGCTCTGCCTGAATGAAACTTTCATTATTGTAGTGCTGGGAGAGAAGCGCCATGTACCGATTTGACACCTCTATGGCGTTGCCGTTCACAGTCCCGGGATAAAGTACCATGCAGTCATGTTCATACCCCCAGTAGATCCAGTTTGCATAACCCTCAAAATAGAAATTTCCGTTCGTGCTGTCAAAACCGCTGAAGCGATAAACGACCTTATCGGTCACGGTCTGGGAGAGGATCTTTCCGTCCGAGGAGAGCAGATACATCGGGTACCCGTTTTCTCCTTTATCACCATCAGCTGCGTAGATCCGGCCCGCCGCATCTACGCCGTAAGCCCTGAGGTACATCTTAGCGTCCAGCTTGAGGTATGTCTTCTTTCCCGTTTTTTGTGTATCAAGGTCGTAAGCCTGAAGACAAAGTCCCGACGCATCCCTGCCCAGGAGATAGATTTTCGAGCCGGCCGTATAGTAAGTCGGTCCTGTATATTGAACGAAACTGCCTGTTTTCGATGAAGGTTCGTTTTGCCAGAGACTCGTGACGTATGACAGCTTATTATCGGAGAATGAAAACAAATACAGCTTTAATTCCTTGTGATGGTACCCTTCACGTAAAGAATAATTCCCGGTTTCAACAAGAATATACAGTCCGTTCCGGGACTCACACGGAAAGAAGTTAATCGAATCAATCGAGCCGCAGTCAAAGTCAGCTGTCGTAAACTGCGGCACCCCGCTGCCGGATGTCCCGACTGCCCGGGGCTCGCTCGCTCCTTCCACGCTTTCCGCATCCGAAGTTTCCTGCGTTTCCACCGTTGTATCCGCGTCTGACCGATCACCGTCCGGTTCGGAAAGAGGTCCGTTCACGATCACAGGCTCTGCTTCTTCCGGCAGGGCATATCCCCCTCCTTCAATATCGGCTGCCGCCGAGAGCGGAGTGAGCAGTAAACATACCGCCGTCAGCAGTAACGCGCCTGCGAACTTCATTTTTCTGAGTTTTCTCATTTTGTGCCTCCGTTTCGTGTGAGTGTTAATGCCGCTATATCTATATAGTATCCCCGTTTGATCTTTTTTACAATCGTTTTTGAACAGTAAAATTTTTTCTCCGCTGCCGGCATAAAAACCTGCGTTTTCAGTTAAACAAAGCGGCCAATCGTGGTATGATAATCATGAATCTGTTCTCATCACCCCAGGAGACCCCGCCATGATCGACCTCATCAAACTCGAACAGTACACCGAAAACAACCGCATCGAGGCCAAAAAAGCCCTCGGCGGCCTGCCCCACAGCATCTGGGAGACCTACTCCGCCTTCGCGAACACGCTCGGCGGGGTCATCCTCTTAGGCGTTGAGGAATACCGCGACAAGACCTTCCACACCGTGAACCTCCCGGACCCCGAGGGGATGGTCAGAGAGTTCTGGGATCTGGTCAACGACCCGGACAAGGCCAGCACGAACATTCTCACGAAGAAGCAGGTCCGGATCGAGACCGTGAACGGCGACCGCATCATCCTGATCGAGGTGCCCCGCGCGCAGCGCTCGGACAGGCCGGTCTACATCGACCGCGACCCCGTCCTGGGCTCCTACCGCCGGAGCGGCGAGGGCGACTACCACTGCACAAAAGAGGAGCTGACCGCCATGTACCGGGACGCTGAGGTGCGGACGCAGGACATGCTCGTCCTTGAAAATGAAACCCTCTCCGTCTTCTCCCCCGACACGGTCCTGGCCTACCGGAAGCGCATGAAGCGCACCCGCCCGAACCACATCTGGGAAAATCTCTCCGACGAGGATTTCCTGGAAAAGCTCGGCGCGGTGAACCTCGGTGCGGACGGAAAACCGCACCCCACCGCGGCCGGCCTCCTCATGTTCGGCCGCCTTGATGAGATCATCAAACTCTATCCGGACTATTACCTCGACTACCGCGAGGAGACCGACGAGACCAAAGAGTGGACCGACCGCGTGAGTACTGCCATGGGGTCCTGGAGCGGAAATGTGCTCGATTTTTATTTCCTGGTCAGCAGCAAGCTGAGGCATTTTCCGGACGCTATCAACAAGGCAGTCAGCGAAGCGCTCGCCAACTGCCTCATCAATGCCGACTATTACGGCCGTAAGGGCCTTGTCATTCTGCGGAAAAAGAATCTCATCGTCATGTCGAACCCCGGCGATTTCCGCGTTGACCCGGCCGCGGCCCGCGCCGGCGGCCTCTCCGACCCGCGGAACGGGCTCCTCATGAAGATGTTCAGCCTGATCGACGCGAGTTCGCAGACCGGCAGCGGCATTCCGGGCATCCTCTACGCCTGGAAAATGCAGGGCTGGAGCGAACCCACGATCACCCAGAGCGTCGACCCGAACCGGGTCCAGCTCTCGCTCCCGCTCGAAAAGACCGCCGAAAGGAAGAACTTCGTGAAGCACGCGGACAACAGGGATCTCTTTGAGACCTCCGCCCGGAAGGACATGATCATATCCTACCTGACGGAGCACATTTCCGCCACCGGGGACGAGCTCTGCGGGCTCCTGAACATAAAAACTCCCCTTCTTGGCGGGCTCCTTCAGGAACTCATCGATGAGGAGATCGTTGTGAAAAATGAAGACCTGTCTCCCGTGACCTACAAATTAAAGGCCTGAGCGATCAGGCCTTTTTCTTTTCGAGTTCCAGAAGCTTCACTTTCCTCTCAATTCCTCCCGCATAGCCGGTCATGCTCCCGTCCGCACCGACGACCCGGTGGCAGGGAACGATCAGGGAGACCGGATTGCGGGCAACCGCTCCGCCGACCGCCCGGGCGGACGACTTTTTCCCGTTCAGACGGGCGATTCTCTCCGCGATCTCCCCGTAGGTCGTCGTCGCCCCGTAGGGAATCGCGAGCAGGATCTCCCAGACCGCCCGGCGGAATTCAGTCCCCTTAAGAGCAAGAGGCGGCCTAAAGTCCGGGATCTCCCCGTCAAAATACAAAGAAAGCCAGCGGTCCGCCTCCGCGAAGACCGGCAGCATGCGCTCTTCATTTTCCGGATCGAGCGTCTCCGCAAAATGTTCCTGCCCTTCGAACCAGAGCCCGGTGAGGATCTCCCCGTCTGAGGCCATCGTGATCCTGCCCAGGGGCGAATCGTAAGAATGCGTGTATTCCATATTAACCCTCCGCATGGTTACTTCGCTTTCGGACTGCCTTTCGTCAGCATATTGACGGTCATTTTGACGTAATCCGGCCTCCCCATCTTCGTTCCGGCCTCCTTAAAGCACAGCGCTCTCCCGCTCTTCTTCCCGGCCGGCTCCCAGGCCGGAAGGCCGGGCCCGTTCGGATCGCCGCATTTTGCAAAATTTGCCGCATACTCCGTCATCTGCCGCGAGGCCTCGAAATCGCGCGCCGCGTAAGGCCGCCAGGACTCTCTGAGCCGCCCGAACATGTACCGGAGGTCCGAGGAGTGGAAGGCTCCGTTCCGGTCGCCGGGCGAATCCAGGTCGAACCAGTAGAGATACGCACCGTTCGCCCTCCCGTACTTCGTCCCGATGTACGCCATGACCGGCGCGTACATATCGTTGTTCGTAAAGCCGATCATGCAGCCGACCGGCAGCGGATCACTGATCAGCCTGTCGACCCTGTCCTTTATGAGGACTCCGTCCACCACCGGCATCGTGTTGCAGGTGGCGTCCTTCCGGGTCATTTTCATCGCGTGTTCCGCGGTCAGAAGCTCCCGGATCCCAATCTGCCGCAGTTCCTCAAGAGTCCCGCAGCCGCAGCGGTCCATGAGCTCCAGCCAGTAAGCCCGCGTCTCCTCCGCCGGCCTCGGCAGGGCAAATTTCGGGAACATGCCGCCCCCGGACATCATGATGACGCGCTGAAAGAGCCCCGCAAGGTCATGGTTCAGGCACAGGTACTGGATCGAGATCGCACCGGCGCTCTGCCCCATGAGGGTGATATTTTCCGGATCGCCCCCGAACTCCGCGATGTGCGCCTTCACCCAGCGGATCGCGGTCAGCTGGTCGTCCAGCCCGAAGTTCCCCTCGCGGCCGGATTCCTTCCGGACCGCCTCGTGCGTGAGGTACCCGAGCACCCCGACGCGGTAGTTGATCACGACGGTCAGGATCCCCCGCTTCGCAAACGCATCCCCGCGGAACGGCTCCTCCGCGTTCGAGCCCGAGTTGAAGCCGCCCCCGTGGATAAAAATGATCACCGGGCACTTCTCCGCCTCCTTCGGCACATAAAGGTCGAGGTTCAGGCAGTCCTCGTCATACTGAAAATGAAGCCCCTCCCGAAACTCCCGCTGGTAAAAGCGCCTCTCCGGGTTCTCAAGCTGCGGAAAATACATCCTGTACTGCGGGCACGCCCTCCCGTGCCGGGTCGCGTCAAGCTCTCCCTCCCGGCGTTCCACCGGGACAGCATAGGCAAAGCGCTCCGCCCGAGCGTAGGGCACGCCGAGGAATTCAAGGCATTCGGGGGTTTCATTTCCGGAAAGAGTTCCGAGGGAAGTATGTTTTTTCATTTTTTCTCCGCCCGCAGCGAACACAGCTCCCTCGCTCGCGCAAGGTCGCTCTTCTTCACATAGATCCTGTAAATGTAGGTCGGCGAATCCCCGAAATGCGAGGCTCCGATCCCGCCGGAGCCCGTGTGCATCCCCTGCGAGTAGTGGATGTTCTTCTCCAGGGTCGTGACGTTCTGCTTTGTGCTCATCTCGTACTCGATTCCGTTGGCCTTGAGCGTCGACCAGACTTTGGCGGCGGCTTCCTGGTTCACATCGACGAAGAGTTCGGCGCGGTTGAAAATGGTGATCATAGTGCTTCCTCCCATCTGCTTTGGATTATCAGACATTCCTCAGTTAATCTCCAAAACCTCCCCGATATACATATCATGCGGAGCATCCTTCCCGTACCACCGGCTGACCAGCTCCTCCGACATATTGGCAAGCTCGAGCGGCTGCTTAAAGAGCTTTCTGCACAGGAGCGTCACCTCGGCCTCCTCAAACGTCACGGTCTCCCCGACAGCCTTCGGCGTGAGCCCGGACTCGTGCATCTTGTCCATATCCCTGCCGGACTTTGAACCGAGGATTCCCAGCGTCTTCCGGAACTCTTCCGGGTAGAAGCTGACCGTAAAATACTCCCCGCCGTCCATGAACTCATGCGTATAGCGGGACGTCCGCACGTACACGGTGGCGACCGGTTTCCCCCAGATCGTCCCCAGGCCGCCCCAGCTGACGGTCATCGTGTTGAAGCTCTCCATGCTGCCGGCGGTCAGCAGGGCCCATTTTTTGTCGAACTGTCTGAAAATGTCTGTTGTAAATTCCGTGGTCATCCCCTCCCCGAGCCTCTCTTTCAGCAGCTCATACCGCAGCCGCTTCTCCTCCTTCAGAAAATGCACCTCCCTCTCCTGCACCGGACACCCCTCATAGCAGAGCTTCTCATCCCCGAACTGCTCGCTCGTCAAGTCAAACACGCAGTCCCCGACCACGTTGAAGCAGTGGAAGGTTCCGTTCTTCTGAGGGACGCCGCGGACCTCCCCGCCGTAGATGTCCTGCATGAGGAAGGCGGTGACGGAGCACTGGCCGAGGGTTTTATTTTCCGGCGTCCAGGACGCGCGCATGCGCGGCGCGCAAGTCTCCGCGCACCAGGCCCTGGAGAAAATGTCGTAGCAGTCGCGCGGGGTGAGGCCGCGCGCGTCGGTGATGTCGGCAGTTTCCCAACCGTAGAATTTATACATGTTTTCTCCCCTTTCTGAGGTCGTAGATGAGCTCCAGATATTCTGCTTTTTCTCGTCTTTCGGCAGCTCCCGCATACGGCTTTCCTCCGCAATCCTGATAGAACCAGTATATAATAGCGAGGAGATTTTTTGAAGTATTTCTTTGAAAAATGAAAACCGCACCATAAGGCTGCCTTCGACAGTGAATAAAATCTTTACCGTTTTCGTCATTTGTGATAAAATATTTTAAGAATACTCAGCTGAAGGAGGTCATTATGACGGAAAAAAGCTACATTGCCAGGACCAGCGGCCTTAAAGTCAAAGACTATATCGGGTATGCGATGGTCGACACGGCAGGCTGCCTTGTCTTCGCACTTGTCACCACGCTCCTGCAGAAGTTTTATACGGACATTTTCCACTTAAGCCCGCTCTTCATCATGATCATGTTCATTGTGGCAAGAGTCTGGGACGGCATCAACGACCCGATCATGGGCCGCATCTGCGACACGGTGGAGCCCGGCCGCTACGGGCGCTACCGCAAATGGATCCTCGTCGCCGCCCTCCCGCTCACGATCTCCGCAGTCCTGATGTTCCTGAAGCTCCCCGGGATCGGCGAGGAAGGCCACGGGACGGCCACCGCGGTCTACGCGACCTGCACCTACATCTTCTTCGGGATGTCCTACACGGTTCTCCAGATCCCCTACGGCTCCCTCGCGTCCGTCGTGACGACGGACGCCCATGAGCGCAGCGTCCTCTCGGTCTGGCGCTCCATCGGCGCGGCCCTCGGTTCGATCCCCGTGCTGCTCATCGCGAGCTTCGCCTACGCGGACCGTCTGGACGCATCCGGCAATCCGGTGATCGGCGAGAACGGCAAGGTGATCACCGACATGCAGTACGCGCCCGTGGTCCGCGGCGTCATCATCATGGCGGTCTGCTCATTTGTGATGCTGCTCATCGCGTTCACCCTGAACAAGGAACGTGTGAAGACAAAACCGCAGCCCAAGGCGCCCGGCGCGACGAAGAAGGCGATCACGCTTCTTTTTAAAAATAAAGCCTTCGTCGCGATCACGATGGTCTCGATGCTGCTTCTGGCCGGCCAGATGTTCACGCAGAGCTTCTACACCTACCTCTTCAACGACTATTTCCACGCGAACTGGATGAACCTGGCGACCCAGGCCTGCACCTACTCGCCGATGATCATCTTCATGTTCTTCCTGCCGAAGCTGACCCGCGCGAAAGGCAAGAAGGAGGTCACCCAGATCGGCATGACCGTCGCCGCCCTCGCCAATCTCCTGCTCTTCTTCCTCCGCGGCATGGATCCGTCGAAGCTTCTCTGGATCTTCCTCGTGATGAACTTCGTGAGCGGGTGCGGCCTGACCACGCTCGTCATGCAGCTCTGGGCGATGGTCGCCGACGCAATCGACGATATTGAAGTAAAGACCGGCAGCCGCGACGACGGCACCGCCTACTCCGTCTTCAACCTCTTCCGCAAGGTCGGCCAGGTCCTCGCCGCGATCTGCGTCAACGGCGCGCTCCTCGGCATGGACTACAAGTACGAGAAAGGCGCAGTACAGACCCTCGCGAACCTGAAGGTCATGTACGACCTCGGCACGCTGATCCCCGCGGTGATGTTCGGGATCATGGCGGTCCTGCTCTTCATCTCCTACCCGCTGAGCCGCAGCAAAACAGAAGAGCTCCAGCTCAAAAAGGAGCTGAAGCTCAAAGAGTCCTATGAAAAGAAGGAGATCGAGATCTGATCATCCTCGCGGGCGGTCATTCGACCGCCTCAAACCATACAGGAAGGTCCTCCGGGCCGCACGTTTCGCTGAGCGTGCGGCCGTTTTCTATGACTTCTCCCTCTCCTCTCAGCCGCCAGCCCCCGCCGAACTTCGGGAGCGTGACGGTCACCTCATTCTTCCCGCGGTCGAAGACCGGGCAGGCCAGGATGCGTCTCCCGAGGAGGAAGCAGTCCGCCTCGGGGTCGTAATCGGGGTCCATGAGGAAGACAGGCCGGAGGAAGGGTTCATTTTCCTGAACGGAAAAGGCCATCTCCTCCTTAAGATACGGCAGAAAATGCTCCCGCAGCGCCATGAGCCTCCCGACCGCCGGCAGAAGCTCCGGATAGAGCCAGGGCATCGTGGACGGCTCACCCGGCTTCCAGGAGTGCATGACGAAGCGCGGCGTGAAGACCCCGTACTGGATCCAGCGAAGGAAGAGCTCCGGTTCCGGCCGCGGCCCGGCAAAACCGCCGATATCCTGCCCGAAAAATGCGAACCCGGAGAGTGCCATCGTCATCGCCTGGTAATGGTTGTACCGGAAATCCCGAAAGTCCGTCAGGTTGTCGCCGGTCCAGGTCGTCGCGGTTCTCTGCATGCCCGGGAGCGCGCAGCGCGAAATCATGAACGGGGTGCTCCCGTCCGCAAAGCAGCCGGCCTCGAGACAGGCCTCCCTGCTTGCCCTCGCCATCAGAAATGAGAAGAGCGGCCGGATCAGCCTCGCCGGAAGCTCGCTGCCGAAACCGTGAGCCAGAATATCCTTATCCCAGACGTCGTACTCGTTGTTGTCGTTCCAGATGTTCCGGTAACCTTTTTCGGCGAGCTGCATCCGGACACACTCCTTCCAGAAGGCATACGCCTCCGGGTTTGTGAAATCAAGATAGCTCGCCATCCCGCCCCAGAACGGAAAGACTGCGGGCTGCCCGTCCGCATAGTGGAGAAACAGCCCTCTTTTCTCCATCTCCGGGTAAAGCGGATGATCAGTCAGAAACGCGGGCTTTACGTTCGGCATGATCTCCGCACCGTGCGCCTTAAAATGGGCTGCGAGTCCCTCCGGCGAAGGAATCTTGTCCGTGTTCCAGTGGAACACGCAGCGCTTCTCCCCGATCTGTGTGTAGCCGCTCGAGAGATAAAAGCCGCCCGGCCGGATCCCGCACTCCCGGCAGCGCTCAAGGAATCCGCGCAGCTGCCGGTCCGCGTCCGGCGCGTCCGTGTACTCCATGGTGCTCCCGCAGTAGCGGAAGGCGAATTCGGGTCCCTCCGCGATCCCGCCGCAGAGCGCGTTCATGCGGCGGATGATCTCCATCGGGGTTCCGAGGATCAGGTAGAAGACCGTATTTTCCTCCTCATAGCGGATGGAATTGAACGGCTCGAAATAGTTGTCGTGCTCCTCCCCGAAATTGACCCGCCCGTTCGAGCAGGTATCGTAAAAGAGCCCGTAAGAGCCCGCCCTGTTCACGCAGATATAAAACGGGAAATGCTTATAGAGCGGATCCATCGTCTCCGCCCGAAAGCCCATCGCGTCTTCGGCTCCGAGCTCAAAACTCCGCCCGTTCTTGTCGACCCTGCCGCCCTTGTCGCCGAGACCGAATATTTTCTGCCCTTCCTCGCGCCTCGTAAAATGCACGCTCCCGTCGCCGAGTTCCCCGGCAAAATTGTACGCAAGGCCGCTGCGGTCCTGGTAGAGGATCCCGCGGTCATTTTCCGCCGTGATGCGGAAATTTCTCTTCTCCACGCGGAAATGCACACCGGAGAGTTCAAAATGAATCTCCCGCTCATCCTCGCGCACCTCCGGAACCGCTTTTATAAAGCCCTCCGCCGAGAGCTTGTCCCGCCCTCTCTCATGACGGACGCCGTCCGGGCAGACACTGAAGGTGGGGATCCGCACGGCTCCGTCCTTCACGATGGCGACTCTCAGTATGCGGTCAAAAAAATCAAGCCGGGCGCAGACGCCGTCCGCGCGGTATACGCGGACGGACTCCCCGGCCCGGCTCAGTTCAAACTCATGCCTGAATTTCATCTGTCTTCCTTCATTCTCTCTTCCTGATGTCGTACGTGTTCTTTCCGACCGTAATATCATACTCGTAAGCGGTCCCGTCCGGGGCCTTCAGCACGAGCACGGTGTCGCCGGTCTTCCTGAATGATGCGTAGACCATGTAAGTCTCGATCGACTGCTCGTAGCCGATCCGGACCTCCCCGAACGACGGATCCTCCAGATAGACTTCATAGGTGTCGTCGTACTCGATCCCGCTGGTCTCGCCGCCGCTTGAAAGCAGGGATGTGTTGTAGATGTGCGAGTCTCTCGTCGCGAATCCCAGAACCAGGCTGCCCGCGAGAATGACCAGGGCGAGGATGAGGCCTGCGGTTTTTATTTTCTTCTCCCTGAAAATGAAAACCGGATAGATGACGAGCGTCGCCGCGCAGAAAAGGACCGACAGCAGCTGTTTCGGGAAATAGATCAGCATCTCCCCGAAAAAGGCGGACAGATGAGAGCCCAGAAGCACCATCATCGGAGCCAGGATCAGGAGCCCCCACCACTTATCCTTCTTCATAAAGTGCCCGACGAACGCCATCGGGAAGGTCAGAAGTGTCCAGACAAACCAGCTCGGGTAATAGCGGAAAATCCCGAAGCCGTCCCGGAAGAAAGGCACCTGAACGAGATAGACCAGGGGCTGGCTGATCAGGAAAAATACAAATACCTTGAGCGCCGAATCAAGTGGCGTCTTACTGTTTACGATGATCAGGATTGCGAAAAGGATCCAGGCCTCAAACGAGATTCCGATATTCTGGAAGGAACTGCCTTTCAGGGCGGGGAAGATCATCATGACGCCCGTGTAAACCCCGGTGATGACCGCAAAGAGGATCACTTTCTTCCAGGTCATGTCGATGCCGCCGAACAATTTTTTCATTTTTCTCTCCGGTGTGATTTCTTTTGTCAGGGCAGCAGCCCGTAACCTGTTAAATATAGCACAGGTGCAAACAATTGTATAGATGAATCAGCGCAAATAAATCCGTTATGGATTTACCGTCCGAAATATGGTATGCTTATGGGCGGTTCCGCGGAACCTCATTTTAACCATTACGAAAGCAGGATCTACATATGAAACTAAGCGAATTAAAGCCCGGCCAGTCCGCCCGCATCCTCGAGGTGGGCGGCGCGGGCGCTCTGCGCCAGCATTTCCTGGACATGGGCGTGATCCCCGGCGCGGAGACCACCCTCATGAAGCTTGCTCCTCTGGGCGACCCGATGGAGCTGCGCATTCACGGATATGAACTGACCCTGAGAAAAGAGGAAGCGAATGAAATCGCTGTCTCTCTTCTGGAGCAGCCGTCCGGGCAGAAGTCCGGCGACAGAAAAAGAAAGTCTTCCGAGCACCCCGGCCTCGGCGAGGAGGGAAGATTCCATCCGAAGGGCAGCGGCAGCCCGCTGAAGCCCGGCACGACGCTGACCTTTGCACTCGTCGGCAACCAGAACAGCGGCAAGACGACGCTCTTCAACCAGCTGACCGGAGCCAACCAGCACGTCGGCAATTTCCCCGGCGTCACGGTCGACCGCAAGGACGGCGTGATCCGCGGCCACGCAGA
>ODAI012841285.1_pt1 | contig 13894 bp, 12 predicted proteins | sample 1539321 | NCBI WGS metagenome assembly ODAI01 (sample SAMN02144231, study PRJEB22623) | gut metagenome | biome: sheep rumen | host: Ovis aries | place: New Zealand
AAAATAATCCGGCCGATGACGCGTTATAATAAATGATATGCAGTGGACCGACCGGATACGACAGGTGAAGATGATACTCGTGGCGGCTGCGGTGGTGATAGCCGTGGCATCGCTGCTGGTGTCGCACTTCCTGGTGCGCGACCTCTCGAAGGAGGAGCGCAACAAGATGGAGGTGTGGGCACAGGCTCTGCACGCGCTGAACCAGGCCGACGAGCATACAGACCTGAGCCTGGTGCTGAGCGTGATAGAGGGCAACAACACCATCCCCGTCATCGTGCTCGACCAGGAGGGACGGGTGAGCGACTACCGCAACGTGGCCATACGTGCCGACAACGATGCCGACAGCACGGCCTACGTGGAACAGCTGGGTCAGCGGCTGCAGAAGGCGGGGCAGTACATCCGCGTCATCTATGGCGACTCGACCGACTATCAGCTGGTATGCTACGACGAGAGCATCATGCTGAAGCGACTGCAGGCTTGGCCATACGTGCAGCTGGGCATCGTGCTGATTTTCGTGGTGGTGGCCATCTTCGCCCTGCTGTCGTCGAAGCGTGCCGAACAGAACAAGGTGTGGGTGGGCCTGTCGAAGGAAACCGCCCACCAGCTGGGCACTCCCGTGTCGAGCCTGATGGCGTGGGTGGAAATGCTCCGTGAGCAGTATCCCGACGACGACCTGCTGCCCGAGATGGACAAGGACGTGCGGCGCCTGCAGCTGATAGCCGAGCGGTTCTCGAAAATCGGGTCGCTGCCGGAGCCTGTAGAAGCTTCGATGAACGAAGTGCTCGACCATGTGGTGAGCTATATGGACCGCCGCACGTCGAGCCAGGTGCAGATGGTGCGCCGATTCCCCGACCACGACGTGCGGGTGAAGATGAATGCCTCGCTCTTTGAGTGGGTCATCGAGAACCTCTGCAAGAATGCCGTCGATGCCATGGAGGGCCGAGGCACCATCACGCTGACGCTGACGGAAGACGACCAGCGCGTGGCCATCGAGGTACAGGACACCGGCAAGGGCATCCGCAAGAAGGACGTGAAGAGCGTCTTCACGCCCGGATTCACCACCAAGAAGCGCGGATGGGGCCTGGGGCTGTCACTGGCCAAGCGCATCGTAGAGGAATACCACAAAGGCCGCATCTATGTGAAGCACTCCGAGGTGGGCGTGGGCACCACCTTCCGTGTGGAGATGCCGAAATGGCCGTAGCATGCGGCGTTATTGCACATTCATAGTGGTCGGTGTGCAGTCGAAGGGCGTGTTATAGGCTGATTTTCAATAAAAAAACGAAAAATTTACCATTTCTTGGTTTGTAATTGTCTTTTTTTTCGTAACTTTGCACCCCAAATAGTGAAGCCATGTGTAGTTTAGAGACTTATAAGATAGACTTGAAGGCGTTGAAGGAAGCAGAGACGACTCTCGAATTCGACGTTGACGATGATTTCTTCAAGGCTTTAGACGGCTCGCAGCTGGAGCACGGTTCTTTGCATGTGTCGGTGTCTATACGCAAGATGTCCGGCTTTTTCGAACTCGCGTTCCACTCCGAGGGCACAGTCACCGTCAGCTGCGACCGCTGTCTGGACGACATGCAGCAGCCGATAGAGGCCGACAACAGCCTCGTGGTGAAAATGGGCGACACAGCCTCTGAGGATGGTGACACGGTGATTGTTGACGAGAACGAAGGAATACTCGACACGTCATGGTTCATCTACGAGTTTGTGATGCTGGCCATACCCATCAAGCACGTTCATGCACCTGGAAAATGCAATAGTGCGATGATGCAGAAGCTGCAAGAGCTGAGCGGCGCCGCCCGAAGCGGCGAAGAGGAGGCCGAAGGCACAGACCCGCGATGGGAGGCACTGCTGAAATTGAAGCGTGAAGAGTGACGGCGAAGAACCGCCGCTCGAAGCATGTCAATAGGACAGCAGAAATAGAGAATAGAAAATTGTTAAATCGTAAATAGTAAATTGAATTATGGCACATCCTAAAAGAAGACAATCGAACACCCGTACTGCCAAGCGCCGTACCCACGACAAGGCTGTAGCTCCCACACTGGCTGTATGCCCCAACTGCGGAGCCTATCACATCTACCACACCGTATGCCCCACCTGTGGCTACTATCGTGGCAAGATAGCTGTTGTAATGGACGAAGCTGCTGAGTAAGGTCAAAGCGAATATTGAGAAGTGAAAAATAAAATCAATGCGATAATCACCGGCATTGGTGGCTACGTGCCCGACTATGTTCTGAACAACGAGGAACTGTCGCGCATGGTGGACACCAATGACGAGTGGATTATGACGCGTGTAGGTATCAAGGAGCGTCGCATCCTCGCCGAAGAGGGCCTCGGCACCAGCTACATGGCCCGCAAGGCTGCCAAGCAGCTGATGCAGAAGACGGGTGCTGACCCGGACACGATAGATGCCGTCATCGTCACCACGTCAACGGCTGATTATAAGTTCCCTTCCACGGCCAGTATCGTATTGGGCAAGTTAGGGCTGAAGAATGCCTTCGCCTTCGACTTCTGGGCCGCCTGCTGTGGATTCCTCTACACGCTAGACGTGGCGGGAGCCATGATACAGTCGGGCCGATACAAGAAAATCATCGTCATCGGTGCTGACAAGATGTCGTCGATCATCGACTATAAGGACCGCGCCACCTGTCCGCTGTTCGGCGACGGTGCCGCCGCCGTGCTGCTGGAGGGTACCGAGGAGGAGAACATCGGCGTGATGGACTCCTACTTCCGTGCTGACGGCAAGGGGCTGCCCTTCCTGCACCTGAAGGCCGGCGGATCGGTGAGTCCGCCCAGCCACTTCACCGTTGACCATCGTCTGCACTACCTCTATCAGGAGGGGCGCACGGTGTACCGCTATGCCGTGAGCAACATGAGCGAGGACTGCGCGCTGATAGCCGAGCGCAATGGGCTGAACAAGGACAATATCCAGTGGATAGTGCCCCATCAGGCTAACCTGCGCATCATCGAGGCCGTGGCCAAGCGCCTGGAGCTGCCCATGGAGCAGGTGATGGTGAACATCGAGCACTTCGGCAACACGTCGGCAGCCACCATCCCCCTGGCTCTCTGGGAATATGAGCACCAGCTGAAGAAAGGCGACAACATCATCATGACCGCCTTCGGTGCCGGATTCGTTCACGGAGCCAGCTATTACCGATGGGCGTACGACGGAACGGCGAAATAAAATTAAAAATTAAGAATTAAAAATTAAGAATTATGATTTCTGCTGTCAGCGGACATCGTGCAGCTCAAAGCATATCACAATTTTCAATTTTTAATTCTTAATTTTAATCCCTTGTACTGCTCAAAGCATATCACAATTTTTAATTTTTAATTCTTAATTATAATCCCTTGTGCAGCTCAAAGCATATCATAATTTTTAATTCTTAATTTTTAATTATAATCCCTTGTGCAGCTCAAAGCATATCACAATTTTTAATTTTTAATTTTTAATTTTTATTTCATGAGTCACAAAGCAGGATTTGTAAACATAGTAGGCAATCCGAATGTAGGGAAAAGTACGCTCATGAACCAGCTGGTTGGTGAGCGTATTTCTATTGCCACCTTCAAGGCGCAGACCACGCGCCACCGTATCATGGGCATTGTCAACACCGACGACATGCAGATTGTGTTCAGCGACACGCCGGGCGTGCTGAAGCCCAACTACAAGCTGCAGGAGTCGATGCTGGCCTTCTCGGAGTCGGCCCTGCAGGATGCCGACGTGCTGCTGTATGTCACCGACGTGGTGGAAGACCCGGAGAAGAACATGGACTTTCTGGAGAAGGTGCAGCGGATGGAGATACCGGTGATACTGCTCATCAACAAGATTGACGAGCTGAAAGACACGGAGGCCCTTGGCGACATCGTCGATCGGTGGCACCAGCTGCTGCCCAACGCCGAGATACTGCCTATCTCGGCCAAGAACAAGTTTGGTACGGATATGCTCTTGAAGCGTATCAAGGAACTGCTGCCCGAGAGTCCGGCGTATTTCGACAAGGACCAGTTGACGGACAAGCCGGCACGCTTCTTCGTGTCGGAGATTATCCGCGAGAAGATACTGCTCTACTACGACAAGGAGATACCCTACTCGGTTGAGGTGCGCGTGGAGCGGTTCAAGGAGACGGAGCGCAACATCCATATCAATGCCATCATCTATGTGGAGCGTGACTCACAGAAGGGCATCATCATCGGCCATCAGGGTGTGGCACTGAAGAAGGTCAGCACCGAGGCCCGCAAGGCTCTGGAGAAATTCTTCCAGAAGTCCATCTACCTGGAGACTTTTGTCAAGGTGGACAAAGACTGGCGCAGCAGTGACCGCGAGCTGGATGCCTTCGGCTATAATCCAGAATAAATGAATCATTTCCTGTCGGACAGAATGGTCGGCAGGAAATGATTCGCTTTTCACTTTTATTTCACTTCACTTCTTCCCATCGCAGCACGGCACCATTGCGGCGAGCCGGGTCGGCACCGGGGAAATCCATCGAGTAGGGGCTGCCCGTGGTCGGACTCTTACCGATATATTTGTGCGTGCGCATGGACATGAGCATGAACTCGTGGCCGAGATAGTCCTGCCAGAGGAAGGTCTCGGCCTTCGCCTTGTCGGAGGTCAGGCGCACGTCGCCCGCCATGCCCAGGCCGGCAACGAAAAGGTAGCGTCCGTCCTCGCATTGCAGCTGTACTTGCCCTTTGCCGCAGTCTATCAGGCGGAAGCGGGTGGCCTTGCTGTTGTCCGTAGCCTTCGTGTCGTGCAGCATGCCGTGGTCCATGGCGAGAGCGGGACGGCCGGTGGCCAGGTTGATGATACGGAAGGTCTTGCCATACGGAATGTTCTGCGAGCGGTCGGCCTGCGGCTCCTCGACGGTGAAGTTGTCGAACTCGGCATAGCCGCCTTTCTTGCCCATACGGTTGAAGGCAAACAGGGCGTGGCGCGAGCCTTGGAACGAGATGAGCTGATAAGACAGCGGCATCTCGCGGCCCAGCGGGTGGAAGGTCTCGCCGTTGAGAGAGTATTCATAGTGAGCCTTGTCGTTGTCGTAGTCGCCCACCATGCGCAGCCACACCCTCTTTATAGGGCCGTCGCAAGCCGTAATACCTAATGTCACGGTATCGTTGATAGCCTGCTCGTAGCAGTGCAGGAGCAGACCATAGTGGCCTTGCTCAATGCCAATCCACGAGCAGGGCACGTTGATATTGCCCAGTCCGGCTACGTCGCCTTCCTTCATGCCCCCGACATACAGCTCGACAGTGGCAATGCTCTTTGGTCCGATGACGCGCTGGGTCAGCGTATTGCGTGCCCACATCAGCTGTTCGGCGGGCTGGGTCTGCAGGCGCAGCCGACCGTCCTTCAGCGTCCACAGCTTGTCGTCGGGGTTGTGGTTCCACTGCCAGATGGACTTGAGCTTTTTGGTGCGGTTGGCGGATGCCGGATAGTTGAAGTCGTCGGAACGGTCGTAGGGGGCATGTGTGCTGTTTGCCTGACTGTTGACCGCTGTATTCCCGATGTTCGGCTTGAACCATGTGCGGGGAGCACGCCCCAGATTGCCCTCCAGACCGAGGAAGGGCCAGCCGTCTTTCCACGTGATGGGGGCCAGGGTGACGGTGCGGCCTATTGAGTGGAAGTCCATCATCAGCAGTGCCCACCACTGTCCGCTCTGGTCTTGCACGATGCCGCCCTGATGGATGTTCGAGCAGGCGGTGGCATCTTTGTCAACCTTGGGAATACCGAACTTGGTGCCGTTGCTGCCGATGCGGTATTTCTCGCCGCGGGGCACCTGTGTCAGTGGGGCGGCATGGTATCCGAAGGTCTCGTCGGCGGTGATGGTGATGGTCTCATAGGGTCCCCAGATGCTCTTCGACCGTGAGCAGAGCGTGCGACCGTTGGGCTTGTAATCGGTGGAGATGAGGTAGTACATGCCGTCAATTTTGTACATGTGGTGCCCCTCGCCCACGGCGTTGCCCTCAGGGATGATGATGCGGTCGGTAGCGTCGATGGGACCGCTCATGTCGGCCTTCAGCTCGGTGCAGTGTACCTCGCCGTAGCCGTGAATGGCGTATATCTTGCCGTCATCGTCGAAGAGCACGCTCAGATCGTATATCTTGCCCTGCATGTTATGGTGCGTCCACGGACCGCGTATGTCCTTGGCGGTATAGCACTGCAGACCCTTGCCGTTGACGTTGGAGAACACGTAGAACTGGCCGTTGGCATAGCGGATGCACGGTGCCCAGATGCCCTGTCCGTAAACCTCCTTGTGGTTCTTCAGCGCGAAGGCATCGTCCTGGAAGTCGAAGCGGTCGAAGCAATAGCTGATGTTCTCCCAGTTCACCAGGTCGCGCGAGTGCAGGATGACCAGTCCCGGCACGGTGTGCATCGTCGTGCCGGCCAGATAGTAGTCGTCGCCCACGCGCAGGATGTCGGGGTCGCTGAACTCGTCGTAGAACAGGGGATTGGTAAACGTGCCGTTGCCGTTGTCGGCTGTCCAGGATGCTTTTTGTGCCTGTAGGGGCATCACGGCCAGGGCGCATAGGGCGCAGAGGTTAAGTAGTCTTTTCATGCTTTCAGTTTCTTTAGCGTGCAAAGATACACTTTTTTTTGTAATCAGCAAAGGAATAGTCGCTTTTCTTTTCGCAGCGGCATGTCAATCAAACGGGCAATCAAACGGCAGCGGCATCCTTCCCCGATGGGCGATTTCCTTCAACAACGAGTTGCTTTCTGTTGAAATTGCTTGGAATTTAGTGGTTTTTTCTATGAAAATGTTGGTTGCTTGGATTCTTTTATGTATATTTGCAGCGGCTTGGGCGAGAAATCCGGAGCCGATGATGCATTAGCTTATCATATCGCACTTTACCGAAGTAGCTTGAGAACCTGATTTGGAATAAGTACGATTAAGAAGCAGAGGGAAAGCCTAGATAAGGACGGCCACGCCATTCTTTAAGCCTTGCTGTAAGATGTGTGTCCAGCGTTAATGGAAATAGTGTTCACTTATTTGTTTAACATAAAATTTTAAGAAAATGAAAAAAAATGGATTTTTTTGGAGCATGCTAGCCATTCTGATGGTTACAATGCTTAGTGTGGGTTTTGTTGCCTGTGGCAGTGATGATGACGACAGCAGCAACAGCTTAGTTGTGGGCACATGGGTAGGTCAAGGCGCCGGTGAGGACAGTGACGAGGCCTTAACATTGGTCATAAATGGTGACAACACAGGAATATGGACGTCCACTCACTATGACCCCTACTCTGGTCAGGGAACTGAATCAGGTGCCTTTACCTGGGTCATGACGACCGCGAACCAGGGAATGGTTACGGCGACAAGAAAGAACAAAACAAAAGTCTGGTACTTCATGATCAATGGCAATCTCCTGTATATATACGACCGTGGGTATGGCGACAGCCTGGAGTACATTCTAGTTAAGCAGTAATGTACTTTCTTGTACTCTTATTGTTTTCACTGACGGCCTGCTTGTTGTGCATTGACACGACAAGCAGGCTGTCAGTTCTTGGGATAACAGCCCCTTTCTTGACGGCATTTGCGGTAAGTTGGCCAACGGCTTATATTCCACGCCCCTTTCGTGGTATCCTTCAATTCATCATAGGCGAGCTGTTTATCTTTATATGCATCATAGACTGCTTTTGCCAAGAGGTGTTTGCCACCCCTATTACTCCGCAGGTACTTTCAAACGTGTTGCTGAGCGACGCACGTGAAACGTATGAGTTCATTTCCACCTTTTTCGCCGTTCGTTTCTTCTCGCACTGGCGTCTCATAGCGACAGTCGCCCTGTCTATGATGCTGCCTGTAGCACTGTACTTCGGGCGCAAGTATGAAAGCCGGTGTAAGTGGGGATATAAGCCGTGGCTCATCGTATTGGCAGCATGTATAGCCTGCGAAGCCCTCCCCTCCTACAGGTTCATGCAGATGTTTTGTCAGCATCGGGATTTGCAAAAGATGGAAGGCCTCATCTTCCGCCATTATCATGAAGAGATTCCAACCCCTCTGCATCGCTTTGCGTTTGCCTGGTATTCATTGAAGCAATCGGAACATGTTCTTCTGAACATAAAACAGTCTACATTCTCCGCACCAATAGACAGTTGCTCGCACCGCTCGCCACATATCGTTCTGGTGATTGGCGAGAGCTATAACAAACACCACTCCACACTCTACGGCTATTCGCTGCCAACCACCCCTTTACAGCAAAAACGCATGGACGACGGGGAACTGTTTGTGTTCACCGATGCGGTATCGCCGTGGAATATCACCAGCAATGTTTTTCTGGACATTTTTTCCGTTTGGGAAGATGGGATGGAAGCGACCATAGGCGAGATGCCCTTGTTCTCCATCCTATTCCGAAGGGCAGGCTATTCAGTCCATTTCTTCTCCAACCAGTATCTGCTTGAAGGATTCAGAAAGGCATCCACTAATCAGGCGGGGCATTTCTTTCTGGCAGACGATGAGTTGAGCGATTCGCTCTTCGACTTCCGAAACAGCGAGTCGCACAAGTACGACATGGGACTTGTCGAACAGGTTGCACAGTTCAAGAAGGAACGGCGGGGGCAGGAGTACACCTTGGACATCATCCACCTGATAGGCCAGCACTTCAGCTACTCATTGCGCTGCCCCATTGAACACCGGGCATTCAGCCCGTCGGACTATGCAGACAGGAGCCTAGACGTCGGTGCCAAGAAAATCGTCATGCAATATGATAATGCCACGCATTATAACGACATAGTTCTTGACAGCATCCTCACGTTGTATGAAAACGAAGAGGCCGTTGTCTTGTTCGTCGCAGACCATGGCGAAGAGGTTTACGATGAACTGCCTGTACATGGACGGTTATTCCAAGAGCCTACAACGTTTCAGGCAAAAAACGAGTTTGAGGTTCCCATGTGGATATGGTGCTCGAAAAGCTACACCGGGAAGCATCCCGACGTGCTCTCGGCCATACGGTCTTCTACGGCAAAGCCTTTTTTGACCGATGGCATACCACAGATGCTGTTGTATCTTGCAGGAATCCATTGTAAATGGAGCAATGATAGCAGGAATATGCTAAGTCCACGATATCAAATAAAGCAAAGGATTATCGGTGGCAGCGTAGATTACGATAAACAGCGGGAAGCGGAATCATTACCAAATGAATGATTTACTGCTAAAATCACCTAATTTGCATTTTTATTCTCCTTTGCCAATTCACGTTTAGCAATATGCAAAAAATAAGTTGGTGCGATTTTTATAGAAACGAACCAGAATAATGAGAATAATTTTGACTACGAATGAAAATAATTATTATTCCAATTCGTTTCCATAAACTTTATCAGGTTATTTTTTACGATTACTTAAAATAGCAAATCTTTATTTTAACCGCTTGAAATCTTGACCAAATGTACTTGAAACATATATCCGCTCGAACGGACTTTTTGCAAGTGAATCTTACAGTGTGGCAACTTCCTGAATCGAAAGACCCGTAATTTCTGCTATATCCTCTATCGGATAGCCTTTGGCTTTCATCTTGCGCGCATTGTAAATATTCGTTGCCTTACGGCCTTCTTCAAGTCCTTCTTTACGCCCTTCCTTACGCCCTTCCTTACGGCCTTCTTCAAGTCCTTCCTTACGGCCTTCCTTACGCCCTTCCTCAAGACCTTCCTCAAGCCCTTCCGCACGGCTTTCCTCTTTCAGAGTCTCCCAGGCATCACGGGCGGCATGGACGCTGACCATATAGTCTTCGTAGGCGCGCCGCTCCTTGTCGGTCATGCTCATATAGGCCAGTTTCTCGCGGGCGGCCTGTAGGCCAGGCGTGGTGGTGTCTTCGCGGATGACGGCATCCTTCAGATATTCCATCCATTCCTCAATGGGAGTTTTGGCCACCTCGTTGAAATGGCTGACCATCAGCAGGAAGTATTCAGGGAACACCTCTTCGGGTGTCGTCATGCGTGCCGTGGTCTTGTTGATGAACTTCCGCTCGCTCTCGGTGTTGAAGCGCAGCACGCTGTCTTTCTTCGTCATGCCCCGGAACTTCGTTACACCGTGGTAGGCATAGTCGTCGCCACTGCCGAAGTCGAAATACAGGATATTGATGGAATAAATCTTCCTGATGACTGCATACTCCTGACCCGTATTGATCTGGTCGAGGATGTTCTTGGCCGTGCCGAAGAGAATGCGCTGGAAGAAGTCGCGCTCCTTGGTCAGCTGCACTTCCACGATGATGAACTCGCCCTTGGAGGTCTTTGCCTTCACATCTACTCGGTTGGTCTTGTCCTCACGGGAATCCATGTTGCCTTCGCTCTCCAGAATATCCGTTATCTCCACAGCTTCGCCCAGCAACACGGTGATGAGCCCCTCAAGCACCTCCTTGTTCGCCTTGTCGCGAAGGATGCGCTTGATGGCCCAGTCGAAACGTACATATCTGCTCTTCTCTGTCATGGTGGCAAAGGTACACAAAAAAAGCTAAATGTGCAAGTCTTTCCGCCTTTTTTTTGAATGATGCGTCCCTGATGCGGGAAATCTGGATGTGAGAAGTTGTTCAAGCTTCGCCAGACGCTAACTTTCAATTTTTCACACACAGCACGCACGTAATATCCTTATTCTTCCGTCTTGGACGATGAAGAATATGAAGAAATAGACCGCCTGTTGTTAATTTCTCATTTCCCGATTCTCGTTTCTCATTTATTATTCGTACCTTTGCAAACAAAATTGATTGATTATGGGTAATTTAGTAGCGATAGTAGGGCGACCGAATGTCGGTAAGTCCACTTTGTTTAACAGACTGACCAACTCCCGTCAGGCCATCGTGAGCGACGAGGCCGGTACGACGCGCGACCGCCAGTACGGCAAGTGCGAATGGTGCGGCCGCGAGTTCTCGGTGGTTGACACCGGCGGCTGGGTGGTGAACAGCGACGACATCTTCGAAGAAGAGATTCGCAAACAGGTGATAGTAGCCACCGAGGAAGCCGACCTGGTGCTGTTTCTGGTAGATATCAAGAACGGGCTGACCGACCTCGACGAAGACGTGGCGCAGATTCTGCGCCAGTCGAAGCTGCCGGTGGTGCTGGTGGCCAACAAGGCCGACGACGGCAAGGACCTCTACGGACAGTACGAGTTCTATAAGCTCGGACTTGGCGACCCGTTCTGCGTGAGTGCCGCCACGGGCTCTGGCACGGGCGACCTGCTGGACCATGTGCTGACGAAGCTGCCGGTGCAGACCGCCTCGGATGTTCTGGACGACACGCCGCGCTTTGCCGTGGTGGGGCGCCCCAATGCCGGTAAGTCGAGCATCATCAATGCCTTCATCGGCGAGGACCGCAACATTGTGACCGATATTGCCGGTACCACCCGCGACAGCATCTATACCAAGTACGACAAGTTCGGCTTCGACTTCTACCTGGTCGATACCGCCGGCATCCGCCGTAAGAACAAGGTGACCGAAGACCTTGAGTTCTACAGCGTAATGCGCTCTATCCGTGCCATCGAGAACAGCGATGTGTGCATCCTGATGATTGATGCCACTCGTGGCATCGAGGCCCAGGACATGAACATCTTCCAGCTCATACAGAAGAACAACAAGTCGCTGGTGGTGGTAGTGAACAAGTGGGACCTGGTGGAAGACAAGTCGCAGATAGCCATCAAGACCTTCGAGACGGCCATCCGCGAGCGCATGGCCCCGTTCACCGACTTCCCCATCATCTTCGCCTCTGCCGTTACCAAGCAGCGCATCTTCAAAGTGCTGGAGACCGCCAAACAGGTGTACCTAAACCGAACCATCAAGATTGGCACCTCGAAGCTGAACGAGGTCATGCTGCCCCTCATAGAACAGACACCGCCTCCCTCGATAAAGGGAAAGTATATCAAGATCAAGTATGTCTCGCAGGTGCCTGACACACAGATACCCACTTTCGTGTTTTATGCCAACCTGCCTCAGTATGTCAAGGAGCCGTATCGTCGCTTCCTGGAGAACAAGCTGCGTGAGAACTGGACACTGACAGGTACGCCTATTAACGTATTTATTCGCCAGAAGTAGCGGTGAAGTCTTTTTGTCGTTTAGTCTCAAAGTCATTTCCTGTACTGACAGTCGCTTTGCTGCTGGCATGCTCTGGCGTTACTCGCGAGTGGGAGGCCGCTACTGCTGCCCAGAAGTATTATGAACTGTTGTCAAAGGGCGATGCCGTCAGGTTCATGGAAGGCAAGGCTGGTGTCGACAGCCTTCCTGCCGACTATTGCGAGCAGTTGCTGAAAGCTGTAGAGCAATATCAGTCGGAGATACAACAGAATCACGGTGGGTTACGCGAAGTGCGCATCTCCGACAATGGTGGCCAGGCTGATACACTGCAGAATCACCCCTATGTCAAGGCTTTTCTCATATTATGTTATGGCGACTCTACGGAGGAGGAAGTCGTAGTACCCATGATAGAAGAGCATGGAACCTGGCGGATGAAATAGTACACAAGCTTTTTACAGCTTTTTTGATGGTTGGCTCTTACATAACAGCTTGTTACATAAAATCAAGGCGAAACAATGGTTGCCGCCGTTTATCTTGTTTTTATTAAAAAAAGTCAGTCCGTTTTTTCTTATTCGAAGTGGTGATGGGTGACGGCCTCGCGCATCTCTTTCAGCAGGTCGCTGGCGAAGATGAAGTCGGTTAGGCGCTTGTTGGTAGAGTTCATAATCTGGCTGCTCTCTCCCTGCCATTCCTTGCGGCCTTCGTAGATGAAGATAATGTTCTCGCCAATACCCATGACTGAGTTCATGTCGTGGGTGTTGATGATGGTCGTCGTCTGAAACTCTTGCGTGATGCTGTGCAACAGTTCGTCGATGACCAGCGAGGTCTTGGGGTCGAGCCCTGAGTTAGGCTCGTCGCAGAACAGATATTTAGGGTTCAGCGAGATGGCTCGTGCTATGGCTACGCGCTTCTGCATGCCTCCGCTGATCTCGCCAGGATATTTTTCCTCTGCTCCTACCAAATTGACTCGCGCCAGGCAGTCCATAGCCCGTCTCTGGCGTTCGCGAAGGGTCATCGAAGAGAACATGTCGAGCGGGAACATGACATTCTCCAGGACGGTAAGAGAGTCGAAGAGGGCTGCCGACTGGAAAATCATTCCCATCTCGCGGCGCATGTACACCTTTTCTTTTTTCGACATATTCACAAAGTCGCGACCGTCGTATAATATCTGTCCACGAGTGGGTTCGAACAGTCCTACAAGGTTCTTCATCAGCACAGTCTTTCCACTTCCGCTCTGGCCAATGATGAGGTTGGTCTTGCCGTCCTCGAAGACCGTTGAGATGTCTTTGAGCACCTCGATGTCATCAAAGCTCTTATATAAGTTCTTTACTTCTATCATGACAGCAGTTGTGTTAGGAATACGTCAGAACAAAGAATCAGCACGCTGGACATGACAACGGCATCCGTTGAGGCCTTGCCAACGTTGACAGATCCGCCCTCCACGTTATAGCCATAATAGGAAGGTACGGCCGAGATGATAAAGGCAAAGAAGAGACTCTTGATGATAGACATCCATACAAACCAGGGCTGGAAAGAATGCTGTAAGCCCAGCGTCAGGTCGTCGGGTACTATGATATGGCCAATGTATGCAGTGCCGTAGGCTCCCACAATGCCCAATGCCGAGGAGAATACCACCAGCAGGGGCATAATGGTTATCATGCCGAGGATCTTGGGCAGGATGAGGTAGCAGGCAGAGTTGATGCCCATGATGTCGAGGGCGTCAATCTGTTGTGTCACTCGCATGGTGCCTATTTCCGATGCAATGTTCGAACCTACCTTGCCTGCCAGTATCAGACACATGATACTGCTGGAAAACTCCAGCAGCATAATCTCGCGAGTAGTATATCCCGATACCCAGCGTGGCATCCAAGGTGACTGGATGTTCAGCTTCATCTGGATGCAGATGACG
>ODAI013711641.1_pt1 | contig 13894 bp, 11 predicted proteins | sample 1539321 | NCBI WGS metagenome assembly ODAI01 (sample SAMN02144231, study PRJEB22623) | gut metagenome | biome: sheep rumen | host: Ovis aries | place: New Zealand
ACCCATTCCATAAGGAGTCCTCCTTGTCACATTTCAGGGAGTGAAGGACGCAATACCGCGGAGAAGTTCATACTCCCGGACGTCCCTGCAGGTAGTATACATACTCTTTGTAATGACGTAACCCATCCGGTAAAACAGGCAGATAAAGGGACAGTCTTCCATGAACAGGTTCTGGATTTCCATCAGCCTGGCACGGTATCCCTGCTGCGAAACCTCTTTCCGGAGGTCATTGCACAGGGATGTCATCTTATCGCTCTTATACCGGACATAATTGCCGGAATTTCCTTTGGTAAGCAGGAAACCGGGATCAGGACACACATCCATGGCATAGGATACCAGCGCCAGATCAAAAGAACCGGCTTTGAGTTTTTTCACCTTCTTTTTAAATTTAAGCACTGTAGCCGTTGACTCAGGCTGATACTCACTACTATTGACAACAACACTTTCTGCCTGTGTATAAACTCCGTTACTCAAAAAAGAAAAGCAAAGCAAACACACTGCAAGCAGCACTCTATACATCTTCATTTTTTTCATATTACTCATACTCCTTAATGCTTTACTACTTTATTAAATTCGTAGGGTGTATTTTGATATACATAGTAGTTCAAAAAGTTGGTATACAAGGTATTGGCGTGAGATCTCCACTGAAGCATAGGCTTTTGCTCCGGATCATCATCAGGATAATAATTCTTTGGCAAATCCACATAATCCAATCCCTTCGCCATATCTCTTTTGTATTCCTTGTCTAGGGTATATCGATCATATTCAGGATGACCCATGCAATAGATTTCACTGCCATCTTCCTTCATACAAAGCAATAATCCTGCTTCTTCGGATTCCGCTAGAATCACCATATCTGAAATCTTTCTGACAGCATCCACATCCACTTCCGTGTTTCTGCTGTGAGGCACCAAAAAATAATCATCAAATCCTCTCACCAAAGGTACTTTTCTATGCTGTACCTTGTGGGAAAATACACCAAAGACCTTTTTATCCAAAATCTTCTTTTTTACCCCATAGTAATGATACAATGCCGCCTGTGCTCCCCAGCACAGGTATAAGGTAGAGGTTACATTGGTCTTTGCCCAATCCATTATTTCACAAACCTCATCCCAATAATCCACCTCTTCAAATTCCATTAATTCCACGGGAGCACCGGTAATAATCATTCCATCATAATTATTGTCTTTTACCTCTGAAAAAGTCTGGTAAAAGTTGATTAAATGCTCCTTTGGCGTATGAATGGCTTCGTGTGATTCCGTTGCAATAAAAGAAACATTGCACTGCAAGGGTGTATTGGAAAGCATACGTAAAATCTGTAATTCCGTATCTTCCTTTAATGGCATTAAATTTAAAATAGCAATTTCCAAAGGACGAATATCCTGATGCATTGCTCGGTCTTCGTCCATAACAAATATATTTTCCTTTTCCAATATGGAATATGCTGGTAAATCTCTTTGTGTACGAATAGGCATATATTCCCATCTCCTTTTTATGTCATAAAATATCTGCTTTTAATTTTGAATTATAACATATTTTTCAAATCCGTTTCCGATAAAACAGGAATTCCCAAGGCATTGGCCTTGTCCAACTTGCTTCCTGCGGCTTCCCCGGCCAACAAATAATCGGTCTTTTTTGAAACGGAACCGGTGACTTTGCCACCGTTTTTTTCAATCAAGGCTGCAGCTTCCTTTCTACCCATGGTAGGAAGTGTTCCTGTAATAACAAAGGTCTTTCCTTCAAATATATTGGAGTCCAAAGTCTCCTTTTCTTTGATGAAGTTTAACCCTAAGGTTTTTAATCGTTCCAACAACCGCTGATTTTCTGGCAATGCAAAATAGGTAAAGATACACTGTGCGGTAATCTCGCCGATATCCGCAACCTCTGTCATCTCCTCCACAGAAGCGTGGGCGATTTTTTCTATGTCACCAAAATGATTCAAAAGGGCTTTCGCCGCTGTTTTTCCTACATTTGGAATTCCAAATCCGGTAAAAAGACGATCCGCATCATTGGATTTGGAGTCTTCAATTACCTGTAACAGCTTGTCGGTATTTTTTTCTTTACCGATAATGCCAAGTTCAATCAGTTCATCCCGCTTGTCTTTTAATTCGTAAATATCGGCAACATCTTTTATAAAGCCTTTGCGAACCAATTCTTCAATATAAACGGTACCAAATCCCTTCAAATCCATAGCATCCCGGCCGGCAAAGTTTATAATGTTTCTCTCCAACTGGGCAGGACAGGTAGCTGAGGTGCATTTGATATCCGCTGTATTTTCTTCCCTCAAGGTCTTTGCACCGCATACCGGACAAACATCGGGAATTTGATAGGCAACGCATCCGTCGGGGCGTTTTTCTCTTACCACTGATTTTATCTTTGGAATGATTTCTCCGGATTTGTAAACCACAACCGTATCTCCGATTCCTACATCCAAATCATTGATAAAATCCTGATTATGAAGGGTTGCTCGAGAAACTGTGGTTCCACAAAGCCGTATAGGTTCAAACACCGCTGTTGGATTGATTCGTCCCGTTCTTCCTACGGAAAGCTCAATATCCAAAATCTTGGTTTCCTTTTCCTCCGGCGGATATTTGTATGCAACCGCCCATCTTGGTACCTTCGCAGTGTTTCCCAGATACTCTCTTTGAGCATAGGAATTTATCTTTACAACTGCTCCGTCAATATCATAGGAAAGGTTTCCTCTGTTTTCTCCAATAAAGGAAATGGCATCCCATACTTCCTCAAAGGTATGACAGAGTTTATAGTCTTCAATAATGGAAATTCCCTGACTTTTCATATACTCATAAGCCTGGGTATGGGTAGCAAATTCTTTTCCACGAACCTGTTGTAAATTAAAAATAAACAAAGACAGTTTTCTTTCTTTTACCACATCAGAGTCCAATTGACGCAAGGTTCCAGCCGCACAGTTTCTTGGATTTGCAAAAACCTTTTTTCCAAGAAGTTCCTGACGTTCGTTTACAGCATCAAAATCCGCGTTTTTCATGTATACTTCCCCGCGAATTTCAAGATACTCCGGCTGGTCTTTTAATTCCTGAACCACATCATCAATCACTCTGGCATTTTCCGTAACATCTTCACCAAATTCGATTCCGTCTCCACGGGTCTCAGCCATTACCAATTTTCCATTTTCATAACGAAGAGACATGGAAAGTCCGTCGATTTTATATTCCACAACAAACTCCGGATGATCCAGTTTTTCTTCCATTTCTTCAACGAAGCTTTTTACTTCTTCCTTAGAAAACACATCCTGTAAAGATAACATGGGAACATTGTGTCGTACCAAAACGCCGGCTTCTCTTTTCGCCTTTCCACCCACGTGCTGGGTTGGAGAAGCAGCATCCACCAACTCCGGAAAATCTTTTTCTAACTGTTTCAGTTCACGCATCATCATATCGTACTCATAATCCGTGATTTCCGGTGAATCCTCATTGTAATAACGATTGCTGTGATATTCCAATGTTTCTCTTAATTCTTGTGCCTTGATTCTTGCTTCTTCTATCTTCATATATTACCTCGGTAATTATAATAATTGTTTTTTTAACTGTGCGATTTCTGCTTTGGTCAACTCACGATAGCTTCCCTCTGCAATTCCATCTAAGGTGTAGTCCATAATACGAACACGTTTCAAGTCCCGAACATGATAATCCAATTCTCTGCACATTCGACGGATTTGTCGATTCAGCCCCTGGGTCAAAACAATGGAAAACGTCTTGTCATCCAACTTTTTCACCTTACAGGGCGCAGTTTTTTTGTCCAGTTCTGACAGATATACCCCTTGCTGCATATGCATCATAAACTGTCCGGTAATGGGCTTGTTCACCCCAACGACATACTCTTTTTCATGATAATTGGAAGCCTTTAAAATCTCATTGGTCAAATCTCCCTGATTGGTTAAAATCAAAAGTCCATGGGAGTCTTTATCCAAACGACCAACGGGATAAATACGGACCGGATAATGAAGAAAATCTATAACATTATCCTTTTCCCGTTTTTCTGCGGTGCAAACAATTCCTCTTGGCTTGTGAAACAAAAGAACAACTTCCTCTTCTTCTAAACAAACTTCTTTTCCATCTACAAAAACGTGCTGTCCCGGGAGTACCCTTGTTCCTGTGGTTACATATTCACCATCCACAGTTACCCGTTTGGCCTCTACCAGCTTGTCCCCTTCCCTTCGGGAACAAACTCCGGCTTCCGACAAAAATTTATTGATTCGAATTCCTTTTTCATCCATAAAAATACTTCCTAAAATAAAACAAGAGAGTCTTCCCGAGGAAAACTCTCTCGCTGAAATAACTAATTATTGAGGTCCTAAAAACTCTGTCTTAATATAGCCTTCCTTACCATTATAGCTTACCTTTGTCCAGCCTTCTTCGTACTGCATAATTACTTCCACATACTCACCGGCATATGCTAAAGCAACCTTGGAAGCGGTTTCGCTCATGCTTTCACGAATATTAACGGTGGTATACAAAAGAACCTTTTCACCAGCAGCATACAAAGTGGTATCTGTAGAAGCCTCTGTGGATTCCTCTGTAGTTTCTTCTGTGGTCTCTTCTGTTGTGGTTTCTGCTGCAGCATCTACTCTTTCCAAGTATTCAGTCTTGATATAACCCTCACTGTCATTAAAGACAACCAAAGTCCATTCGCCCTCTTCGGAATAAGCCTTCAACTCTGTTCCAGCTTCTACCTTACCAAGGGATTCTGCATCTGTAGAAGCACTGGCACGAACATTTACCTTTTCGGTTACACGTACCTGATATGCGTTTGCTTCTTTTTCTGCAGCTGCTTTTTCTGCGGCTTCTGCAGCAGCGGCTTCTTCTGCAGCCTTTTTCTCTGCTTCTGCTGCAGCGGCTGCTTCCTCTTCTGCCTTCTTCTGTGCTTCTTCTAAAGCTGCCTTATAATCAGAAGCCCATTTTTGAATTGCCTGAGGAAGTGTCTCTGCTGTAAATGTATTAAAGTTTGCATCTGCCAACTGACGTTCGTTGTACTTCGCCTGTACATCCGCCTGAAGGGCAAGCAAATCAGCCTGCTGTTCAAATTCAGCAATCAATGATGAAATGGTAGGATCCATATCGTATTCATTGTTCTGCTGATTAAATGCACTGTACACATTGTTGATTACCAAAGCGCCGGTTTCTTCGTTTTTCACCACATAGAAGAAATCCAATCCCGGTGCTGCAGTTTCAAGTCCGGCAAAATGAATCTCTACTTCTGCTGATACCAAATAAGAGTCGCTGTCCACACCTCTTTTTGAATACACACTAATAACATCATAGGAATCAATGTAATCTGACAAAAAGGTGATGTAGCTCTTTTCTGCATCTGATACGGGATATGCTACCGTAACCAATGTATCCAAATCATTGTCTGCACAAGCAGTGTAATAGCTCTTTAATAAAGAAGTAATCTCTGAATCAGTATCTTCTTCACTGTAGGACTGGTAAGCTCCTGATAAAGGATTGGAGTCTGCGGAGGAATTATCCGTACCAAACGCCAACAAAACTACCATCAAAACACAAACTACACCTGCTCCGAAATAACGCTTCTTTTCTACTACAAAATCTATACAACTAAAAAATATTTCTTTTATCTTATCCATATCTATATCCTTTCCTTTTTACGAAACACTATAGACGAAATGTAGACGACTGGATTCGAACCAGCGATCTTCAGAGTCGGAGTCTGATGCGTTATCCAACTACGCTACGCCTACAAAGGGCAAAAAAGCCTTATATATATTAACAAAAGGCCTATCATAAGTCAATGTGAGATAGAATTTCCTCCGCAATCCCTTCTAGGGTTTTTCCGTCTACATTTACGGTAATATCTGCCACTTTTTCATAGAAAGGCTGTCGTTCATCCAAGAACTTTTGGATGTCTTCCACTGTTTTTTTCCCTTCCAAAAGAGGACGCTTGTTGTTTCGGCTGACACGTTCCAAAATTGTTTCCGGCGAAGCGGATAAAAGCACAACCGTACCACCCTTTTTTATCTCAGTCTGGTTTTCCTCTTTTGTGGCAACTCCGCCACCACAGGCAACCACCAAGTGGCTCTCATTGGTAAGTTTTTTCACCACGTCTCTTTCCACCTGACGAAAATACGCTTCCCCTTTTTTTGCAAATATATCAGAGATTTCCATCCCTTCCTGCTCTACAATCAGCTGATCCGTATCTAGGGTTTTCCATCCCAGCTTTTGATGAAGTTCTCTGGAAACAGCGGACTTTCCCGCCCCCATAAATCCAACTAAATAAATATTATTCATTTGTCTCTCCGTAATATTTATGAATAAAAGAAAGTACTCTTTCCAATTCCTCTCTAGGCATTTGACCCGGTGCAGAGTTTTTTCCAAATGAGCCAAAGGTAATGCATGAGCCAAAAATCTCACCGGATATTCTGGTAATCATTCCAAGACTTCCCATAGACATGGTTACAATAGGAATGTTTTTGTTTTCTTTGCGGAAATCATCCGTCACCTGTAACAAAGCCAACACATCTGAAACACAGTTTGGCATAACTGCAAGTTTCACAATATCCGCGTCACCATCTTTCATTTGCTCTAAAAGAGTGGACATCACCCCTACTTCAGGAGTCTCCTCAAAATCATGATGGGATGTAATTACCAAAGCTCCCCGTTCCTGTAGTTTTTTAATCAACCGCTCCGGATGTTCAAAGGTAAAAAATTCCACATCTATAAAATCTGCGGCATGAACCCCGGACATGGAAACCAACAGATTTGAAATCTCCTGGGGTGAGAAGTCGCAGTTTCCCCCCTGAGCCTTGGAACGAACCGTAACCAAAAACACGGTTTGTTTGGTTAAATCCCGCAAGATTTCCAACAGGGATTTCACCTTTTCAATGTCCCCTAAATCCTCATAAAAATCTGCTCTCCATTCTAACATTTCCACATCCATGTCCACTAAATCACGGGTTCTGGAAATGATTTCTTCCTTTGTGGTTTCAATAATTGGAACGCAAACAAGAGGCTTCTTATTATCAATGTATCTTCCCTTTACGATTACCGGCATATTTCCTCCATTAATCTGCCATATCGGCAACTTCCAATATCAATCTCTCTGTATCTTCCCAACCAAGACATGCATCTGTAATGGACTGTCCGTAGGTCTGATGATCGGAAATAGGCTGATTTCCTTCTACCAAATAACTTTCCACCATCACACCCTTTACCAAGGATTTGATCTCATTGGAATAACGACGGTTATGCATTACTTCACGCACAATTCGAATCTGTTCTTTAAACTGTTTATTGGAATTGGAATGGTTCGCATCCACAACACAAGCCGGGTTCACCAGTTCCATTTCTTCATACATATTATGCAAACGAATCAAATCTTCGTAGTGATAATTCTGTGTAGTATTTCCGTGTTTTGACACTGCTCCTCTTAAGATGGTATGTGCCAAAGGATTTCCGGAGGTCTTTACTTCACTGCCTGCAAAGGTAAAATGATGACCGTGCTGTGCAGCATAAACGGAATTCAACATTACGGAATAGTCACCGGATGTGGGATTTTTCATTCCACTGGCTACATCAAATCCGGATACCACCAAACGATGGTGCTGATCTTCCACACTTCGTGCCCCTATGGCAACATAGGAAAGCAGATCATCTACATAAGGCCAGTTTTCCGGATACAACATTTCATCTGCTGCGGTAAGATGGGTTTCTTCCATAGCACGAAGATGCATCTTTCGTACTGCAATCAACCCTTCCACCATATCCGGTTTTGCTGTGGGATCTGGCTGAGAAGCAATTCCCTTATATCCACTTCCTGTTGTTCTTGGTTTGTTGGTGTAAATACGGGGCACAATATAAACTCTGTGCTGAACCCGCTCTGCCACCTTTGCCAAACGGTTAATGTATTCGCATACGCTGTCTTCATTATCTGCGGAACAAGGTCCCACAATCATCAAAAAGCGATTGTCCTTACCGGTAATAATATCCGCAATTTCCCTATCTCTTTTTGCTTTGATTTCCTGTAATTCTTTTGAAACCGGAAAACGTTCTTTAATCTCTTCCGGTGTAGGCATTTTCGCAATGTAAGTAAAACTCATCTTTCTTTCCTCGCAATCTTATGTCAAATTTCTTCTCTCAAACCCCCGAATCCAATTATCCATTTAGGAAAAACAACTTTTTTTGATTTCATCAATAGGCATTTTTTTACCTGTCCAAATCTCAAAGGCCGCTGCTCCCTGATACAAAAGCATAAACTCACCGTTTTGATAGGTTGCTCCCGCATCTTTGGCATCCTGCAATAATGTGGTCATCGCCGGATGATAAATAATATCCGAAACAAATAAATCCTTTCGCAAATACTCCTTTGGCACCAAAGATCTCTTATCATCTTCCATCCCTACATTGGTTGCATTTACCAGCAATTGAGAAGCATCTATGGCTTCTTTTAAAAGTGCCATATCCGCCATATCGCAAACTTCCAACTGACAGGAAGTCGCATCCTCCACTTTTTTTGCAAAGGATAGGGTTTCCTCAAAGGAAGCATTCATTCTTTTAAAGATATATATTTTTTTTGCTCCATCCAAGGCACTTTGAGCAATAATAGATTTCGCAGCTCCTCCGGCCCCTAAAATCGTAATGACTTTATCTCGGATATAAAAATCCTTTTCCTTTAAGGAGTCTACAAAACCAATTCCATCGGTGGTGGTGCCAAACAGACATCCATCCTGATTGACCACGGTGTTTACCGATTCCGTCAATTCACTGATTTTTGAAATTTTATCCAAATAGGGAATCACTGCCCGTTTGTGCGGCATGGTGAGATTAAAGCCTTTTGCTTCAAACAATCGAAGGGCGGCTACCGCTTCACCGATTTGTTCTTCTTTTACATCAAAGGCCAGATATGCATAATCCAGTCCCAAAAGAGAAAATGATTCATTATGCATTTTCGGAGATATGCTGTGTTTCACCGGATGTCCCAACAAACACATGAGACCGGTGTGTCCTGATAATTCTAATTTCATTTTTTCATCCTTTTTCTTTCTTCCGCCCTTTATAATACCACAAAATCATAGACAACATACATATTTATTTGTCCTGAAAAAGAAATGACCCGATGGGAAATCCCACCGGGTCTGAATAAAGATGTAACGCAAGCCACCTTATTTATGTTCTTGTACATATCGTGCAATATTGGATGCATTCACAAATTTTTCGGAATGATCGCCTTCTACAACCACCAGTGTAGGTGCCTGCATAATGCCATACTGTTCGGTAAGTTCCGGTTCTTCTTCTGCATCGATTACCACGTAGTCTTCATCTCCAAGAAGCTCTTTTGCCTTTGCACAGTTTGGACAGGTCTTTGTGGTAAACAGGTATCTGGCAGTAACCTTTGGTGTAAAGGTAAGCTCCGTCATTTCCTGGTGATTGCCTTCGGGCACTTCTTCCACAACGCTTTTTTTCGCAGCAGTCACATCGATTTTTGAATGTTCCACATCGTAAAGTTTTCTGTTTTTGTATTCCTGAATCTTTCCTTCGTTCCAGTTTTGTACCGGACGATAATATCCGGTGATTCGGGAATAAATCTCGGTACGTGCGCCACAGGTAGGGCAAGTCGCCTGCTCTCCTGCCAAGTATCCATGTTCTTTACATACGGAATAGGTAGGTGATATGGTGTAGTAAGGCAGCTTGTAGTTTTGGGCAATGGTGCGAACCAGTTTTGCCGCTGACTGCCAGCTAGGTAACTTTTCTCCCAAGAACGCATGGAATACCGTACCTGAGGTATAAAGGGTCTGCAATTCATCCTGAACATCCAAAGCATCAAAAATATCTGCTGTGTAATCCACAGGCAAATGAGATGAATTGGTGTAGTAAGGCGTATCCCCTTCATTTCCTGCTGTAATAATATCAGGGAAACGTTCTTTATCATGTTTTGCCAAACGATAGGTGGTAGACTCTGCGGGAGTTGCCTCCAAGTTGTACAAATCACCGTATTTTTCCTGATAATCAGAAAGACGTTCTCTCATATGATTTAAAACATCTTTGGTAAACTGCTGTGTCTCTTCGTGAGTCAAATCCGCCTTTAACCAAGAAGCGTTTAAGCCCACTTCGTTCATACCGATTAAGCCGATGGTTGAGAAATGATTGTTAAAGGTTCCTAAATAACGTTTGGTATAAGGATAAAGACCTTCTTCCAATAGTTTGGAAATAACATCACGTTTCATCTTTAAGGATCTGGCAGAAATATCCATCATGCGATCCAAGCGGCAGTAGAAATCTTCTTCATCGGTGGCAAGATATGCAATCCTAGGCATATTTATGGTAACAACACCAACGGAACCGGTACTTTCACCGCTACCAAAAAAACCACCGGACTTTTTACGAAGTTCTCTTAAATCCAGTCTTAAACGGCAGCACATGCTTCGAACATCGGAAGGTTCCATATCGGAATTAATGTAGTTTGAAAAGTAAGGTGTGCCATATTTTGCTGTCATTTCAAATAACAACTTGTTGTTTTCTGTTTCTGACCAGTCAAAATCTCTGGTAATGGAATAGGTAGGAATTGGATACTGGAATCCACGTCCGTTTGCGTCACCTTCAATCATAACTTCCAAGAAGGCACGGTTGACCATATCCATTTCCTGTTTACAATCTTTGTATTTGAAGTCCTGCTCTTTTCCACCTACAATTGCAGGAAGTTCTGCCAAATCAGCAGGCACAGTCCAGTCCAAGGTAATATTGGTAAACGGTGCCTGTGACCCCCATCTGCTGGGAGTGTTCACTCCGTAAATAAAGGACTCAATGCATTTTTTCACTTCTCGATAGGTCAGATTGTCAGCCTTTACAAAAGGTGCCAAATAGGTATCGAAGGAGGAAAAGGCCTGTGCGCCTGCCCACTCATTTTGCATAATTCCGAGGAAGTTTACCATTTGATTGCAAAGCACGGACAAATGCTTTGCGGGAGCCGAAGTAATCTTTCCCGGTATACCGCCCAGGCCTTCTTGTATTAATTGTTTCAATGACCATCCGGCACAATATCCTGTTAACATGGATAAATCGTGGATGTGAATATCTGCATTTCGGTGAGCGTTGGAAATCTCCTGATCGTAAATCTCGGATAACCAATAATTTGCAGTAATGGCTCCGGAATTTGAAAGAATCAAACCACCCACAGAATAGGTAACGGTAGAGTTTTCTTTTACTCTCCAGTCTTCCACTTTTACATAGCTGTTTACCACATCTTTGTAATCCAAAATCGTGGATTTCATGTTACGCATTTTTTCTCTTTGTTTACGATAGAGAATATATGCCTTTGCAACCTCCGTATAACCGGTTTGCTCCAATACATGTTCTACACTGTCTTGAATGTCTTCCACATAAATCTTATTCTCTTTAATCTTTTTCTGAAAATCCGCAGAAACGCGTAAGGATAAAAGGCCTAAGATATCATCGTCATACTGCATCTCTGTAGCCTTAAATGCTGATTCAATGGCAGTATGAATCTTTCCCAAATTAAAATCGGTAACTTTACCATCACGTTTTACAACTTCAAACATTCCCCTAATCTCCTTATATTTGATTACTTTTCACTCTTTATGTCCGAAAATATAAGCCGTATTTGTGATTATTTTAGCACCAAATATAGGTAAGGTCAATATGCAAACCACTATATATTGTGTTTTTTATCTTCAAACTCCCCTTTTCCCTACAAAAAACGGGGCTTTCGCCCCGATACTTTTTATACAATTAAATTTTATATATCTTTAAACTCTGGAATTTAAAAAAATAAGTTCTTTTAACACGTCAGCATCCGAGGGATATTCCGTAATGTATGCATTTGCAACTTCTAAAGCTTTTGCAAAATCTCCCATATATTCCAATGCACCGATTTCGTTTTTCATGAGCTGTTTTTTGTTTGGAACACTGTCCAACCCAAGACCTTTTTCGTATGCTTCATAGGCCTTTTCATATTCACATTGTTCCATATAAATATCACCCAAAACCTGCTGACCTACAGAAGTTGTCTTGGATTCTTCAGCAAAAGAAGAAAGCACTTCGTTTGCAGCTTCTTCATCACCGTTGCCACGATAGGCCTGCGCCAAATAAATATTGGCTTCATCATTTCCTTTTTTCGCAGAACTTTTCAATACCTTTTCCGCAGCATCATATTGTTCCAAAATCAGATAGATACGTCCGCGCCACAGCAACTGCTCCGCAGTATCCCCTTCAATTTCCAAAGCAAGGTTCAAAAACTCCAAGCCTTCATCACGGTAATTGGAAGCATTTAAGTTTTCATAGATTTCGATGTAAAGCTCGTAATCATTATTCGAAACCTTAACCGCCTTTTTGTAATCCTTTAAGGCCGGTTCTAATTCCCCTTCTTTTAAATAAACATTTCCACGAAGGTAATAGGCATAGGAATCTGTCTCATCATAAGTAATGAGACCGCTATAGGTCTCAATCGCTCCCGCCATATCTGACAATAAATATAAAACAGCCCCTTTATAATAACAAAGATCTACTTCTCTATCGGTCACCTTTCCTCCCGCCAATGCCAAGGCTTCGTTTAACTGGGAAAGGGCCTGATCATATTCACCTGCACCAATATTTTCAATAGCAGATGTTTTCAATGCATTTTGTTGTTCTACCTTTTTTGATGTACATCCTGTAAAAAGTACCAACGCAGACAGGACCACTGCAACTAATCTCATTTTTTTCATAGGGCAAGTATACCATAAACTTTCTCCCTTATGATATAATATTTTGCAAATGAATTAGGGAGAATTCCCGGGGAGGTTTTTATGTACGATATAAAAGATATTTCCTTGGCTCCCTCCGGAGAACACAAGATTGATTGGGTCAGAAAAAACTGTCCCCTCCTTCGTTCCCTGGAGAGTGATTTTTCAAAAGAAAAGCCCTTTAAAGGAATAAAAATTGCATTGTCCGTTCATTTGGAAGCAAAGACTGCTTACCTGTGCAAGGTGTTGGCTGCCGGCGGTGCCGAGATGTTTATTACCGGTTCCAATCCCCTGTCCACCCAGGATGATGTAGCTGCTGCTTTAGCCAAAGAGGGATTAAATGTATTTGCCAAATACAACTGCAGCGAAGAAGAATACTTTAACTGTATTGAAAAAGTATTAAAAAAACATTGCAATATTATTATTGATGACGGTGGGGATTTGGTAAATATGCTTCATACGAAGCTTACCGACGAAATCCAATACGTGATTGGCGGATGTGAAGAGACCACCACCGGCATCATTCGATTGAAAGCCATGGCAGCGCAGGAAAAACTGCAGTTTCCCATGGTAATGGTAAATGACGCCGACTGTAAACATCTTTTTGACAATCGCTACGGCACAGGTCAATCCGTTTGGGACGGTATCAATCGCACCACCAATTTGATTGTAGCAGGAAAATACGTAGTGGTTGCCGGCTATGGCTGGTGTGGAAAAGGTGTTGCCATGCGCGCCAAAGGATTAGGAGCAAAGGTGATTGTTACAGAAGTGGATCCCGTTAAGGCAATTGAAGCGGTAATGGACGGATTTGAAGTCATGCCTATGAATGAGGCCGCCAAAATCGGTGACTTCTTTGTGACCGTTACCGGTTGTGCCGGAGTAATTACCGAGAAGGATTTCCTTGAAATGAAAAACGATGCCATTCTTTGTAACGCAGGACATTTTGATGTGGAAATCGATATGGCCGGCCTTCGTAAAATGGCCCTTTCCACCATCGACCAACGTCAAAACATTGTTGGCTACGAAGTAAAAAAAGACACCTTTATCTATGTGTTGGGAGAAGGGCGTCTGGTAAACTTAGCCTGTGGTGATGGACACCCTGCAGAAATTATGGATATGAGTTTTGCCATTCAGGCACTTTCCGCTAAATATCTTGCAGAACACAAA
>ODAI010874376.1_pt1 | contig 13893 bp, 14 predicted proteins | sample 1539321 | NCBI WGS metagenome assembly ODAI01 (sample SAMN02144231, study PRJEB22623) | gut metagenome | biome: sheep rumen | host: Ovis aries | place: New Zealand
AATGTGTTACTAAATCATTTACTGTATATATCCCTATTTTATTTAATAGTTGTACTGACTTAGGACCAATTCCCTTAACACTGCTAACTAGAGCCATACTACCACCCACATTTCTAGGCATATTATACCATAAAATATAAAATTCTCAAAGAAAAAAAAATAGAAATTTAACAATTCTATATTACATTCTTTCTTATTAATAATAATGACTTTTGACAATTATTAACTGTATCTTGCTCAAGTATATAACTACTACCATATATATTATGTGTTAAATCTCTATATAGTTTTTTATATCTATTAAATGCGTATAATAAATTTGGATCATCACTATCCATACAATATCCTATAAACTTATCTTGTTTATAATTAACTAAATTATCCATATAAGTATTTATACCATTAGCTATCATTACATCATTTTTACTAACATCAGGATACTCATAACTATGATCTTGATATATCCCACTAATTTGACTATATAATAATCTATTTTTATTAGAAAAACTATCTTTAACTACTATACCTTCTTCATTTAAAAAACCAACAGAACCATTAATACCTAATTCTATTAATTCCGAATGTTTAACTTTTTTAGATAATAAATAAGGATTATAATCCGTTAAGAACTGAGATATTGATTCTTTAGCAGGACCATTAAATTCCCATATAGTTTTATATTTATCTGGACAAAATCCATTATTTAATAAATAATCTAAAAATATCCTAGAGTTTAATCCTTTTTCTAATTTTTCATCTATTTTCCACTCCATAATATTATCTCTCCCTTTTTTAAGCGCCCGCTTATTATAACACATATTATTTAAAAAAAGCAAGAAAAAAAGAGGATTAATCCTCTTATATAACTTCCATATTACGTTCTTTTAAAATATTAAATAATTTTTCATGTTCTTCTGAATATGGAACATAATCCTTATCGCCATCTTTAAAGATTTTTTCTAAGTACTCATAATAAACATATTTGATATCAGTTAATTCTTCAACTTGAAGTTTTGTTTGTTCGACATCTATATTTTTTTTAAGTAAATATACATCATCAAAAACATGTAGATAATGATCTTGATAAGGTGTTTCTCTTTTTAAAGTAAATAAATATTCAAGTTCATCTGGTTTAACATCTAGATTAACTTCTTCTTTACATTCTCTAACAGCAGTATCACGACTGTTTTCTCCACTATCAACATGACCAGCAACTGATATAGCCCATAGATTAGGATATGTTTTCTTCATTGGATTTCTTTTTTGCATTAATATTTCATTTTGATCATTAATAATCCAAATATGACTAGATCTATGCCATAATCCTTTTCTATATATTTCACTTCTATCTTCTACTTGTCCTGTTTTATTTCCATTTTCATCTAATACATCTAATAATTCCATGTTGTTACCTTCTTTCTACCTTTATAATCATAACATAAAGATATACTTATTTACAAAGGCATTTGTCAATTTGACGTAAAGTAAAAAGGATTTAATCTTTTAAATCCTTTTCTGTTTCTTTTACTATATATACTGGCCTATGTTTTGTTTCTAAATATGTCTTAGCTAAATATTCACCAATTATACCTGTGCAGAATAATTGAATTCCACTTAAGAATGACATTATACATATCATACTAGGCCATCCACCTACTGGATCTCCCCATACTAATGTCTTAACAACTATAACTATAATCATGATAAAAGCTAAAAAGCATAATATAACTCCCATTAAAGCCGCAAATACAAGTGGTGTTGTAGAGAATGCGACAATTCCTTCTATTGCATAACTAAATAACTTCCAAAAGTTAAACTTAGATACACCAGCATGCCTATCAGTTATCTCAAAATCAATCCATTTAGTATTAAATCCTACAAAACTAAATAAGCCTTTAGAATAACGATTATACTCCTTCATTGAAAGAATAGCATCTACCATTTGTCTAGTCATTAATCTAAAATCCCTAGCTCCTGGTACCATTTCTGTTTTAGATATTTTTCCAATTATAGAATAAAACCATTTAGTAAATATTTTTCTAAAGAAGCCATATCCTTTTCTATTCGTACTCTTAGTAGCACAACAGTCATATTCACCACTTTCTAAAGTATCAAACATTTCTTCTAAAAGTTCAGGTGGATCTTGTAAATCAACATCCATTGTCGTTATATAATCACCTGTTGCAGCTTCAAGTCCAGCTAACATTCCAGCTTCTTTACCAAAATTTCTAGAAAATGAAATATATCTAACTTTATCATTCATTCTAGCTAACTTTCTTAATATTTCTAATGTTTTATCCTTAGATCCATCATTAACAAAAACAAATTCAAAATCACATCTATCCTGCATTTTAAAAGTAATTTTCTTCATTTCTTCATAAAATGCTGGGATTGAATCTTCTTCGTTATAACATGGAACAACTATACTTATCTTCTTCATATGTACACCTTACCTTTTCTTAAATACAAATAATTTTGAAATCAAATAATTAGCGACTATTACCAATACTTGAGATATTAATGTAACAATATTTTCATTACCCTTAAGAAGGGTTACTCCTATAAACATTATTAACATATCCATAAGTAAAGTAGACATTCTTCCGCCTACAAAACTTACCATCTCTTTTAATTTATTTTTATTAGTAGATTCAAATACATATTTACGATTAGTAAAATATGCAAAAGCTATACCTACAATATTCGATATTATTGTAGCTATTTGTACATCCAAAGCACGACTTGCACTAAATAAAGTATTAAATAATACTATACGAGTAGCAACACTAACTAATGTCGTTAATACTCCGAATATTAAATACATTATAACTTCTCTATATTTATTTAGTAACTTAACTAAACCACTAGCCTCATTATTATCTATATAATTATCTACTAAATTTACCATATTTAAATTATTACTTTTATACATAGCTGGTTTAAAGGTTTTAACTTTTTTAATAGCACTTTCCATCTCATCCATCTCAACTACCGGAATAATAAAATTTTCTTTACTAAATTCCTCTAATAATTCCAGCTGATGATCATTATTATGTTCTTTATATTTAGAAAGTCTAGCTACTGCGATTATCTTTTTATTCTTCTTTAAGCAATCAAATATTGAACCAACACCACAATGTGTAATAATAAAACTAGCCTTATCCATATATTCTTCTAATTCTTTTTTAGAAACATAATCAAATATTTTCATATTCTTAGATTCATATTTCGTATAACCAGCTTGTACTATTACCTCTTCACAAATAACTTTTTTTTCAATTAATCTATCTATTTCTTTTAATACTCTAGTAAATTCTTTATCTTGAGTACCAAGTGTAACTAGTATCATATTTCACCTACTTACTAATATATCCAACCACCATATGTACTATTTGGATATAACTCTTTCATACTTTCCCATTGTACTATAAACAAATCAGCAAACTTATAAACTAATTTGCCTGTAATAGTTTTACTTTTTCTATTAGCAAATGTTTCTATATATATAATCTTACTTCCAAATATCTTTCCTATACAACACATAGGACCCGCTGTATGAGCCCCTGTAGTAATAATAAATTCAGGTCTTATTTTAAAATAATAATAAACAGATTTAAGACAGTTAATAAATAATTTAAAAGGATAAACAAGCCTATGATCTTTAGTACCATAAACCAGATAATTAATCTTATCCCCATACTTATCTTTTAATCCTATTGTAGACTTAGTCTTCTCAGTTATAATATAATAATCATATTTTTCAAATAACGAATTTAACATCATCATTTCTGATAAATGGCCACCAGTAGATGATATAAATAAAACTTTTTTCATACTTACCCTCTTCTTTTTAGTAAATCTAGCCATTCTTTTTTAATATTATCACTACTATATTTTAAACTAAAACTTCTAGCATTCTTACCTAATTCTAATCGTTTCTCTTTATTATTAGCTAATTCTTCTAGTTTTTCAATCATCAAATTATAATCTCTATTAGGAATTAAATAGCCATTATAACCATCTATTATTAAATCATTAGCTCCTTCAGCACTAGTAAACGCAATACATGGAATACCATGACTCATAGCCTCTATTAATACTATACCAAATGACTCAGTATAAGATGTCATTAAATATATAGAAGATTCATGAAATAATTCGTTTAATTCTTTTTTCTTTAAATAACCATGCATAGTAATATCTTTATTTAAGCCATAAGTATATATTTTATCAGCTATTTTATTTCTTTCAGAGCCATTTCCTACTATATCTAAATACCATTTAGTATTAGGATTTTTATCTTTATATTCTTTATATACATCAACTAAATCAACAAATCCTTTTTCTCTTGATAATCTTCCAACACTAATAATTCTTGTATCATCTAATGTAGAAACACTATCTGGTATCATATCTAACATATTAGGAATAAATACGCATTTACATTTATAATTTTTATTCTTCATTTCTTTTTTATAAAAATTTCTTAAATTATCGGAAACAAGTACTAATGTATCTATATTTTTACAAGATTCCACAACCTTATTTGCATATTTATAATCATTATGATGATGATTATGTTCCCATGCGATTTTATAAGAATTTTTCTTACCATACATTCCTAACCATTTATTAAATAAATCTCTTGTTGAAATAATAATATCACTATCACATGATTTCATAGCAGCAGTAGTTTTTCTTCTTCTATTAATTAATACTACTAACGCTTTATATGTTTCTTTTATAAATTTAATTGGTCTAATTCTTTTAATTGAATCTTTCCATTCATCTCTATTAGGCTTATATTTAGTAATCAAATACTTAACACTTACATTAGGATTAATATCAAAAGCTGGAACATCTTCTATCTTATAAGTAGAAATAATTTCTACTTGATAACAATCACTTAATAAGTTAGCTAAATTAATTACACTTTTTTCAATTCCACCATAACCTAAATGAAGTGAAAAGATAGTAATTTTTTTCATTGCTAATCACCAATATAATTATAATATAAAAAAAGATTTAAGTAAACTTAAACCTTTTAATTTATTATCTCCAATTTTCATAAAGATCTTTAAGCTTTTTACTACCATTCTTAGTAGCTTCTTTCACTTTATCCCAAGTTAAACCAAAACTTTCTTTCATTTCATCAAAATTTTGTCTAGCTATCTTACATGTTTCAGGATCTTTACTACAGAATTCAGAAGTTATTTCAATATATTTAGCAGCTAATCTAGCAGATATATCTTGATACTTATCTTTTATTTTTTCCTTATATTGTGGAAAATAAGTATTAATCTTATTATCAATAGCTAAAGCTATAGAAATAACTTTTAATTTAGCTACACTAGTTAAATCATTAAACTTATATCCATTTATTTCTTTATCATAGAAAATAAAATCAATTAGACCAACAAAACTAGCTTTTAATTTACTAGTAAATGTTTCATCCGTATTACTATTACTAAATAATTCAGATTGATTATCTAAAAAAGATAATAAATTAGCTTCGCTTTTAATTAAGTTAACATTATTATTTTCTTCTTTTACTTCTTCAACTTTTATTGTTTCTTTCTTTTCTTCAGTTTTTACTTCTTCTTGTTTTACTTCCTCAACTTGTTCTTCTTTAATCTCTTCTTTCTCTTCTTTTTTATTTTTTTCTACTTCTTTAGTATTATTTTTGAAAGTATCATTCTTATTAGAAGAATTATTAAACTTATAAGTATTATTATTTACTATTAATAAAATAACAGCCACAAATAATAAAGTACAAGCTACACTTAGTAAAATTGTCGCTAAATTTTTTTTAATATTTTGCATACCACTACCCCATTTCTAGACATATTATACCACAAATTAACTAATTCATCAATTTCAAAGTGCAAATTTTGCACTTTGAAATAACTATACTCCAATTACTAATCCTTTACTTCTTAAATATAATTTTCTAATCCAATCTACAGGTATAACACTACTAGCTATTAATATAGTAATTAATAATTCTTTAAAAGTAAGTCCATAACTTCTAAATAAGTTGCCTCCATAATATATTAATATTAATTGAACAAAAATAATAAATAGAATAATAAAAATAAAAGCTTTATTTTTATATAAATTAGAAAGTAAATTAAGTCTATGAGTTCTAGCATTAAATGAGTTAAATATTCCTATAAATATAAATAAAGCAAAGAAAGCTGTCATTAAATACTTACTATTATTATCCATACGGTATAAAAGCCTAATATAATTACTTTTTAAAAAGAATACACATAAAAGTGATGAATAAGTCCCTGTTAAAAATATTTCATCTAGCATATATCTATTTAATATATTCTCGCATCGACTTTTAGGCATTTCATCCATATATTCTTTTAGTGGTGGTTCATAACTAAAAGCAATTCCTGCTAGCGTATCCATAATCATATTTATCCAAAGCATCTGTATAACTGTAACAGGTGTATCTACGCCTATAAAAGGACCAATAAATGATAAAAATATCGCACACATATTAACAGTTAGCTGAAATATAATAAATTTTCTTATACTCTTAAATGTCGTTCGCCCAAATAATATGGCTTTCGATATTGATAGAAAATTATCATCTAAAACTACGATTTCACTTGCTTCTTTTGCAACCTCTGTTCCTGAGCCCATAGCAAACCCAACATCAGCACGCTTTAAAGCAGGTGCATCATTAACCCCGTCCCCTGTCATACCAACAACTAAATTTTCTTCCTGACATACTCTAACTAATCTACTCTTATCTTGTGGTAAGCTTCTAGCCACTATCTTTAATTTAGGTATTATTTCCTTTAACTTAGCATCACTCATCTTATTAAGCTCCGTACTAGTAATAACTAAATCATCGATACTATTAATTAATCCAACTTCCTTGCCAATAGCTATAGCCGTATTCTTATTATCACCTGTAATCATTACAGTATGGATTCCTGCCTTTTTAACCAAATCTATTCCTAGAATTGCTTCAGGTCTTATTTCATCTTTTAAAAGGATAAATCCAATCAAAATAATCTTATCTAAATTCTTATAACCAAGCATAATTATTCTATTACCAAGTTTAGTCATTTTAGAAAGGTAGTTATCTATTTTAAACTTATCTAATTTTTTAATACTACCTGATTCATCTAAAAAATCACAACATTTACTTAAAAGTACTTCTGGTGCCCCTTTAATAAGTTTTAATTCTTTATTATCATATATAACAGTGCAGCTAGAATATTTAGTTTTACTATCAAATGGAACCTGTTCTTTTACTTTTAAATTAGGAACAGATGTAGTTATAAATTTGCGAAGCGATTTATCTGTTTGATTACCCCCTATAAGTTCCCCATTAGAATATGTACATTCATTATTAAAAATAATAGACATTTTTAAATACTTATATAACCGTTCATATTTAGATAATTCTAATTCGTTATTATAACTTTTTAACGATCCAGATATAAATCCAGTAACATTTAAATTGCCCTTCGTAAGAGTTCCTGTCTTATCAGTAAATAATATATTTAGGCTTCCAGCCGTCTCAATTCCAACTAGTTTCCTAGCAAGTACATTATTTTTAAGCATTCGCCTCATATTAGAAGAAAGTACTAACGTAATCATCATAGGAAGTCCTTCTGGAACAGCTACTACTATAATAGTTACACTTAAAGTAAGTGCATATATTAGAAAACCTGCCATTACATGAAAATTAGTAATAGTAGAAACTATTTTGCTTAAATTAAAATTATTATCAATAACTATACAAGAAAAAAGATAAGATATAGAAACAAGCACTGCCCCAACATAACCTATTCTACTAATAACTTTAGCTAGATTTCGAAGTCTAAGTTTTAATGGACTAATAGGATTATCCTCATTTAACTCTTTAGCCATCTTACCATAATAAGTATTATTACCAACAAATTCAACTTTCATGTAAGCAACTTTAGAATAGATAACACATCCCCTATATACTTTATCATTTTTATATTTATAAACTTCCTTAGCTTCACCATTTAAACTAGATTCATCAACACTAATACTTCCATCTATAATAAAACCATCAGCTGGGATTTTATCACCAGTTTCAAGTTTTATAACATCTCCTACTACTACCTCATCAATAGGTATTAAAACTAGCTTATTATCACGCATAACCTTACACTTAATACGACTAGATTCTTCCTGTAATGCTATAAAAGCTTTCTCACTCCCATATTCCGATATAGTTGATATGAAACTAGCTAAAAAAATAGCTATCATTATTCCTAATGTTTCAAACCAATCAAAATCTTTAAACAAAAAGACTGTTTTTATAACTAAAGCAATTAATAAAATCTTGATAATTGGATCACCCAAAGTTTCTATAAACTGTTTAAAAAAAGATTTTTCACCTCTACCAGTAATTTCATTAGTACCATATTTCTTTCTAGATTCTAATACTTCTTTATTAGATAGGCCTTTAGTATTCATATTATCACCTATTAAAATATATGGACAAGTAATTAATTTTAGAAGGAAATAAAGTGTCGAAAAAAAGACTACACTAGGTAGCCCAAAAACAATATAATTATTTTTATTTAATTAATTCTACTTTTGAAATACTAACTCTTGAATTGTTAATATAATCTTATAATGATTTTAATAATATGTCAATTTACTAAAAAAATAAAACTATTAATAACACATAATATTATTCCTATTAATAACGGTAATATCATACTTATAATCATCCACTTATTACTACCAGTTTCTCTTCTAATGGTTAAACAAGTAGTAGCACATGGAAAATGAAATAATATAAGTATTAACATATTAATAGCTGTTAGAATAGTCCAATTATTTTCTAATAATATCTTTTTAAGCTCGAGTATACTTGTATAATCTGTTAATGAGCCAAGAGATAAATAACTCATAAGTATTATAGGCAGTACTATTTCATTAGCAGGGAATCCTAAAATAAAAGCCGTTATAATAACACCATCTAATCCTAATAGTTTACCAAATGGATCTAGAAAATTATTTATAGTATTTAACATACCAGTATTAGCTAATATATATATTATAATACCTACTGGTATAGTAACAATTATACTTCTAGCTAATATATGTAATGTTTTATCAAAGACACTTCTTATTATTACTTTAATAAATTGTGGTCTTCTATATGGAGATAGCTCTAACGTAAAACTAGATGGATATCCCTTTAATAAAGTTTTAGATAATATAAAGGAAATTAAAAAAGTAGTCATGATAGAAAATATTATTAGTAATGTTAATATTGATACTTTAAAGAATATAGATGAAGTTAGAAAAACAGAAATAATAACTAAAAGTATTGGAAATCTACCATTACATGGTACAAATGAATTTGTTAAAATAGCGATTAATCTTTCTCTTTTAGAGTCAATTATTCTAGTTCCTACTACTCCAGCTGCATTACATCCAAATCCCATCATCATACATAAAGATTGTTTTCCACAACTATTACATTTTTGAAATACCTTATCTAAATTAAATGCAATTCTAGGTAGTATTCCTAAATCTTCAAGTAATGTAAAAAGTGGAAAAAAAATAGCCATAGGTGGTAACATAACTGATACTACCCAACCTAAAGTTTTTAAAATACCATTTATTAATAAATCATTTAACCATATAGGTAAAAAAGAAAAAAAGTTATATAAATAGTTTTCAACATTTATAAACAAATTAAATAGAATTTCTGATGGATAATTAGCTCCTATTATAGTTAACCAAAATATAAACATCATAAGTATAATCATCAAAGGAAAAGATACATATTTATTAGTTAATAATCTATCAAAAAAATAATATATTTTTTCTTTTTTATTAGCATTTTCTTTTACTACTTTAGAAACAATATCATTACTTTTTTTTGATACTTCATAAATAAAAGATGAATTTTCTATTACTTTACTATTATTAATACTTTCTTTAGTTTTAAAATTATATATTTCTTCTTTTAACTCTCTTATTCCTATTTTACTTCTTGCACTAGTTCCTAATACCTTAACTCCTAATTTTTTTTCAAGTAAATTTAAATTGATATCTACATTCTTTTTCTTAGCTTCATCCATTAAATTAACTACTACTATAATATTCTTAGTTACTTCAAGTATTTGAAATACTAAATTTAGATTTCTTTCTAAACACAAGCTATCACATACTACTATTACTAAATCATAATCTAATGAAAGAATATAATCGCGACTAACCATTTCCTCTTCAGAATTTGCTATTAATGAATATGTTCCAGGTAAATCAACTATTTCATATTTTTTATCTTTAAATCCAAATATACCTTTACTACTACTTACTGTTTTACCAGGCCAATTACCAGTATGTTGATGCATACCAGTTAGAGTATTAAAAATTGTTGATTTACCAACATTAGGATTACCTATTAAAGCTATTTTCTTCATAATACTTCGACCTCTATATCTTTACCATCAGATTTACGAATAGCTATAACAGCATTTTTTATTTTATAAGCAATCGGATCTTTTAAAGGACTAACTAAATAACAAAATACAATACTATCTTCTATTAAACCAATATCCATTAATCTTCTTTTAATATTTGAATTATTTAAAGATATAATTTTAGCTTTTTTTCCAAGCTCTAATTTATCTAAAGTAGTTCTCATATACTACACCTCTATTTTAATATATGAGAATACCTCATTTAAGACATAAAAAAAGATAAAATATCAAATATTTTATCTTTATGCAGTATAATCTTTTTGATATACTTTTTCTTCTTTTAGTTCATCTAATTCTTTATCAAGAAATTCTTGTTCCTCTAAAGCTTTTTTTAATTGATTAGATAAATCAATATATTCTCTTTTTAATTCTTCTTTTTCTTCTTCCATTTGTTTTCTTACATTATTCTTTCTTACTAATGTAAATACAGTAGCTCCTGCCATCAATACAAAACTACCAAATATAATATTATTAAATGATTTTTTCATACTATCACCTCTATAAGTTCATATTCTAATTAATTTTATGATAAATGTCAATATAGTTACTTATTAGTATTATGATAATAATCAAATTCTGATAAACTATCAAGAACACTTTCTAAATCATCAAAATCATTATCATAATCTTCTTCTAAGTATTCTGATATATCTAATATTAAACTTTTTATATTAGAATATTTATTTATATCAAAATCATATCTTTTTAATATTTCTAAATCATTATCACTTAAATATATATCTTTACCATATAATTTATGAAGATTTTTATGTAAGTCTTCTTTAACTAAATCATTTACTGATACTTCACTATCATTAATTTTCATTTCTACCTCTAATAACTTCACATGCTGCTTTCATTACACCAATCTTACCATAATTATATGAAAGAGATCCTTGTTGATAAGCTATAAATGGACTTCTTAAAGGTCCATCACAAGAAAGTTCAATAGAAGAACCTTGGGTAAAAGCTCCAGCTGCCATTATAACTTGTGAATCATATCCTGGCATATCCCAAGGAATTGGAATACTGTTAGAATCTATTGGAGAAGCCATTTGAATACCTTGACAATATTTAATTAAATCGCGACTATTTCCAAAGATAATATTTTGTACTATATCAGCTCTGTTTTCATCAAACTTAGGTTCTACATTATATCCTAACTCTTCCATTAATTTAGCTGTTAGTACAGCTGTTTTTAAACTTGATGCTACAACAGAAGGAGCAAAAAATAAACCTTGTAGTAATTGTTTATTTATACCAAGTGTAGGTCCTACTTCTCTACCTTCTCCTGGAGCAGTAAGTCTTTCTCCAGCTAGTTCTACTAAATCTTTTCTACCAGCAATATAAGCACCATTAGGAGCAATACCTCCACCAAGATTCTTAATCAAAGAACCAACCATAACGTCACAACCAACTTCTACTGGAGTAGTACTTTCTACAAACTCACAATAACAGTTATCAACCATTATAATAACATCTTTATCCACACTTCTAATTGCTTCTACTACTTTTTTAATCTTATCAATAGTAATACTCTTTCTAGTAGAATATCCCTTACTTCTTTGAATTTCTATTAATTTAACTTTAGTTTTAGATAAATAATCTTTTATCTTTTCATAATCAAAATCATTATCAACTAAAGCAATTTCATCATACTTAACACCAAAGGAAGCTAAACTACTATTATTTTCTCTAATACCAATAACTTCATGTAAAGTATCATATGGAGTACCAGATATACTTAACATTAAATCTCCTGGTCTAAGGTAAGCAAATAAAGCAACAGTTAAGGCATGTGTACCAGATATAAATTGACTTCTAACAAGACTATCTTCACTTCCTAATACATAACTAAATACTTTTTCTATTACTTCTCTTCCTATATCATTATATCCATATCCAGTAGTAGATGAAAAATGAATATCTTGTACTTCAAATTTATGAAAAGCACTTAATACTTTTAAAGAATTCTTATATTCATTTTCTTCAATATTTTTAAATATTTCTTTTACTTTAGAATCATTTTCTAAATTAGAAACAAGTTCTACTATTTTCTCATCGATATCTAATTCCTTATACATTATTAACACCACCATCCACTCTAATAACACTACCATTAATATATGTAGCCTCTGCTCCAACAAAATAAATAACTTTAGCTATTTCTTCAGCTTCAGCAAATCTATTAAGTAATATTTTATCTTCTTCTTTTTTTATAAAATCGCTATCTAATTCTTTATTCATATCCGTCATAACCCAACCAGGAGCAACACTATTAACACGTATATAAGGATGATAGTAATTAGCTAAATTCTTAGTTAAAGATATAACTCCCGCTTTAGATGCATCATAATCTAAGCTTTCAGGATACAACGTATCAATTCCATTAGTAGAAGATATATTAACTATAGAACCAACTTTTCTATTTAACATATATTTTCCGACTTCACGAGAAACTAAGAATGTCCCAATTAAATTAATATCTAATATTTTTCTAAAATTAGTAACTGTCTTATCTTCTAAAGTAGTATCAATAGCTATACCAGCATTATTAACAAGTACATCAATAGATCCAAAAGTATTTATAACTTCTTCTACCATACTTTTTACTTCTAATTCACTAGATACATCACATTTAATACATATAGCCTTTTGCCCTAATCTTTCTACTTCATCTTTTACTTTATTAGCAGAAACAGAATCATTAACATAATTAATAATTACATCATAACCATTTTTAGCAAATTCTAAAACAGTACTTCTTCCAATACCACGAGAACCTCCAGTTACTAAACATACTTTACCCATATAATCATCCCTCTTCTTTTAACGAACTTATTATAACATATTTTTATAAATTATTATATAATAATGTTGGTGATTGTATGAATGATATAGATAAATTACAAGAATTAATAGATAATAGCAATAAAATAGTATTCTTTACAGGAGCTGGAGTATCAACTGAATCTGGTATACCTGATTTTAGAAGTAAAGATGGATTATATAATCAGAAATATGATTATCCACCAGAAGAAATCTTATCTCATCATTTCTTTATATCTAACCCTAAAGAATTTTATAAATTTTATAAAGATAAACTAAATACATTAGATAAAGAGCCTAATATTTTTCATAAATATTTAAAAACTTTAGAAGATAAAAATAAACTATTAGGAATAATTACTCAAAATATCGATGGATTACACGAAAAAGCCGGTTCTAAAAATATAGCTTTACTACACGGTACTATCTATAAAAATCATTGCGCATCTTGTAGAAAAAGTTATAATTCAGAATATGTATTTAATAGTAGTGATATTCCTATATGTAGTTGTGGTTCTATCATAAAACCAGATGTTGTTTTATATGAAGAGCCACT
>ODAI012898523.1_pt1 | contig 13891 bp, 10 predicted proteins | sample 1539321 | NCBI WGS metagenome assembly ODAI01 (sample SAMN02144231, study PRJEB22623) | gut metagenome | biome: sheep rumen | host: Ovis aries | place: New Zealand
GAGTGTGCGCACCGCCATGGTGGTGATGCTGCCCTACACCGGGCGCAACGCTGACGACGCCACCAACCTGTGGCGCGAGTGGTTTCAGAAATACAATATGCCGCGCGCCGACATTGCCGGCAACAGGATAAAACCCTTTGTTACTGCCCCCTTCAGCGCCGACACCGGCCTGCCCAATTCCGACGGCAGTATCTCCGAGCGTTTCTACACCTGGCGACGCACCCTCGACCGCATAGTATATGAGAAAATCCATCCTGACTTCCGGTGGTTTGACGCCGGCTGGTATTTCGACCCCGAGGGTAACACGGTGCCCAGCAACTGGTGGGGCACGGTGGGCTCGTGGGAGCTGGACACCATCAAGTGGCCGGGCAAGAGCCTGCGCGAGAGCAACGAGGCCTGCCACGCCGCCGGCATGAAGGTGCTCACGTGGTTTGAGCCCGAGCGCGTGACGATGGTGGATGCGCTGGTCAGGAACTACGGCTACAAGCCGGAGTGGGCTATCTCCAACGGCTATGGTGTCATTACCAACAACATAGGCAATCCCGAGTGCCGGCAGTGGACCCTCCACCGCATCACCAAGATGATGGAAGAAAATGCCGTTGACTGTTTCCGCGAGGACAACAACAGCGACCCCGGCACCACCTGGCCGATTATGGACCGGCAGGAGGAGCAGCAGACAGGACTGCCGCGTACCGGCATCACGGAGAACAAGGCCATACAGGGTCACTACGCCCTGTGGGACAGCATCATTGCCTACTGCGCCAGCCGCAATAAGTGTACCTATATTGACAACTGCGCCTCTGGCGGCGGACGCAACGATATCGAGTCGCTGCGTCGCAGCATCCCCTTCATGCGCAGCGATGCCGACCGCACCACCACCGCGTTGCGCTTGGCTATGAGCTCCACCTTTAACAAGTGGGTTCCCTTCCATGGGTCTGCCACCAAGGAGTCGGTGGGCGAGCTCGATCCGCTGGCGCGCGGCGGCAACCCTATCTATGTCCCCCGCGCCTCGTGGCTGCCTATCCACAACCTTGCCATCAACTTCACCCACGACGAAACCCTTGACTACAATCAGGTGCGTGCCGACCTCAGCGAGTGGCGGCGCTACAGCCAGCTGCTAACCAAGGACTTCTATGTGCTCACGCCTTATCACAGTCAGACAGACACCTCCGGATGGACCATCTTTGCCTATCATGACCGTGACACAGACGAGAGCCTGCTGCAGGTGTTCCGTCAGGAGTCCTGCCCCGACTCTGTATATACCGTGCGGTTGCCCTACGCCAAGCGCGGAGTGACCTACTCCCTCTACAATGAGGACACCAAGGAGACCGCATCCATGCAGGGCGATGTCCTCCTCGCGGAAGGTTTGAACCTCACCCTCAGCAAACCCAAAAGCTCGGCAGTAATACATGTGACGGGCAAAAAGCAATAAATTAGAGATTGTTTGTCTGTGTTTTGCAGGAATAGTTGTACTTTTGCCTTTGAATGTACAGATTAGTAAGATTATGATACAGGAAAGAACTACCCTTAATGCGGCCCAACTGAGTATGCTCCGCCTGATTGGAAACCTCAAGACTGTAGAAGAAGCAAATGAACTGAATAAGGTTATTTGTGAGTTTTATGCTCGCCGTGTGGATGAGGAAATGGACAAACTATGGGAAGAAGGTAAATGGAGTAACGAAAAGATTGAGGCTGTCCTCAAGGAAGATTTACACAAAAAAGCGTAGCCGGTGTATGACTACTGAGCGTATAATCCTTGACACGAATAGTCTTCTGGCTTCGTTGTCAAGAAGAGGCTTTTACTATCCTGTCTGGAAAGGTTTCCTCATGGGAATGTATACCCTATGTGTTTCTAACGAAATCTTGGAAGAATATGAAGAGATAATAGGAGCTAAGACATCACCGATTGTAGCAAGAAATGTGATAGAGTTATTACTCAATAGCAAAAACGTAGAGCTAATAGACCCACATTTTCATCTTGAACTTATTGTAGCTGACCCTGATGACAATAAATTCGTTGATTGCGCTTTTGCCTCCAATGCTTCTTTTATCGTGTCAGACGATACTCACTATAATGTGTTGCACGATGTTTCCTTCCCTAAAATAGCAGTAATAAAATTAAGAGAATTTCTTAACCAGATTACTCGGCAGATGTAGTTTGTAGAACAACATCTTCCCCAATCCTTATTTTCAAATCTCAAATCTCAAATGAATACTTCTCCCCTGATAGCTCCGTCGCTACTTTCTGCTGATTTCGCCAATCTGGAACGCGACATACGTATGCTCAACAAGAGCAACTGCGACTGGTATCACCTCGACGTTATGGACGGCGTCTTTGTGCCCAATATCTCCTTCGGGTTTCCTGTGATGCAGGCTATGGCCCGCGTAGCCGAGAAACCCCTCGATGTCCACCTCATGATAGTGGAGCCGGAGAAGTTTGTGCCGCAGGTCAAGGCTCTCGGTGCCCGCGTGATGAATGTGCACCAGGAGGCCACCATCCACCTTCACCGTCTGCTTAACCAAATCCGCAAGGAGGGGATGATGTCTGGCGTGACGCTCAACCCCAGCACTCCCGTGTGCATGGTTGAGGACGTGCTGCAGGAGGCCGACGTGGTGATGCTGATGAGCGTCAACCCGGGCTTCGCAGGCCAGAAATTCATCGATGAAACCGTGGAAAAAGTGAAACGCCTGCGCGAGATGATTGACCGCCGCAACCTCAACACCCTTATAGAGATAGACGGTGGCGTGAGCCGCGACAATGCCCGTCTCTTAGTTGATGCCGGTGTCGATGTGCTTGTGGCAGGCAGTGCAGTGTTTAAGGCTGCCGACCCTGTTAAGGAAATAGATATCCTCAAAGCGTGATAGACAGACTTCGCTCTCCTTTCCGACGTATATACGAGGAGTCACCATTGGCGTGGCTCCTCTTTCCACTTATAGCGGGCATCGCCGTGGCGGAGCTTGCGGAGCCGGAGCCTGCCGTCCTCCCTTACCTCTTGACGGTTTCCGGCGCTGCGCTGCTGGTGGCTATGGCTGTCGGCGTGCGCAGGTTGCGCCGTCGGCGCAGACAGGCCAACATCCTCTTTCTCTCGCTGGCTTCCGTGGCGATGATGCTGCTCGGCTTGTCGCTGGACTTGTCGGAGCAGCAGCGCACCAAGGTGGACTGGAGCAGCGGTAAGCACCTATGGTGCGGCGTGGTGACGGAACCCTCTCATGCTACGCAGAAGACCTGGCGCACTGCCGTTATGATAGGAGATGACGACTCCCATCGCAAGGTGATGCTTAGCATTATGAAAGGAGTGCTGGAGAAGATGCCGCAGGCTGGCGACGTGCTGGAGTTTCGTGGCAAGATAAGCCGGCCTTATAATTTCTTTCCTAAAAAAGCAGAGGAGAACTACTTAGACTTTGATTATGCCAAGTGGATAGAGCGTCAGGGCTTTTCCGGGCAGGGTTTCGTGGCAAGGGAGGCGCGACTGGTGAAAGACTCCGTAGCGCAGCAACTGGTGGCGCAGTTGCCCTGGTGGAACAGGCTGCGTATTCAGGCTTTCTCCCTTCGCGACAGGTTAGCCGGCAAGTACAAACAACTGCAACTCGAGACAGAGGATGCCGCTGTGCTGGCAGCCCTTACGCTCGGCGACAAGTCGCAGGTAACTAACGAGGTGAGGAAACCGTTCACTCTTACCGGTGCCAGCCATGTGCTGGCCTTGTCGGGCCTGCACCTGAGCATACTGGTGGCCTTCCTGCTCTTCCTGCTACGTCCTATGCGGTTGCGCCACTGGAGCAAGTGGTTGATGACCGTCGTCACCATCCTGCTGGTGTGGGGTTTCGTCGTGCTCACCGGTTGCAGCGTCTCCATAGTGCGCTCCGCACTGATGCTCACCCTTATGCTGTTGCTTGCCATGAGAGGCGAGGGATTTGCATCGCTTAACAATGTGGTGGTGGCGGCCTTCGTCATTCTCTGCGTCAGTCCCCGCAGCCTAATGGATATAGGCTTCCAGATGTCCTTCCTTGCAGTTTTCTTTATTATCTACTTCCTGCCCTACTACCGCGAGTGGGCAGAACAGCATTGCCCATACCGGTGGCGCTGGCTGACGGACTTCCTTTATATCACTGTTATTGCCCAAGTGGCCACTGCGCCTCTTGCAGCCTGCATCTTCGGCAGGGTGCCATTGCTCTTCCTGCTCACCAATGTGCTTGTCATCCCTTGTGCCTATGTCCTGCTGGTGGGAGCATTGTTGTTTTTCCTGCTGTCGTGGTGGGGAGTGGCGGCAGCGGCCCTCGGTTGGCTGCTCAGCCACACTGTTACGTTTATGACCTCCAGCCTGGAGTGGATGGCTTCGCTGCCTCTTGCCAGTGTGGAGGTGCGTCCGTCGCCGCTGGCAATTCTTTTCCTTTATCCGCTTATTTTTGTCCTCTTCGCCTGGCTCTGGTTTCATCGCCGTTTTTATTTGTGGTGGACAGTCTTGATGGTCGGAACCGTGGCAAGTTGCTTGCTCTGGGGAGCATAAGTCCCGAATCGTGAAAATATATCGCCACGACGTGATAAAATATTTTCTCGTCGAGATAATTTATTTCCACGACGTGAAAATAACTTTTTCGTAGTAGGGAAAAATCTTTTCTCTACCTGTTCAGAATTTCTTCTTAAGCAGAGTGAGCCCTTTTCTCCAACGGCAGGAGAAAAGGATCAATGTCTGTCCTGCAGGTTATTCAAGGATTGCGTTTCTCGAAATGCTGGTAATCCTTAGGATTGTTCCAACTGCCGCCCCAGGTGAAACCACGCTCAATGAACAGTTTGTAGCAGAGGTCGTTCTTATCGATAAAACGGATGGGCTGGTTCTTCTTGTTGATGCGGTGATGGGCATAGCGCTTGCCGTTGGCAGGCTGTACGAGGCCGGTGCGGGTGTTGAGGCAGGGGTTGTAGCGGGTGTTGATGTCGATGGCAAGTCCCTGACTGTGGTAAGACAGTTTCTGGCTGCCGGCAATCTTGCGGAAGTTGAAGCAGGAAGTGTTGTTGTCAGCCATGGAGCGTTCGTCGTCGGCATCGTATTCATCAACGAGTCGCATTTTCTCTATACGGTAACCAGCCTGGTAGAGCTTGTGGAAGATGTCGAGCAGGTCTTGGGCAATGGCTTTGTTGCAGATGAGCTCACCCATTTGGGTATGACCGTCCTTATTGATATGCAGCACGCGGAGGTAGCGCAGGTCATCGGTCGGCACGGTGCAGTCGCGCTTGAAGGACTTGAGCCAGATGCGCTTGAATATTTGGTCAGTGATGGGGGAGGCGGTGAAGCAACTGTCGATGTTGATCTTGCCCAAGGCGGTGGTGCTGAGTACCTGGCCGGCCTGCCACTGCTGAGCAGACTGTGCCTGACAAGTGATGGTAAAAAGAGAAAAGATAAGAGCTACAAAAGAGCAGCGGAATGCAAAAAACAGCGTTTTCATCGTGTTATTTCTGTGTTTTTGTGTATTTGCGGATTTCTTCCATGAGCGGGAGAGTGGCAAACTTCTTTGGCACGGCAGCAAGCAGGGCTTTGTTTTGCGAGGCGGTGAAGCGCTTGTAGTATTCTGCGAAGAGGTAGATGCCCACCCAGTTGTTGAGGTTCTTGCGGGCGAAGGAGTAGGTGTATGTAACTATCTGCCTGCGCAGGGAGTCGGCACCAAGTTTGTAGGCCTCGCGTTCTTCGGCAGAGTTGGTGAGTCGCATACTCTCGCGTGTGCAGTCGTAGATTTGTGTGTAGATGGCATTGATGCTGTCGCGATAGGGTGTGTAAGTGTTGTTGGTGGGAGTTCCGCTGACATGGTCTATGCGTTTTTCTGCTGTGATGTCAACATTGATGTTACCTTCTTCTATGAATACTTCCACAAGGGTCTTTTTCACTCCTTGGCCAAGCACCAAGTATTTCATGTAGGGTACGTTGAGCGTCTTGCCTCTGAAGGAGAAGTCCTCACCTTGCAGTTGCACGGAGTCGGTAGCTTGCAGGCCGTTTTTGCTTGGTGCGCAGAGCTTTACCCATTCGCCCTCAGGGAAGTTGTGAGCCTTGCCATGGATAGCATAGCTTACTTCGCGGTACTGAGGGTTGGAGTTGACGGCTTTCTTGATGTTTGGATTGGCAGCCGCTACAGGGTTTTTTGCCGCGGGATTGGTGCGCTGCCGTGGTGGGGCTTTGCGTGCCGTGGTGTTTGCTGCGGATTTGCGTACGCTTGTAGTGGTGGTTGATTTGCGCACAGGCTTGTTGGTTTGCGCACTGGCGGACAGGGCTGTCAGTAGCGCGATTATCATGATGATGTGTCTCATGTTTTTTGTGGTTTTTTGTTGTCGGGTGCAAAGATAACAAAAACTCCCCATCTTGCAATGCAGAAGGGGAGTTCTTTGTGTTTATTTGGGCAGAAGTTTATTCTTCTGCGGGAGTTTCCTCAGCGGGAGCCTCTTCAGCTGCGGGCTCCTCGGCGGGAGCAGCCTCTTCAGCTGCCGGGGCCTCCTCAACAGCGGGAGCCTCTTCAACAGCGGGGACTTCCTCCTCAGCAGGTGCCTCAGGCTCAGCATCGTTAACTACAGTAAATTCCACAGTGGCGGTTACCTCCTTGTGGAGCTTGACGCTGGCGGTGTAGCTACCTACGGCCTTCACTTCGCCAACCACGATTTTCTTCCTGTCAACCTCGACGCCTGCGGCAGCAAGGCCTTCAGCAATCTGTACGTTGGTTACAGAACCGTAGATGGTACCGGTGGTGCTGACCTTCATGGGGATTACGAGGGCGGGCACAGCATTAATCTTAGCTGCCAGAGCCTCAGCCTCTTCCTTAATCTTAGCCAGTTTGTGAGCCTTCTGGCGGAGATCCTCAGCCAGCACTTTCTTTGCGCTCTCAGTGGCGTATGCAGCCTTGCCTGTGGGTACAAGATAGTTGTTGGCATAGCCGTTCTTGACTTTCACGATATCGTTCTTGAAACCCAAGCCGATAATATCTTCTTTAAGTATAATTTCCATAGTGTCTGTCCTCCTCTTTTATTTCATCATGTCGGTTACGAAAGGCAGCAGTGCAAGGTGGCGGGCACGCTTAACGGCCTGTGCCACGCGGCGCTGATACTTGAGTGAGGTGCCGGTGATGCGGCGGGGCAGGATGCGGCCCTGCTCGTTGAGGAACTTCTTAAGAAATTCTGGGTCGCGGTAATCTATATACTTGATGCCGCTCTTCTTGAAACGGCAGTACTTCTTCTTCTTCACGTCAATAGACGGAGCGTTGAGATAGCGGATTTCGTTCTGTTCAGCTGCCATGGTTTAGTCCTCCTTCTTTTTAAGGGCCTGACGCTTAGCGGCGTAAGCGGCGGCATACTTGTCCATTTTTACGGTGAGGAAACGCAATACGCGCTCGTCACGGCGATAGTTAATCTCAAGTCTCTCGATTGCTGCGGGGTTAGCCTTGAAGCCAATCTCGTAGTAGAAGCCTGATGACTTCTTGTTGATGTTGTAAGCCAGTTTGCGCATGCCCCAATTCTCTTCATAGAGAATCTCAGAGCCCTGCGATGTCAGATAATCTCTGAACTTTCCAACCGCTTCCTTCATCTGTTCATCAGACAAAACGGGAGTCAAAATGAAAACGGTTTCATACTGATTCATTGTCTTACCTTTTTAGGGTTAATAAATATAAATAATGTTCACGCGCGACCCGCCTTTTGCGGGAAGCGGGTGCAAAATTACTACAAACCTGTCGAATGGGCAAATTTTTTGCATTGTTTTTGCAGCAAATGCTCCATAAGGTGCTCAATGAAAGCAATGATTTACTAATGAGGGTAGGGATAGAGAGCCATAAAGCAAGTTGTGCTTAAAGTATGCTTAAGGTGCAAACAATGTTAAAAAAGATGAAAACCACGGAAAGCGTCTCCGCTTCGCGCGTACGTATATTTATAATGAGGTACCTTTGCGGCAGTAAAACCGTCAAATTCTATATGAAGAATAAGAAACTGATAACCGTAGTGGTGGTGATGAGCTTGATTTTTGTGGCTCTCATCTCTATGCTGGTAAGCTACTCCAACCGCGTGGTAAAGATGCGCAAGGAGCAGTTTGACGCCAGCGTGAGCCGTAGTCTCTTCCGTGTGGCTCGCAGCATGGAGTTTGAGGACACCTATCAAGGGCTGAAGAATGACCTCCATTCGCTGGGTAATCGCAATATAGACAAGGACCTCAGCATGGGGCCTGCCGACAGTCTGATGATTCTGACCGACTCAATCTATAGCGACAAGACGGCACGCCTTACGTCAAGCGAGGAGCAGGCCGTCTCCACCGGCCTGGTGCGCCATGCCACCAAGGAGAGAAGCGGACTGACATTCGGCAAGCGGCCCATGAGACCGCGGCAGGAGTTCTCGGCAGAGATGAAGCGCGAACTGAAGAAACGCTATGTCTATCAGCAGGAGTTGCTCAACAGGATTATCTACACCATTCTCTATTCCACCAGTGAGACTCCTATTGAGGAGCGCATCAATTTTAAGAACCTCGACAGTCGCATCAAGGCTGAGTTGATAAACGAAGGCATAGATGTCCCCTATCATTTTACGGTGAGCAACAGTGCGGGCAGATTGCTCTATCAGTGTCCTGACTATACGGACGAGGGGGCTGACCACAGCTACAAGCAGGTGCTGATGCCCAACAACTCGCCTTCCAACGTGGGCATATTGACAGTCAGTTTCCCTTCCATCAACCGATATATCTACAAGTCCTCGCGCTATCTGGTAACATCCATATTGTTTATGCTCATTCTGGCGGTGATGTTCGGCTACACCATCCGTGTTACCTTCCGTCAGCGGCGCCTGGGCGAGATGAAGACAGACTTTGTCAACAATATGACACATGAGCTTAAGACTCCGGTGGCCTCCATATCGCTTGCCAGCCAGATGCTCAATGACCCGACGGTCAAGAAGACCGACCAGATGACAGAGCACCTGAGCGGAGTGATAGGCAATGAGACCAAGCGCTTGCAGCGACTTATTGACAGGGTGCTTCAGACCTCACTGCTGGAGGGCGGCCGCATGGCTCTCAAGGAGCAGGAACTCAATCTCAACGAGATGGTTGATGATGTGGCAGGAACCTTCCATATAAAGGTGGAGGAAAAGGGCGGTACCATCGAGACAGACCTGCAGGCTGCCAATCCGTGGGTTTATGGCGATGAGGTACACCTCACCAACGTGCTCTTTAACCTGATGGAGAATGCTGTGAAATATAGCCGTGAGGATGTGCCCCTGCACCTGACGGTCAGCACCCGCAACCAGCATGACCACTTGCAGATTGTCATTGCAGACAATGGCATAGGCATTCGCAAGGAGAACCTCAAGAAGATTTTTGAGAAATTCTATCGAGTCCACTCCGGTAACAAGCATGATGTCAAAGGTTTTGGCCTGGGCTTGGCCTACGTGAAGAGCATTGTGGAGCTCCATCATGGCCATATAGCGGCCGAGAGCGAGCCGGGCAAGGGAACTAAGTTTACGATAACGCTTAAAACAATAACCGTTGACTAACAATATTAACTAACAATAAACAGAAAAGACTATGAACGAGAAGACAAGAATCCTGCTGTGCGAGGACGATGAGAGCCTCGGCATGCTGCTTAGAGAGTATCTGCAGGCTAAAGGCTATGATGCTGAGCTGTGCAACGATGGTGAGGCCGGCTATCGCGCCTTTGTGAAAGACCCCGCTGACATATGTGTGCTCGATGTGATGATGCCCAAGAAGGACGGATTCTCGTTGGCTCGCGATATTAAGCAGACCAGTCCCGACACCCCTATAGTATTCCTGACTGCCAAGACGCTGAAGGAAGATGTCTTTGAGGGCTTCAAGATTGGTGCCGACGACTACATTACCAAACCCTTCTCCATGGAGGAACTCACACTGCGTATTGAGGCCATTATGCGCCGTGTGCACATAAAGAAGCAGAGCGACCTGGACGTCTTTAAGATGGGTGGCTTCACCTATGAGGTCAAGAAGCAGCTGCTCACCCTGCCCAGCGGCGAGGTTAAGAAGCTCACCACCAAGGAGAGCGAGCTGCTGGTGCTGCTTTACCAGCACGCTAACGATGTGCTGCAGCGCGATTTTGCCCTGAAGACCATCTGGGTGGATGACAATTATTTCAATGCCCGTTCGATGGACGTTTACATCACCAAGTTGCGCAAGCACCTCAAGGACGACCCCAACGTGGAGATTATCAATGTTCACGGTAAGGGCTACAAGCTGGTGGTTCCTTCGCAGGAGGCACCTGCAGAGAACTGACAAGCAAAAGTTTGAGACAAAAAAATGCGGATTCCAGTGCGAATCTGCATTTTTTTTGCCTGTGTTTGCGGTTGAAGTAGTAGGAAAATGCTATCTTTGCTTTTCAGAAGGATAAGGATTCATTTCATTAACCATATTATTAACTTAAACATTTACACACATGAAGAAATTTTTACTTTCTCTGCTCCTTGTGTTGATGGGAGCAATGTGGAGCAGTGTTGATGCACGCTGGATTATAGGCGACCGCAAGAATGCGAGCCAGATTCAGCCCGGCGACACTGTTGTGCTGGAACACTCCAGCCGTACCGCCGACCTGGGCTACTACCTCCAGGCTGTCACTACAGCCAAGGGCGTAGAGCTTCGTGAGGGTCTTGGCGTTGGCGACGCTGCAGTAGTGACCTTCGAGGAAGGTCCCGTTGATGTTCGCACCGGCGCTCCCACCGTGTACATCAAGTTGGTCAACAATGGCAAGTACATCGGCCAGAGCACCAGTTGGGACAACGGTTGCGGTCTGGCCACAGACCCCGCCAAGGCAGCCAACTTCCAGGTAATCTCCTGCTCCGAGGACATCCCTTGGTCCAACACCTACGGTTGGGAAGATTTCCAGGAGGGTGTTTTCCGTGACGATGCCACCTACACAGAGAAGACCGTGGCCAACTGGCGTGTTAACGGCGCCGGCCGTGGGTCCGATGAAAATTCCGTAGGTTTTGCCTGGAGCAAGAGCGAAACCGAGTTCGCCTATCTAGGCTTCTGGGGCACCAAGGCTCCCAATGTCCTGCTTTGGGGCTATACCGACACCAACCAGTGGAATGTCTATGCCGTAACCTATGAGAAGAGCCTGCAGGATGACCTCCAGGATGTAATCGACACCTACACCGGTGATGGCAAGGAGTTTACTGCCGGCACTGACCCCGGCTATTATGACGAGGCTGCTTCCGACGCTTACAACACCGCCCTTGAGGATGCCCTGATGAAGTCCATGGACGGCAGCCTCTCCGACGAGGAGTATCAGACAGCTATCGACAATCTCATTTCTGCTCGCGCAGCAGTTGAGAATTCTATGATTCCTATCAGCGAGGGTTACTACTTCCTCATCAGTGGCTATGATGACTTCCTCAACAACTTCGGAGTGGAGAAGGCTGCTTACATTGATCCCAATGTTCCCAACCTGAAGTATAAGACTTTTGATTCCGAGGATGTGGATTTCGTGTTCTACATTACTCCTAATGGCGAGACCGACGAGTTCCTTGTTCAGAGCTACGCCAACGGCTACTATGTAGCTAAGGGTACCGCTTGGTACAACTCCAATCCCGCCTGCACCGAGGATCCCGAGGAGCCGCAGAATATGCGCTCCTATGTTCCCGGCAAGTGGTACTGGGGCAGCCGCACCTTCCATAACACTTCCTACACCCCGTACGCCAGCTCTCAGCCTAAGGCTACTGACAGCGAGGGTAACCTCACCTCTTGGGGTCAGTGGAAGGACGAGTCAACCGTACAGACCCACTTCAACCTCTGGTATGTGCGCAAGATTACCGATGAGCAGATGGTCGGCTTTGCCGAGAAGAAGGCCCAGAGTGACCGTGACTCCGAGCTCAAGGGCCTCGTGGCTGACGCCAACAAGCTCTACGACAAGCTCTTCGTTTATGAGCCCGACTACGACGCCAAGCTCATCACCACTGTTAGCGGCGGTGCCGACGAGGAACCCGGTGAGGGCAACCAGATTACCTTCTCTAGCATTCGCAAGCAGGGCGTGAAGTTCGCCGACAAGTATGAGTTCCTCATCGATGACGACGACACCACCTATATGCAAGGTTCCGGTTATATGTCTATCAAACTCAAGGAGCCCAAGCAGGTTATCACAATGGTTTACAACACCCGTGATGCCTCCGGTCATGGCACCAACGATAAGTGGCAGGTTTGGGGTGCTCAGGAGCGTCCGAAGCTCGTCAGCCTATACGGTGCCAATACCGAGGCCGGCGACACCGTCTATGGCGGTGCCCTTGCCACCGATATTGACATGGGCTCCCTGCCTCTGCCCGCTACCTACACCTTCGACTTTGGCCGTCCTGTTAACCGCGTAGCCTATCAGGTAACCCAGAACGCCAACGGTGGTGCCTACTTTACCATCTCTGAGTTCCAGATGTACGAGGCTAAGGCCAATGAGACCAAGTCACAGTACTTCTCAGTAGAAGGTATGAAGGATAAGGCCGACGCCATGAAGGACCTGGCCGCTGCCAAGAAAGCCGTGGCTGACTCCAGCAAGACCACTGTTGAAGATATCGCAGAGCTCCAGGCAGCCATTGCTGCTGTCAACGAGCTTTATGCCGACACTACCAAGCTCGTTGAGCTGGCCAACAAGGCTCAGGCCCTTGCAGATAATACCGAGGTAGGCGACGCTGTTGGTCAGGTTTCTGACGAGAACGCCGCTGACGCCCTTAAAGACGCCATCGTGGCTGCCAAGGCCCTTGGTCTCAAGGATAACGCCACCAAGGCTGACCTCGACAAGGCCATCGCTGACCTGCAGGCTGCCATCGACGCATTTATGAGCACCTTCAACTCATTTGAGGAAGGCAAGTGGTACTTCATCATCAACGCTGACCTCCGCGACAACTCCACTGTTGCCGGCAAGGCTCTCTATATGTCTGGCTGCAACAATGATCCTGCCAAGGTAGGCAAGGTAACTGATGGCAATCCCGAGTACACCTATGATCCCTACTGCATGTGGCGCTTCGTTGCTACCGATACCGAGGGCCAGTATGCTGTTCAGAACATGGGCACCGGCTTCTACCTGTCAGCCAGCACTGGCCGCGGTGCTGATGTTCAGCAGAACTACGAGCCTGTTCCCTACACCGTTGACTTCATCGGCGGCAACTCCTTCACCTTCGTTCCCCAGCAGGGCAACAGCCACGGATTCGCAATCGTAGGCAACGAAGGCAAGGCTGTCTTTACCGCACCCAGCGGAGAGGTTGACTCCACCGCATGGCAGCTCTTTGAGATTGACCCCGAGGAGACTCAGTTCATCACCGTTAAGGACTTCAAGCTCAACGCACTCGACATCTTCGCACTGCCTTACAACGTAAGCATGCTGGCTGAGCTCAATGAGGAGAACGACTGCCACATCTACGGCATCAAGAAGATGACCTACGACGAGGAGACCGACGAGACCACCATCGACTTCTATGAGGTTGACGAGCTGGCAGCCGACGAGTCTGCACTCTTCGTGTTCGGCAATCTTGAGAACGACTATGACGACTTCGAGCTCCTCCTGCCGTTCCCGACCGAGGTTGTTGACAAACTTACCCCGACCAATGGTATCTATGGTATGCTTCACACTGAGCAGATAGATGAGAACATTGCCTTCGGTAGTGGCAAGGAGCTCATCCTCGCTGGCGAGGGTGGCACAAGCATCTCCGCCCACACCGGTGCTATTGATCCCAAGTACTATAAGGGCGAGGTTGAGGGCGTAGAGACCGCCATGACTCTCACCGTCAAGGGCCTGAAGTGGCCCAGCGCCCCCACTGCCGACGTTGACGGCGACGGCGATGTCAACACCTCCGACGTAGTTGCCATCTACAACTTCATCATCGACGGCACCGGCGTGACCAAGGAGGCAGCCGACGTCAATGGCGACGGCGACGTTA
>ODAI010289155.1_pt1 | contig 13889 bp, 14 predicted proteins | sample 1539321 | NCBI WGS metagenome assembly ODAI01 (sample SAMN02144231, study PRJEB22623) | gut metagenome | biome: sheep rumen | host: Ovis aries | place: New Zealand
AGCTGTGCAAGCAGCTCCGCAGGCAGGTTCTTCTTCCGGAGCGTGGTGATCTCCTGCTCCCACAACTTCAGGCCCTCGACCTGCGTCTTTGCGTTCCGGAGCAGGGCGTCTTTCGTGTAGCCCTCATTGTCCCACGCCTCAAACAGGCTAAAACTCTGCAGGATGGAATTCTTCCGTTCGGAAACGGCGTTTTTGTATTCCTGATTCAGATCCTCGATCTGTTTCTCCAGATCCTCATTGATCTGCTTCGTGTTTTCGGCATAATCGTCGTCCAGAGTCTTCAGTTCGTCGTAATATGCCTGCTTGGCTTCGAAATAAGCGTTGTCGGCCTCGATCCTCTCATCCGTTCCGGCCTTGAACTGCTTCCTGGCGATATCCCAGTATTGCATTTCGGCCTTCTGGCTGGTCTTGTAATAAACCTTATAATTTGACAGGATCTTACTCTGTACGCTGGCAAGGGTCTGCAGTTTCTCTTTCGCGTCATCGACCTTTTTCTGTGCCGCATCTGCCGCAACGTCCGCAATGCTCTGCCGCAGGCTGTTGATCGTCTCCATCGCCTCATACCAGGCATCAGAACCTTTCTTCACCTTCTTTATGGTTTTCTCCCAGTAGGCAAGCTCCTGTTCTTCAGACATCGCATCCGTGATCTTCTTTTTCCGGATATAATCCTGAGCGTCAGAGATAATCTTATTATTGGCGGCTTCCTTTTCAGCGGCCAGTTCTTCCGTCAGGGAAGTGATCTTGTCCTGGACTTTATACCATTCATCGGAATACTTCCTGTATCCGTCGATCTCTTCTTTCCAGAAGGCCAGCTCGGTCTCCGTGTCCATCTTGCCCTGGTACTGACGCTTTTTGATGTAGGCTTCGTCAGCGGCAAGGCTGTTGGACTGGATCTTGTCTTTTTCTGACTCGATCTTCTGCCGGACGGAATTCAACTGCTTCTGTGCGTCATACCAGCCCTGCGTGCCTTTCTTCAGCTTCTTGGTCAGCTTCTTCCAAAATTTCTCTTCCTGTTCCAGGGAGATGTCATGCGTGACCTCGTAGTTATCCAGATAGGTCTGGGCGGCGCTGTAGATCTCGGAGTTATAGGCTTCTTTGCTCTTCTTTTTAGTCTTTGTCTTTCCCTTGCTGGTTGTGACCTTTTTCGTTTTGCTGACGCCGAAAGATTTTTTAATCTTCTTGGAAAGCTTTTTGTCTTCCTTCGAGTCCTGTTTATCCGCTTTTTTCTGGGCCTTTTCCAGCGCCTTCAGGTATTTGTCGTATCCTTCCGTCGCTGTCTTAGTAACCTCTTTCCAGTAGGCTTTTTCGTCAGCCGCCGACAGCTTGGAAACCTTCTTTTTCTTTTTCAGGTACTTTTCCGCCGCATCATAAACAGCGTCAGAAACTTCCCGAGCCGCATTCTCAGGATCTTTCTTCGCGGATTTGATACCGGCAGCCATACCTTTGGAAAGCATTTCGCCGATTTCTTTTTTCCACTTTTTCGAAGGGGACTTGATCTGTGCTTCTTTCTTTGCAGCATTGGCCGCAGCGCGTACCACCTGAACAGCAGCATTCACTACGCCGGACTGACCGTCCCGCATACCGGAGGCGACGCCGGCGATCAGATTACCGCCAGAGGAATAGTAGGTGCTTCTGTAGTCCCTGGCTGCGCTGGCTGCATTGGATGCCGCAGCCCTTGCCTGGGCAACCACATTGCCGCTTCCGTTGCTTTCACCGCTGGCCAGAGCCTCCATCAATCCGCGCCCTGCGGTCTGTATGTTGCTCTTCGCATTTTCTGCAGTTGTCTGAACGTCGCTCAGTACAGTCTGCATAGCGGTCTGTACAGCACTCGCTCCGTCATCAACACCGCCGCCCATCGCTTCGGCGTATTCCTTACCTTTGGACGTAGCGTCCGCGATAGAATCAGCATTTTCCGACAGCTTCAGGGCTTCGTCCCACTTCTTTGAGACCTCTTCGAATTTCCCGTCCTCTGCTTCCAGGGAATCAACCAACTCCTGCACGAGGTTCGCGGATTCCGGGCCCATCTCGGCCAGATAATCATACAGCGCCTGCGACATTCCGGATCCGGCCTGTGATCCCAGCTTCTCCATATTGGCCGACCAGTTTTCAAGGCCCTTTTTCTGGGATTCCAGATTCTGGATCACTTCGTCAAGTGAGATTTCCGCGCCGCCGCTGAATTCCTGGAAAGCAGAAACCGCGCCCTGCATGGAGCTTTCAATGCTGGTGCGCATATTTTCAGCGGCATCCGAAAGTTCTTTCAGCACATCCGGGCTTATCTCGTTGATAGCATCCGACATTTCAGATGTGCTTTCCGCCGCTTTTTCCGCAGCGTCTGCCTCTTCCTTTTCCGCGTTTGCCAGCTCCGGATATTCAGTGGTCAGCTGTTCCAGCGCTCCCTGCATCGTCTCCAGCTGATCCTTTGCCTCCTGCACGTTGTCATTGGCTCTCTGCTGCTCCTGTTCGGCGCTTTTCATCGTGTCGACCAGTTTGCCGTATTCGCCGGCCTGATCCTTTGTGATCTTTACATGATAATCCGCGTCATTCCGCCCCTCGGCTCTGGCCTGATTCAATTCTTCCTGGGCTTTTGCTGCAGCGCTGTCCGCTTTGGCCTGGTTGACAATGGCCTGCGCCAGCGTCTCCTGAGATTCTGCCAGAGCATCAGTATATGCTTTCTGCAGGGTAGCGCCCTTATAGGCGTCCATCATCTGGTTGATGGCTTCCCGGTTCAGGTTCAGCTTTCCGGTCTCTTCGTCCCATGCCGCCGCAAGTTCCGGGATATCGTCCGCCAGATCGTTGACAATCCCGGAAATCTGATATTTCTGAAATTCGGTGGTTTCGGTTGCTTCCGCAACTCCGATCAGAGCATCCCGGTAGAGATCCAACTTTGCCGCGTCGCCTTCCGCAGAAGTGAACGCTTCGGAAGTGCTGCCGAGCATCCGGTCAACTTCGTCGTTACTCTGCTTGATCTCTTCCACAAAGCCTTCAAGCGCACTTTTCTGCGGAGTGATCGCATCCGTTAGGCCGCTGATCGCATCGGTGACGCCCTGCACGACTCCCCGCAACGGACCGTCAACATAGTCATAGGCGGCAATGCCCAGGCCTTCCAGCACAGAATTCATCGTTGTCAGATCGCCCTGCAGATTGTCCTGCATGACGTTCGCCATATCCTGCGCGGCTCCGGTGGAGTTGTTCAGCTCGTCCCTATATCCGCGCACCTTGTCCACGCCCTCATTCAGCACCTGATTCAGGCCGGACAGAGATGTGCGGTTAAATACTGCGGCAAGAGCTGCGGACTTCTCCGCGCTCCCCATTCCATCGGTTGCACCTTCCACATCATCCAGGATATCCACCAGATCCCGGAAGTTTCCGGACTGATCCTGCACGGCTACGGAAGTGTTTCCGATCTGGATCGCGCCGTCCTCCATCTTCTGGGTGATCTGCGACATGATACCATTCAGGGCAGTGCCGGCTTCGCTGCCTTTTGTGCCCTGGTTGGCCATCGCCTCCAGAAGAGCGGTCACCGTGTCAATGCTCTGGCCGGCAGTGTTCAGACCGGCGGCGCAGTTTCCGTAAGCCTCGCCCAGCTGCTGGGCGCTTGTGTTGCTGTGGGACTGTGCATAGGCCATCATATCGGCCATCTTTGTGGCCTCGGATGCCTCCATGCTAAACGCGGAAAGATAGTCCGTCACCATGTCGGATGCGTCGGCCAGATCCATTCCGGAAGCCGCAGCCAGCTGCATGATGCCGTCAACCGCATCCAGGGACGTGCTGGCGTCCCAGCCGGCCAGTGACATATACTTAAAAGCGTCCGCCGCTTCAGTCGCGGAGAATTTGGTGCTGGATCCCAGTTCCTTCGCCTTCTCGCTGATTTTTTCCAGATCCGCACCGGATGCTCCGGAGATCGCAGCCACCTCCGACATAGCTGCTTCAAAGTCAGATCCGACATTTACGACATATTCTGCGGCTTCCTTTGCCTTTTCTCCCAGTTCTCCCAGCGCATTCTTCGCCATGTCGACAGCAGCAACCCCGAGACCTGTGGTAAAGGCGTCTTTCCACTTGCCGCCGGCGTCTTTTGCATCGTCACCGCTCTGCCTTACCTTCCGACCGAACTTATCAATAGACGTTGCGCACTTATCTGTGGAGCTTTTGGCCTCATTCAGATACTTTTCGTTCGTCTTGATCGCATCAGAGTTTTTCTTTTCGTCCGTAGTGGCCGTCTGAACCTTTTTATCCCACTTGTTCATGCTGGTTTCAGCGGCCTGCAGCTTCTTTTTGTTACTCTCCTGCTCTTTATTCAGGTCTTCAAGGGCTTTTTCCTGCTTCTTGACAGCGTCAGACCCTTCGCCGTACGCCTCTTTCAGCTCTTTTAACTCGCTCTCGGCCTCTTCGATCTTCTTATCCGTGTCCTCGACAGCCTTCGTGTGCTTTTCGACTGCCTTCCTGGCATTCTCATAACCGCTTTTTGCAGTGTCCAGCGCGCCCTTAAGATTCTTCTGGTGGCGTTCCAGGGCTTCCTGCTTTTTCGTCAATGCTTCCAGAGAATTGGCATTGTCCGAATACTGCGTAGACAGTTTTTTTAACTCTGCCTTCGTGGCCTGCGCCGCGCTCGCTGCGTGCGTCATGGCATCCCGGAATTCCCGTTCACCATCCACCGCTATAATTACTCCGATTTTATTCGCCATGTCCGCACCTCTCTATCTACCTGACAGCCTGCGGATCACAAGAGATCCAGCATGTTGTCGCTTTCTTTCTTCTTCAGCCGGTTGTAAATCAAATACTCGTCATAGATCAGATAAAACTTCCGCAACGTCATCCGGAAGATCTCCGCCTCTGAGTAGTGGAGCAAATGGCTCCCGATATAAAGAAGCCGGGCAACGTTCACTGCTCGGCTGGTGTTGGGTCTTTTTCGGTTTCATCCTCTTCATCGTCATCGTCATCATCTTCGTCCGGCTCCGGGACGGAAACGCCAAAAGCCTTCAGCATCGCCCCCGCAATTTCGCCGTACTCCGTAATAATGACCGCTTTCCCGACCTTTTCCTCTGTCATCTCCGGGTCTGTCTCCTGCAGCAGGATCGTCAGAACCGTCCGGAAAGTTCTGAGGTTCTCCGGATCCAGATTCCCATAGGCGGAGTGCAGGATTTTTTCCATCACATCAAAGATCGGCAGGCTCGTTTCCGTCTGGATCGCGTCGATCGCGTTAATTGTAAAAAGGATTTCATATTCTTCTCCGCCAATCGTGATCTTCACACCACGCGGATTCAAATCAGTCCCCATGATTCCCTCCTAAACACAGAAGGGACAGGATCGCTCCTGCCCCTTGCGCTCATTTTTATCTACCTGCTATCAGGCGTTTGCAATGCCGGCCTGAGTGTTCAGCCATGCCTTTGCGGATGCTTCCGCAGTGGCGCCGACGAACAAAACCTTGTCGTACACCTTGCCGTCGCTCCGCGGGTAAGCGGTACCCTCGATGGTGTCGGTCTGGAATTCGACAGTCTCGCCCTTCGTGACGGCCTCTTCGGTCTTCGGCGCGTTCTGCACCTTGTACAGCCAGATGGCGGTATAAGATATCACGCCGTTTTTCTTTCTGCGCTTATAAAAGCCCATGCCGACATACGGAGCATTATCCGTGTCCTTCACTTCCAACTTTTCCGGGGTTGCGCTTGCGCCTTCGCCGCCGGCCGGCGTGTAGGTATGTCCAAGCAGATCCGCCTGCACCTTCAGGCTGATGTCATCGACATTCAGGCTGGTGCTCAGGTTCTGCAGGGAGCGGTCGCTTTCTGCGGCTCCGTCATCCGCATGCAGGACGACATCGGAGCTGTTTGCCGTGCCGGTGAAGTTAATGGCCTTGCCGACCACAAACCCGGCTTCATAGGTTTCGTCCTCTTTCATGACTGCAGCCACAGGATATTTCATACCAATGTGTGCCATTTTTTATCCCTCCAATTCATCATCATTTTCGACCTCGCATTCAAAAACGATATGCCTGGTCTTGTTGTCCGGTTCCACGATGTTAGTGACTTCCGGCCATGTAAAGCCGGCATCCAGCAGCATGTACCGGATCTGTTTCTGTGTTGCTGTGTATGATATGTCGCGCGGCAGGAACCAGTGGATCATCAGCTCGGCGACCTCATTCTGAGGCCTTCCGTCTGCGATCACTGCCGCTTTGTCTTTTTTGAGCGTATAAGTTATATACTGATCTTCGCCGTCCCCAAAAAAATCTTCCTCGATAGGGATTTCAAGGCCGTCCAGGGCTTCGGCAATTTTCTGACAGATGGTCATAAGCTGCCCACCTCCGATTCAATCATCTGCTGGACGATTTTTATACATTCGCCCTCAGCGGCGGCAACAGCGGACTCCCTGACCGGTCTGGGCGGCTGGTTGTGAGATTTCACACCATATTCCAGATATGCCAGTTTTGCGCCGTTCCTGACGCCTTTACTGTCCGTTCCGGTCGGTCTCACTGCAGAGAAAACGCCATATTCGTTTTGACGGGCATTTGTGGACTCAATCGATGCCGCAAGGCTTCCCGTCGATCCGTCCGATACTGCAGACGTAATCGCGGACTTCATAGCCCGGACCAGCACCGGCGACGCAGCGTCTACCGCTTTGATCGCCATCTTTTCCGGCTCCTGCAGCTTCTTTAGCATCTTTTCCAGCTCATTGAAACCTGTAATCGAGCATCTAGCCATGATGCACCACCTTCCCCCGCTCCCGGAGTGAGCAGGTTAAAATGATGGTCATTTTCCCGTTTCCGTTAAAGGTTCTCTTGACGTCGTAGACCTCGCCGGAACCCTCATCCCGCAAATAGGATTGGCCTGCATAATTTGCCTTGTGGATCTCAATGTTCTGTTCTGCCGTGTATCCAATCTGGTTGGCCAGTGCTTCATCATCCCGCGTCACGTCCTGGAAGTTCGCCCGGACGGGTTTTCCCCAGTTCTCTACGGTCTGTTTAATCCCTTCCGGCGTCTTTGTGACCGTCGGCGTGGAAAAAGAGATAGCGTGGTTCCACATCAAGAACCACCTTCTTCCTGGCACAGCCTGAAGACCATGCTTTGGTACATCTGCGTGTATCTGGTGGCGTTCGCTCTGTCGTCGCCATAATTGGCTTTCACAAAGCTCGTGATGGCCAGCGTGACCCTTTCGTCATCCATGCCTTCCGCCAACGCTTTCGGCACTCCGGAGGCCACCATGTCTTTTTCCGCCGCCATGATCAGGTCGCCGATCTCGTCATCATATATTTTGACGTCCGACGGAAGGCCCAGACGGTCTTTTACTTTGCTTAGTGTTGACATATCGGCCTCCTTTCATTTATTCGCCCTGCGCGGCCAGGAATGCGGCAATCAGTTCCGCCTTTGTCCGGCCTGTCAGCGTATAGCCCTTTTCACTGGCGATAGCTCTGATCTGGGCTATCGTGAGCGCCTGCAGTTCCGACTCTGACAATGTGCTGTCATCATCAGAGTCGGCTTCTTCAAACGTCATGCTATCGCCTGTCATTCCCCCGCCAGGATATATCCGTTCACCCAGGCGTCGCTGTCAACGGGCTTGAAATCCTCACGGACTTCCGCACGGAACAGAGTGCCGCGCTGCTCAAAAGCATTGAAGCCTGTCACGCTGGCCACATTGGAGCTCATGATCGTGGTCTTCTGGCGGTCATAGATCCGCACAGCCTCTTTAAAGTCGCCGATTTCAAACGGAATCTTGTGATCCGTCACCTCGTAGTAGGTGCCAATGCTTGCCGTTTCCGGATCAGCAACTGCCGTATACACATAAGGGCTCTCCGCCGTTCCGGAACCGGTACGGGTATAATAGGTCTTCCCTGATACAACTGCCTCATCAGTGGTCAGCGTATAAACCGGCTCAGACTCCAGCACATCCGCCGGAGCCACCTCGATCGGTACGACCGTCGCGCCGACACGCAGCTGAATGGCATTCGGCTCAGTCGGATTCGGGTTCAGCAGCGGCCGCTTGTTCTCATCTTCCAGGGTGTCCAGGTAGTTCAGTCCTTCGTCGTTGGTCAGGATCCTGACTGCCGGACGATACGCCTGCCCCAGAGTGACGTTGACCGCTTTCTTCATGTCGGCGATCCCGGTCATAGGCGTGGCATCCTTCGCAAGCAGGATGGCCAGGATTTCCTTGTTGTCCGTTGCCAGAGCATTTCTGCCGATCCAGTTCACGATCTCATTGGTGACGTTCGCGTCGGAATCGGCCAACAGATCATTGGAAACCGGCATATATCCGGCATAATCCTCAATGTCATACGTCACGCGGGTGTACTGAGGACCGGCCACCGCCTGCACTTTGCCCAGTTCCTCCACTTTGGTGAAACCGGAAGCCTGCTTTTTGGTCTGATAGGTGCGTGCCCCTTTGTTCGTCCGGACATTTTCAACCGTCACAAGCTGTCTCAGGGAGTAGTTCGCTTCCTTGTAATGCTCAATCCTGGTCTGAATATCTTCCGGTACGGTGTAACCGCCATCTTCCGCAGTCCCTTCCGTCATCGCGTTCTTGAAGTGTCTTCTCGCCGCATTGGCAAATTCATGCTCAGCGGTTTCGGCGGTATTCGCCGGAGGATCCAGACCGCCGTGAACGACGGGAGCGGCATTTGCCGGCATCGTCTCGGTCATGTCTTTCAGCAGATCAAATTTCCGCTGCAGGTTTACGAGTTCCTTCTTTGCCTCTTCGGCTTCATCCAGTTTGCCCTCATCCACCAGGGATTTCACGAGGGCCTTTTTTTCGTTGATGCTGTCCAGCAGCTCAAGCAGGTGTTTCGGCATGTATTTACCTCCTTTGCCTAAATACCGAACAGATCAAGGTCCGCAGTCAATGCCGCAGCCGCCCTCGCTCTGTCCTGTGCTTCTTTTTCCCGTTTCGCTTTTCCGGCTTTCGCCTCCTCAATCATCTCCGGTGTGATCGAAAGGCCAAACAGGGAGTTTCTATATCTACCAGGCGCTCCGCTTTCGGAATCGCCGATGATAGCATCGCAGAATCCCAGCTCCAGCGCCTGATTGGCGGTCAGCCAGGTTTCTTTATCCATGAGCTTCAGGATTTCCTTTTCGCTCTTTCCGGTTTTTGTTACAAACGCGTTCGCGATCGCCGCATTCATGGACTGCAGCATCTGGGACGCCTTATCCATTTCGTGGTAATCGCCGCTCACGCCACCGCACCAGACGTTATGCACCATGATGGTGCCAACAGGGGAGATCTCCACCCGTTTGCATCCCATCGCCAGGAAACCGGCAGCGGATGCCGCCTGCCCCATGATCGCCGCTCTGGAGTTGACCGTCTGCAGCAGGGAGTAGATCTCCTGCCCGCTGGCCACATCGCCGCCGTAGGAGTTGATTCTCACTTCCAACTCTTCGTCTTTTTCCAGCGCCGCAATGGCAGCCTTGATTTTATTCGGCGTTGTGTGATCGATCCCGAACCAGTCGTAGATCCAATCGTATTCGTTCGGTACAATTTCGCCGATTACTTCGACCATTCCCATTTAATCACCTTCTTTCAGTTGCGCCGGTGCAACTTTTGTATTTTCCGGGATTCTCTCAGTCTTGTTCCCGTACTGCGTCCCGACTTGCGTGATCGGAATATAATTGCCGTTCACGATCAGTTGATCACCGCCCTGCTTCGGCGGCAAACTGAGGAATCCCCTTGCCTCGTTCGGCGTGTAAATCCCGTTATTTACGGCCTTTGCCATCAGCTCCATCTGTGTGGCCGAATCGGTCCGCAGCAGCGCCTTTTCGTTGAACTTAAAAACGTATCCCTCTGCCGCCTGCCGTTCCGTCAGACAAATGTAATTGATCTCATCCTCATACATCCGGAGCCGGTACAGCATCGTATCAATCAAAAATGACAGCTGCTGCATCTCCATGTTGGAGTAAGAGGATTTTTCGAAATCATTCAACTGGGTTGGCTTGATCCCGAATGCGGCAGCGATCTGCTGTGCGCTGTATTTTTTTAGCTCCATGTACTGGGACTGCTGCAGGTTCCCTGGATCCAGCGGTGTCAGCGTCAGGCTCTTCGGAACCGGCACGATCTTCCCGGCGTTTTTCGTGCCGGTCAACTGATCCGCGAACTTCACTCTCAGCTTTTCCCTGCGCTCTTTGTCCAGGTCGCCGGTGTACTGCATCGCATACCGGGCGGATACGCCGTTTTTGTACAGATTCGCCAGAAATTCCTGCGAATTCAGCGTCCCGTCAATCATTCCTTTCAGGATGTCCACGACCGGAACGCCCATGATTCCATCAAATGAGTACCATGTCTTTACGTGCATGATCTCATGCCGGCGGAAAACGTAGCTCTGGCCATTCTTCGGATCCACGTAGTTGTAATACAGCTCTCCAGCGTCCCCGAAGATCCCCGCGTCGTCCATTGTGACCTGCACATTGTTCGACGGAAGAATCCAGGCATCCTGCACATCGTAGGAACTGACATAGCCGCCTTCCTTCCGGAATTGACCCCGAAGCCAGGCGTACCCGTTCCCGAAGTGCTGAGTGTTCATTTCCAGAGCCGTCCAGAAAACTGTGGGAGACGTGAAACGGTTCGGCCTTACCGTCAGCAGGTAGCTCATTGGCGTCATTTCAGCCCGTACATACCCATCACCCTCCTGCTTCAGATATTTCAGCGGCAGCTTTCCCATCGTTTCCGATAGCAGTTTGAGGCAGGTGTAATATGTTGCTTCGTTTACCGCCTTTTGCTTCCCTCTGTCGATCCCGAGCCACTGCAGCAGGGTTTCATCCGTCCATCCGTCAATTACCTGGTCATCCTCCACGTCATTTTTCAGCAGATTCGCGTATTTACTTATCAGGCCCATACCTTTTCACCTCCTCACATAGCCAGAAATTCATCGATATCGTCCAAATAGTTATTGTCAAATTCGTGATACATCGCCAACTTAAACCCGCACAACGTAGCGTCCACCGGGTCGATCCTCTTCGTGCTGGCATCTTTGTCAATCTTAATGAGCCCCTGATTCTGCCGGATTACGGCGTTACTCATGGCAAAATTCAAGACCGGGTTAAATTCGTGCATGACGTTTCCGCAGTAAACCTGCTCCCGGAATCCCTGTGTGGCTTCGTTCAGGCTCTTGTGGCTCTGGTAGACTTCTTCCACGTCAAACCCCTCGTTTGACAGATCCATCATGAGCTTGCTTGCGTTCGCCGGATCAAAGCACAGGCATTTGATGTCAAGGCTGTATTTCGTGCAGGTATCCAGCACATATTTCATGACCGCGCCCTGATCCACGATCGGTGTGTCTGTGATCGTGATAAATCCCTGCAGCTCCCAGGCGTCAAATGGCGCTTTGTCTTTGACCACGTGCTCCATCAACTTCTCCCGTGTCGGAATAAAGCTGTGAGCAAAGACAAAATACCTAATAATTTCTTTCCCGGCGGCATCATACTCGCTCGATCTGATCGGAATGACAAAGGCCACACTGGTAAGATCGATCTTCGCCGACATATCAAAGCCCACATAAACCGGCATTCCCCGGCAGTCGCTCAGGCTGATGTCGCTCTGGCAGGCTTTCCACTTTGCCATGTCCATATAGCCGTTTTCTTTCGCCTGCACCCAGACATTGAGCGCTTTCGTCAGAAATCCCGGCATCTTCTCCGGCATGGACTTCGCAACGATGTAATCACCCCGGATTTTCTCGATTCCTTCCTTGTAGGTCATCCGTATCGGGTTCGCTTTGATCCATTTGGTTTCATCCCCGACGTCTTCCAGGTTGGCGTAGTCCTCCGGATCCAGCTCGCAGATATCGATTAAATACTCGTCGTTCTCGGTGTCCGTGTCCGGATTCAGGACATCAGAACAATATTTGTATTCCTGCGTATAGCATGGGTATGTCAGATCTTTGCCCGCTGTGGTGATGATCATCAGCAGCGGCTCTTTCGTGTTTGATCCGATGCCCAGATCATAAAAGTCTGTGTTTGGGTGCTGATGATATTCGTCGATGATCAGCACGGCCGGGTTCGTACCGTCTCCGGTTTTCCCGTCCTCTTTTGACAGCGGCCGGATGAAACTCTCGGACTTTTTATGGACGATTTCCGTCTTTTTTACCTGGAATTTCGGCCGAAGGATCGACTTCCGCAACATCAGCCCGGCCTCATTAAATACGATTTTCGACTGGTCCCTCTTTGTGCCGGCAGTGTAGCACTCCGCAACTTCGCCGTTCTCCGTAGCTGTTACGGATATTTCATAGAGGGCAACTCCTGCCTCTTCCTGGCTCTTTGCGTTTTTTCGGCCGACCTCCGTGAAACTCTTCCGGAAGCGTCGCTTTCCATCCTCTTTTCTTCGCCATCCGTACAGCTGACAAAGCCGGAATTTCTGCCATTCTGTCAGATCGATCGGTTTGCCTGCCAACGGTCCTTTTGAATGATTCAAAAGGTGAAACCATTGAACGATACTGTCCGCTTTTTCTTCGTCCCAGTAAAACGGAAATCCAGGATCCTCTCTGTTCATTCGGTCGACGTCCCGCAGCAGTCTCTCACACGCCCAACGGTGTTTCTTGCAGTTGGTCTCCGGGTGGTTTATGCAGTCTTCGGCGTACATCATGATTTCATTCAGATGGTCCGCCATAATTAAATTCCTCCGAACTGTGATTCAACTTCTGCCTGCTCCTTCTCCACCTTCACGGCCGCTGTTTTCAGCCGGCTGTTAAGATCCAGCCCCAGCCTCGCACCGTACTTGTAAAGCAGATCTGTGGCTTGCTTTTCCATCCGGAGCGCCGTAAGAATCAGGTCCGGATCTCCACCCATTTGCTTTTGAATCTCGACCGATTTCATGTAGTTTGACCAGGCATTGCAGTAAACAACCAGGTTATCAAAGTCCGCATTCGACAACGTTTTTTCTGCCCGTTTTACCTTAGTGACGTACTTCCATTTCTCGATCGCCACCTCATCGATCAGCAGCCCTTTCGGAGCTCGGCGTATTAATGTAGCGTCGCCGTATGCAAGCTCTGTCTCTCTTTCCTTCTTCGCCCTTTGCTCTGCGGTCAGATGCCCCAGCTGTTCGGCATCGATTTTTCTCGGTCTCGGCACCCGGCCACCCCCTTTTGAAAAATATTTGGAAATTTGCACACAGAATGGGAGGCAGAGCGGTCAGATCCAAAACGAAAAAACTTTTTTCAGCCCCCCTGCCCTCTAAATTTTCTCACAATATCCAATAATTGCCGTTGAATTGCTTCTTTTTCGCCCGTCTTGTAAGCCTTCTCAATCCTTGAGTGGCTGCTTTCGCTCAGGCTGATCAGGTTGTCCGGGTCGAGCCTCCTGCTCCAGTCCTCTTTCAGCGGAATAATATGGTGCACGGAATTGGCTGCTACCAGAACTCCCTGTGTGGCATAGGCCCACAGATCCATGCCGTCCATCTCCAAAACGTCCTGGCGCGTCTTTACCCACTCCGGCGAATGATAAAAGGCATAGGACTTCTTGTCCCGCCTGTTTCGGTCGTAGTCCTTGTCTCTCGGCTTATAACAATTGCAGGTCGTCCCGGACGGTATGCGCTTCCCGCATCGGCTGCACCGCTTATATATTGGCATTGATTTCTCCCTCAAAATAAAAATGGTATATAGGGGTATATATCGCCGGCCGCGCCGCGACAAAAAGAAAAAGAGACAGCATGTTGTCTGCTGTCCCTTTCCATCAGGGGGTGGTTCCGTTGTATGAAGAAGTGAAACGCTTTCCCAAACTTTTACGATATCAGTATAGCACAGGATTAAAGAAAAAAACGGTACTCTTTTGTTTGCACGGGCGCAATGTTTACTTCTCTCCCAGATATCCCGCCACGCTTAGGATCACGCCCCGGACGATCTTCCGCATTCCATCCACGCTATAGCCTAGTTCCTGCAGATAGTCGTACTGTCTCGGCTTTCGTCTGCCGCTGTACCTTCGGCGCTTCCA